>Ga0247763_1001441_pt1 | contig 13547 bp, 14 predicted proteins | sample UWRJL141409B4_FD_179926 | JGI IMG/M metagenome (GOLD analysis project Ga0247763, IMG submission 179926) | Plant litter microbial communities from Arlington Agricultural Research Station in Wisconsin, United States - UWRJ-L141-409B-4 | ecosystem: Environmental > Terrestrial > Plant litter >...
CTTTCGTGCACAAGCGGAAAACAACTGTAAAATGTTGGGATTCAAAAGTTTATGAAGACGCCGGTCGCTGAACGATATGCCACTATAACTAGGTAGTGAGGCGAATAAAGCTGGCTCGGCCGGCCTCCGAGACGACAAAATAAAAACAGAGAATAGAGTGGCAATGATGATTTTTCTCGCCCGGTGACAGCCGGGAAGATTCCAGTGTCGCGTATCCCGGCAGAGGGGTTCGATTTGTGGCTGGTGATCTCGGCACACTCCTCATTGGGCTAGGCAGATCCGGCGGCACGAGTCTTCCACCCAACAGCGCTGGTGAAGGTGGCACAGAGGCCAAGTCGAGGTTGGGGCCTTCCACTGCCACCTACCTCCTGTCAGAAATCAATGGTCACGCCAGAGACAAAAAAAAAGGGGAACCAGAAACCGCCGGTCAAACCCAAAATTTCTTTCATCCCAACACGACAGCGCGTCGTGCCTTCCTTTTCCTTCGAGACCACCTGCGTGGGATGCTGGGCTTGACGTGATTTTCCCGAATGACTCGGATCCCGGTTTTGAACCTGCGTTGTTGACCGACGCTCGCTCCTCTTCCGCACCGCCCCCCAGACTCCGTGACCGTCAAACGTCCGCACCTTCTCCTTTGCCAACATCTGGCACCCTCGCACACCTTCCCGACGTCGAAGAAACATCATGATACCCGACTTTTAGGGCTTGCATTCGACTGGCGGGGGATTTCGGTCACAGACGCGCGTTGGCAAAGGACGCCTCGTGGCTGGCACGCGTTGGATCAGACGGAAAGAACACAGGGCTTCCAAGCGGCCCCGACTTTGGCCAACACAGTGTTTTTTCTTCTTTGTGCATCTAAGTTGTCTCGCGGCCGATTCGCTTTGCCAGCGTCGATCTTCGATCATTCCGACTTCCTTCGTTGATATATACTCCAGTACACCGGCCCCAGCTCCAGGCTCCCTCAACCCCTCTACATCCCCCCTTCCTGCGTCACATACCACATTTTCAATACACTAAGCCAGACACATCGACATGGAGGCCCGACGACCACTATCAAGCCAACGGGTGTCGATGACCTGGGAAGAAGACGAGGCACATCGACTGATGCACATGCAGTTTGCTGAGGAATGCATCGAGACCAAGACAGTCACGACCACAACGACAACGAAGCGCTCTTATCCGCCCCTTTTTGTTCGCGAACCTCGGGATCTGAATTCTCTCGACTCAAAAGAATACCCCCTGGCTTCGAGACCAACACCACCGGATCTTCGGAGACTTACCTTTGACCTCGGCGATGGTGACAACAATGCGTGGGCTGACGAGGAGGAACCGGAACTTCAGGTCAGTCTCATCTTCATCACTCTGAACCATTTGACTGTCTACTAACATAATGGTCTAAACAGGTCCGACGGTCCCTGAGCAGTGACTACGCCAGTAAGGTCAAGTCCGAGCCCGGTACTGATACCACCATTCCCGAAGTGACCCGCCGATCGCGCGACATTCCATCAGAGCCGTCATCTTTGCTGCGAAGATCCCGAAGGTCCGCCGCAGCGGCCGCATCTCCTACATACTCACCATATTCTAGCAAGAACACACAAAGACCCGGGAGACAGGCGAGTCTTTCACAGGCAGCGGACAAGCTACGCCGCGCCGCCACTTCACAGGTGAGGGATGGTCGCAGGGAAGCAGACAGGACAAGCCGTCACCAGTCTGGCTATTTGGCTACGCCTGACACGTCCGAGGTCGTCCCTGGAAGCCTCGAGCGCCCATCCCGGTTGCGGCTCACGAACCTGGACAACAGTGAGTCCTTCGCGAGCCAGTCCACGTCAACATACGATGCCGCAAGCCCAGCTGCGAGCGAGACGCAAACAGCTTTTAGCAATGTAGCGACGCCACCAGTCACCGATGCCGACCTCCACCCATTCGCCGATGCAGACGAGTCGTTGCAGCAGACTATCCGCTCCCTCCATTCGAGACCTGGACTTACAGGGGTGGCGGTACAGGACGCCAGCCTCCCGAGTCCGAGGCTTTCGCCGACGCTTCAAGCAGCACAGCTGCAGTTGAGCCATGGGGAAGACGACGACCCTGAGGATGAACTGCAGTTTTCCAACCACCAACTGTTGCGCACGGGCAGACGTGCCTGGGTTCCTGAAAGCCAGACGACAGAAGAGGGTGAACCCGAGCTCTCGATCGCGGACCTTTCACCAACTCAATATGACTCCCCACTCTCGAGACCCAAAGCGGCTCAGCCTGGGCTTGCAAACCCGCGATCCATGCTGGAAAGTTTCGACGCCATGCCAAACGAATTTAAGACCTGGATGATGTACCAGTTCCTCCGACGCTGTCCGCGAAAGACGCTGCACATGGTGGCTGACGTGGTGAATCCGGCGTTGAAATGCGACTTTCTCAAACAACTGCCGCTGGAGCTCGCTTATCATGTCTTGTCCTATCTGGACCATCGAGACCTCTGCAAGGCCGCCCAAGTTTCCAAGCACTGGCGTAACATCGTAGATAGCAACGAGACGGGTTGGAAGGAGCTCTTTGACAGAGATGGCTTCGTCCTTCCTCCCGGTGAACTCCAGAAGGCTATTGCACAAGGCTGGGGATGGCAGGATCCTGTTGGCCCCGAGGGTTGCGAGGTTGACCTTAGTCTTCAGAGCAGGTTAACATCAAGCGAATCGGAGCTTCTCCGATCTGCCATGAAGACGGAAAAATCCGAGCCTGTGGCTAAGACTCGCGTGTCGAAACGCAAGCGTGGCTTGACCCACATGAGTTCTGATAGAGCCAAGCGTCGTGTTAGCACACAGGAACTGCTTAGGGACGAGGGACCTAGAAGCATCAACAAGGTGCACAAATCCGAGGGGCCTAATTCGGCGGCGAGTGCCGCTGCCCTTGCCGTCCCAGATCCCCAGATTGGTCTGCCCAGTCTGAGGAGACTTCATCTGTTCAAGTCGCTATATCGCCGACATTACATGATACGGCAGAGCTGGACCAGCGGAAAGGTCAAGCCTGGGCATGTTGCGTTTGCAGCGCATCCTCGTCACGTTATTACCTGTCTTCAGTTTGACGAAGACAAGATCATCACTGGAAGCGACGACACATTGATCAACGTCTACGACACCAAGACGGGTGCGCTGCGCACAAAGCTCGAGGGGCATGAAGGCGGCGTTTGGGCGCTTCAGTACGAGGGCAACACATTAGTGTCTGGCAGTACAGACCGGTCGGTCCGTGTGTGGGATATCCAGAAAGGCATCTGCACCCAGACTTTTTTCGGGCACACATCGACGGTGCGTTGCCTGCAGATTCTCATGCCGCAGGACACTGGCAAGGTGCTGGACGGCAAACCAGTTATGATGCCTGCCAAGCCGCTCATCATTACCGGCTCCCGCGACAGCCAGCTTCGGGTCTGGCGTTTACCGGAGGCTGGCTCACGCCGGTATATCCAGACCGGTCCGCCTGCAAATGATGACCAGTGCCCTTATTTCATACGTATTCTTGCCGGCCACACACACTCTGTGCGAGCGATTTCGGCGCACGGGGATACCCTGGTGTCGGGCAGTTATGACAGCACGGTGCGTGTCTGGCGCATCAGCACGGGCGAGCAACTGCACGTCCTGCAAGGCCACCAGCAGAAGGTGTACTCGGTTGTACTGGACCACAAGCGCAACCGCTGCATTTCGGGATCAATGGACTCTTTGGTCAAGATTTGGGATCTTGTCACGGGTGCCTGCATTTACACGCTGGAGGGACACAGTTTGCTGGTTGGGCTTCTCGACCTCCGAGATGAGCGGTTGGTTTCGGCGGCAGCAGACAGCACCTTGAGAATATGGGACCCAGAGACGGGTAAATGTAAGAGCACGCTTATGGCACATACGGGCGCTATTACCTGCTTTCAGCATGACGGTCGCAAGGTGATCTCTGGTAGCGATAAGACGGTCAAAATGTGGGACGTTCACACAGGCGAATGCATCCAAGATCTTCTCACGGATCTGGGTGGGGTGTGGCAAGTCAAGTTTGACGAGCGCCGGTGTGTTGCTGCGGTGCAGCGAGGGAACTTGACTTATGTCGAAGTAAGTCTTGTCCAGACGTGGCATCTTGTCTCGACTTTGCTAACTATAACATAGATCCTCGACTTTGGAGCCGTCCGTGACGGCAAGCCACCGGAGGAACTCGGCAAGCGCAAGCTTCTTAATGAGGCCGAAGTACAGCAGCTGCTCGGCGAAGAAGCATGATTGTGACGATGGATGACTTCCAGTTCTATATAGTGAAAACAGGGCCTGTGTGCATAAGTGCCATAGCATTGTATCATGGATGTCATAGACATCAATTATCTGAGGATGGGGACTCAGGGTGCGCGGTATGCGGCGAAGGGTCATGACATTTCTTTGGTCCTTTACGTCACTTGGGAGCATGTTAGCGTGTTAGGGCTTTTCACGAGGGTATAATACTCGGTGGGATTGGTACATATCTACGTCCCCTCGATCTTGTCTATAGGACCCCCTCTCTCCTTAGTTTCATGGATGATGGGCATGGAATTATTAACGAGCTAGGCAAGGACATCAAATAATTAGGCAATGGTTTACCTTGATATGATGCCAGTGGCTTGCGTGACCGGCCGGATCCTCTTCCATTAGCCCATCTGGGCCAGCTAAAACTGTCCCGCGAAGTCGAGGCAAGCTACAATGGCTGAGCTTTATGGACGTGGCACATTGCTAATACCTGCTACCTGCTACTTTACTCCATACAGCACCTGTTTTTGGACCAAACTCCTAACCTTGGAGGAAACCCGCTAGTCAATCCCTCCTCCATCTCCCAATCCAAATTACCAGGGAACCCGTCTAACCAGAGACAAGCGGGATAACCACGGCAACATTACCTTGGCATCATACCAAACAAAAGACCTCTGCCTGCCAGCAAACCATTACAATAAGAACCCCCCCCTCCCTAGCCTCCACCCTCGAGAGGTATTCCCATCTAATCCCAGCCGGCCATGACGTACTTGACTTGATTAATCATGAAGCCCCAAGTCCCCTTGGATGCGATGTTTCAAGCTTTGACCAAAGATCTGTCACGGGGACATTATATAAAAAATAAAAATAAAACTGGAACTACAGTCATTGAACTTGAGAACTTGAGGAGGAGGAAACGCTTGACGAAGAAGGCCTTGACGAAGGCGTCCTCCTCTGTGTAGAGCTAGAGCTAGGGCGATTTGTAGACATGCTAGACATACTGGACATGCTAGGCATGATGGTTTCGGTAATGGTGTTGTAATATGTCACGCGCGTGGTGGATTGTTCGTGGCAGGTCCAGGGCCACGTCTGGCTCCAGGGTTCGTCCATGTCAGCTTCCGGTGCTTTTTTAGACTCTGTGGTTGTATTTGCAGGTGTTGGGGTCATTGGTTGGGACTTGGTGGTGATGATGGTGGTTCTACTTGTGTGGGTTGAGCGGATGGTGCGGGTGGAGGTTAATGCTGAGGATGAGATGGAAGTCTGTAGCCGGAGGGGCGTTACAGTGCGGGTGAAGCTGTTAAGTGGTGTTATGGTGGCTTCATTTTGGTCAACGGGTGAGGGGGATGGCCATCCATCAGACTGGAGTTGTTGTTGGTGGTGAGGTTGTGGGTGTGGGTGTGAGTGGGCATCAGGGCGGATATGTGGATGTGGGAACCTGTTCCCAGAGTCCCAGGTGTAAACTGTTGTGGGCGGTACAATGGCGGTTTGGTTGACGGTTACGGTGACCGGGCTGGGCGGTTGAGAGACCTTGTTGGCATGTGGCGCGGATGAGTGGGAAGGGGTCAAGGTCTTGATCAACGTAACGGTTAGAGGCGCGATGGTGGTGCTGTCGCTGACGTATATGGTTTTGATAGTCCCAACGGTGGGAGCAGACTGCGTTACAGTCACGGTGACGAACTCTCTGGCTGGTGGTTTCCATCCGAGTGGGCCATGGTTTGGAGGCGTCACGGTTACCGTCTGGATTTCTGGGGGTCTGACAGTGACTGAAGATCCGGGTACGGTGACGGTCACAACTCGGGTGTAAGGCGACGGCGCGGAAGGTGAAACTGTAACCGTCTTGATGAAGGTTGAAGGTGAAAGGGGCACTGTAACTGTCACGGTGGGCCTTGACTCGGAGCAGGGTCGATATTCTACGTCCCGCGCCAGCAGCGCTGGAAAGCGAGCGGCGTGAACGGGAAGTGCTAGAGCCAGAAGCGCCGGGAGAAGGGGGCAGCGAGGGCTCATGGTCAATAAGAGCGGATATTCTGGCACCGGGAGATGTGTGGGAGATATGACACCTGGGGATGGATGGATGCAGAAGATTCTGATGAGCCAAGTCAGGCTGAGAACGGCATCTTATATGTGCTGTAGACTGTTAGGTGTAGCGGCAGGAGTGGTGATATCTGTCTATAATACAGCTTTCCAATACAGGGAACCACAAGGGCGAAGGGTGAAGACACCCAGCCAATATGTAGGTTGCGATACGTCAAGCAGCCCTGGTGATCTCCAACAAAGAGGTACGCATCGGTGCTGCTCTTCGCTATAAAGGGCGACGGAAAGCCCGGCGTAACCGCGAAATGGAACATATCGAAGCTTCTCCACCGGGACATTCTCAATCGCAGCTCTCAAGAAAACACACCAACTGACTCGGGGGCACAGTGATGGGAGTGATCCAGGGAGCTGGAGTCAGCTGTGGACCCTGACAGTTTGACAGTCCACAGGGGGGTAAAAATCTGACCAATAAACCCCCCCTGTATGAATACCTAGTTAGTTTGGGGAAAGCCCCACTTTGGCGGGCGAGACCAATCTGACGGGACACGCGACCGGAGCTCTCTTACTCGTCTTGAATCGAGTCCAGACTCCCCAAGTCGTGATCTCACCTCTCAAAGTTTTTGTATAGCGTCGACCGAAAAGCTACCCGTCGCCCCCCTTCAATGATTCGAAACGCGCTCAAAGCCATACGTAGGCGGTGACTAATCGCCATGGCGCCTCCCACAAGGACGTCGACTGGGACGTTAGGGTCCATTTCGAGGTTTTGGCATGCAAGTCTTTTCCCCCAAGGAGAGAAAAGAGAAAGGATGGAAAAGGAAGGGGGGGAGGGGAAGGGATCGCTAGCTAACCAGGCCATTTTTGCTTTGCAGAGGACTTATGCTGCCGATTACATCGGCTTTGCCATGCTTGTAACATGCTACATGCTCGTTAGTCTCCCTACCTCTCAGATCGGCAGGGCGACAGACACAGTTGCTTAACTAGTTATATCTAGATCCTCTTCTTCGTCGAGCCCTTTCATCGCATGTTCTCCCTCAACGACCTGCGCATTTCCTTTCCACATGCAGAGGTTGAGCGGGTTCCCATTGGTGCGTCTCTAGTTCTATCCAGTCCATCCAGTCTAGTTCCAATCCGCCTCCCTACCTAGGTAGTCCCAACCCCTTGCTGACCGTAGAAACTCTTTCATAGCCCTCGATCTCATCTACGCGGTCCTCGTTCCCATCCTCATCCTAACGCTGTACAATTCGGTCACCCACGCGTCCAAGCACAAGCACCATGTCGCGATCCTCGGACTTGCCATCTCCATGGCCTTGACCATCTGTTTAACCGACATCATCAAGAACACTGTCGGACGACCTCGACCGGATCTCATTTCTCGCTGCGTCCCCAAACCGGGAACGCCTCGGGACATGCTCGTGTCGATTGACGTGTGTACGCAGACGAACCATCACCGGCTACATGACGGGTGGCGATCCTTCCCCTCCGGACATAGTTCCTTCTCCTTCGCTGGACTGGGCTACCTGAGTCTCTTTCTCGCAGGACAGATGCGTATCTTTGCTCATGGCAGCGGTAGCGGCGGCGGGGAGACCACGTTCGGGGAACATACAGAGAAGTTGGTGCGTGGCGATCTAGTGCGGGCGTTAGTATGTCTGGGGCCGCTGCTTGGGGCGTTGATGATTGCCATCAGTCGGTGCCAGGACTATCGGCATGATGTGTATGATGTCTGCGTCGGAGGGCTGCTTGGATGGACAGTTACCTATTGGAGTTATCGTCGGTATTGGCCGAGGCTTAGCAGTTCCCGGTGCGACGAACCCTACACCGGACCTCCTGGGGCTGATGATGATGTACTCCGGTACGGTCGTGTCCGGGATGAGGAGGAAGGTGGTGGTTCGAACTCCAGAGGAAACGTAGGCTATGAGCTCAGCGAGCTGAATATTAGACACGAAGGCTGACGCTGGTTTCCCTAGGTTCGCTAATTCCCTCGTGGTTCTTGTAAAAACACTATATCTGCAGATCGTCTGGTCACATGCATAGCATGGGAACATGGGAGTTTGGATCGTTTTCTTTTGGCATAGCATTGTCCTCTAAATGGTACACAGGCGCTGAGAAGCATGCCTTCATTTCCCGCTCCATCCGTAACTCCAATCCTGGTTTACTTATCCTCTGCGCCCTCGTCCTTTGCCAGGTCGTGCTCCTTCAATAATGCAGTGATCTCGTCTGCGTTCCATAGTCTGTGGTAGATCTTGCCGTCCTTGGTTTGGCCAACCGTCGCAAACTCAACTATTAGGAGTTAGCCATGAGCAAATGAATACCTCCCAAAAGGTCCGATAGTGTCCTTACTCTTTTCGCTGCTCAGCTTGGTCGAATCCATCGTTTTACTAAGAACCTTGACCGCCATCCCGCAGGCCTCCTTCAGTGTGCAGTCTTCTTTGTAGTCCTGCTTCAGCAAGCTCTGCGCGCTCGCGTGATTTGCCCCTGAGCTAGTCGCTTTCCAGCCACCATAGTTTCCGGAAGGGTTGCTGAGGTACAGCTGGAACTGGCGCTGCGGATCCCAGCCAGCATAGATGAACGACACGCCAAACGGCCGGAGACCGCCGTGCTGTGTGTAGCCCTGCTTCAGATCGCAGAGTCGACGCACCAACTGCTCGCAAGGAATGTCTTCATTGTAGGTGAGGAGATAGCGCTGTGCGGCTTGTCGGGCGTAGTTGATCAGAATGTTGGCATCAGCTGTCATGCCGGCGACGGCGCAGATCATGTTACTGTACATAGCAACTGGTCAGCTCTACGCCCGGATTATACGAGCCAGGTATGGAGACCTACTCATTGAGAATGTAGAGCTTCTCGGCCGATGTGTCTTGCTCCAGCAGCTTGGACGTCACCTTGCGCTCGGCTGCAAGTACAATACCGTCCTTGGCGAGGATACCGATAGCTGTTCCGGCGTGGGAAATGGCCTCGAGCGCATACTCGACCTGATAGAGGCGCCCATCGGGGGAGAAGATGGTCGTCTGGGCACAGGGTAAGCTTCAAGGCCTAGGGGAGGTCCAGTGTTTGCAGAGCGCAGCTCAGCGGGCATCTTACTCGTGAATCGTATCTTCGAGACATGGTGGTGGCACTTCTGCGAGGTTCAGGTGCAAAGTTTGAGGAATACCAGAAAGCAGCGAGGCCACAGAACAGGTTTATATCAAGGGCCGAGGCTGGTTTGTTGCGATGGTGGAATGGAACGCTGATGCTAGGCCTCGCAGCATTGCTCTGCAGCCGCTGTGCTTGGAGCTCCAGGCAAGCGTCCGCACGCGTAGCGGCTTACTGCCTTGTGTTTAAGGCAGTAAGCAGGCTGCATTGCACGTGACATGTGCCTGAGCGTTTTCAGCTGAAAAATTGTTAGCACGGGACTTGGTGGGGTGCCATGAGCTGCAAGAGATGCTGGATCGAAATCGTTCTAAGCGGCCAGAAATATCAAAAGAATATCTTGATATTTTCCATCAGGTTCATGGCGGCTGGAATCAAACTCAATAGTCTTTCACTCTTTACAGCAAATGAAAAAGACAAGCTGTTTTGAACTACGTACGTCTTTGGCTGTCAAGTACCTCATGAACAACTGCTAACTGGAGGTGATTACATAAACCCCAATCAAACATTGGCCACCTTGGTCCCGCTTAACAAATCCCAATCGGCTTGGCGATACTCCCACGCGCAAACTCCTCCTCTCCAACCTCCACCACCATTCGTCACTCTGCGACGGGCGTGGATTCCACCCAACAACAACCTTTTGCTTCGTTTCCCAGGAGCACTGAAATTCACTATCGCTTCGGAATCGATCGCGATATACCTCTCCGGCGACCGTAATCACCTTCTAGATCACATTGCGGAGCTCGCGAGCTTCCGCGCGCGCCGGGAGCTTGGACGCTACGCCCCGCAACGAAGCTTTGCACTCACTTTCTGCCCATTTCCCATCCAAGCAACAACACACAGGCGGAAGAAGTTGAAGGATAACGAATACTGGTTCTTGTTTTGAGCAGGGTGGTTATTTGCGATTCTGATCGCTCGCTTTCATCGGCGCGACGCATATTCTAGTTACTGCGTCGCTCAATCGTAAAATCATCCTGCCTGCCTTGTCAAATGCCTGCTTGAAGATTCTTCATGCATCTGAGTCGCCCGCATAGGCCTGCGCGCAAGACCATACGCCCCTTCAACAACTCAATTGCGCCCCCGGCGCTGACCAATTGCCACCATGTCTGGTAAGCAGCAGCAGCAGGAGCATGGAGGAGTGGCGCGTCGGAGCTCGATGCGTATCCCAATCCAAAGCGCTTCGCAACAAGGCTCAGGAGCTTCCGCAACGCCACCAACGTCGCGTAGGCGCAGTCTCAAGCAGCACCAGCTAACGACACCAACGCCGTCAGATCCCGAGCCCCGCCGTTCCGTTCGGGCCACGAAAGGCCAGCACAAAGCTCTCGAGCAGCTGGATCAAGCCCCCGAAGCGCCCAAGCGCCGCGGTAAGGGTGCAGGGAGGAGCAAGAAATCCGCCGCCGAACCCGAACCCGAAAACGAGCCGGAAACCATCCGCTGTGTGTGCGGGGCTATCGAAGCTGATGATGAGGGCGAACCGTGGATCGCCTGCGACAAGTGCGGCGCCTGGCAACACATCATCTGCATGGGCATAAGTCGTTACGACGAAGATATACCTAAGAAGTATTTCTGCGAGCTGTGCCGACCCGAGAACCATAAAGAAACCCTCACTGCGATCGCCAACGGTGAAAAGCCGTGGGAGGCCCGGCGGCAAGCCTGGCTCGATGAGAAGTCTAAAGAGAAGACGAAAGGGTCCAAGAAAGGCGGCAGAAAGCGGGCCAGCGACCCCAAGGATGCCAAAACTGCTGACACTGCCAGGTCATCCCAAAAGCCGAAACCATCGCCAATGCCGGAACCAAAGCCAGTCAAGGAGCCCAAGGAATCAAAGAAGGAAAAGGAGAAGGAGAAGGAAAAAGAAAAGGAGAAGGAAAAAGAAAAGGAGAAGGACAAGGAGGCGAAAGCTACGAGTGCCGGCCAAAAGCGTAAAGCCGCGGACACCGCGCAAGATAAGGAAGTCAAGGTAAGCCATAGTTGGCGCAAATTGCTGCGCTAGGTGTACCGAGTGATGCTGACCAGCTGCTACAGAAACTCCGCAAGACCGCAAAAGGCCAGCCTTCGGCGGCACCTTCCTATACGGCGCCAGATGACCTTCCTTCCAAGATCACGGAACTTCCTTCCGGTCGTCAAGGTCCTGCGAAGGCGCTCCTTAAGTCTCTCACTCACACCATTAACAATCTCGACAAGAAGGGAAACTATACTGCTTACAATGGTATGGCACCTCAAGATTGCGCTGAGCTCTTTGCGTTGCAAATTGAGCGCGCGGTTCACGACACACATGGGACACAGGGCGCATATACGAGCCAAATTCGGACGCTCGCCTTCAACCTCAAAGGAAACCCCGAGCTTTGCCCTCGCCTGCTTTCGGGCGATCTCACTCCTACCATTCTCGCGACCATGGCAACGGAGGAACTGGCCTCAGAAGAGCTGCAGAAGGAAACGGCTGAAATGAAAGCCAGGGCAGAGAAGCAAGCTATCAAGATCACGGAGGATATACCGCGCATCCGCAAGACACACAAGGGCGACGAGATCGTCGGGGATGATCTATCTATGACGATCGACGAGGTGCCATCTGCTCCTGTCCCACGGCAGCCGACACGCGAGCGTTCATCGGTGGACCAGAAGTCGCCCGTCTTGCCTAGCCCGCACGACCACAGTAATTCCCCTGCCCAAGGCCTCGTGGTTGATACACAGCAGTCGCCAAACAGATCTGATTTCGATATCAACAAGGTCTTCTCAAGCGTTAAGTCGCCCACTCAAACCACTCATCACCAGCGACCATCACTTTCAGCTGCCCCTCCAGGTGGTCCCGGGGTGGACCCCGATGTAGACCGGCTTCTCGATGACGGCACTCAGTCACCCCCCTATTCTCCAAAAGTCGAGGAGCCTTTGCGACCCGGCGAAGTTTGGAGAGGAGATCTCAACATGAGCTCTATAGGGTCAGTACACGTTACTGCGAAACACGCTGGAGGCGCCAACTTGGTCGAGACTATCGGGCTTCCTTGGGATCAACTGATTCCCAAGACGATGTCAGTTTGTGGCAGAATCGAGGTCCAGTCAGCCATGGTTTACCTTTGCTCAATGCGCTATGCTGCCGGAACGGATGTCGTCGTCACCAGCATGGAGCCTGCATCTGAGGAGATGAGACCGACATTCAACCAGATCGTCGACTATTTCCTGGCTAAGGACCGCTATGGTGTCATAGGGGACAAGGGCGTGGCCAACGTTCGCGACACATACCTCGTGCCCGTACCTGCGGGGACAGGAAATTACCCCGAGTTCATGTTGAATCTCATTGACAACTACATTCCGAATAACCGGCCAAATCCCATTCTCTTGGGTGTCTTTATCTACAGAGTGGACCAGGAAGTGATGAAACGTCTCGAAGCAGAGCGCGCGGCCAGCGCCGCGGAAGTCGAAAATGCCCTGCGACTTCAGTCCCTGGCTCAACAGCAGCACGCCTATTCGCAGTCGCCAGCGACACCCACACCTGGCCAGACGGGATTTCCTCAGCAAGGCCGACCTTCAATCTCGGGGCCTGCCTTCTCTCCCACCTCCCCGCAGGTCACATACCCTCCATACGGGACCCCGCAGAACAACGGCATGATGCAACCTGCACCTGCGCACCCGTCTTCATTTCATCCCAGCAATGACGAGGCTCAGTTGGCTGCCGAAGCCGTCGCTCGCGAGGTGTTGGGATCCTATATTACCAGTCCCACGGTCAGCTTTCTACTTCCCCAAGCCCAGGAGATGACCCGAAGGGAGTGGGAGGTGATTCTTAAGATCTATCAGCGTGATCCCTTGACCTGCGAGGACTTGCCACATCTTAGCTCGGTCCTGGAAAAGGAAGGCAAAGAGGAGGAAAAGGAGGGGGGACTTGACGAGGAAATAGACCAGAAGCATATGCCGGCACCGAGAGCCGAGGCTGGCGTAGAAAAGACAGAGAGCAGCTCAGAAGACAAGCCGATGACTGATCGCGCGGTGCCGTTGGCTCCAGAGAGCAACCCCGTCACCGCACCGACGCCTGCGTCTCGACGCAAGGCGCAAGTCCCGGCTACCGAGACACCTGTCCCCCCTCCCCAACACCCTCATGTAATCCGGAACACGCCCATCCCGCCTCCACCCATCCCCCCCATCGCCACCCCCTCAACGCTTCCGCGGCAGACGCCG
>Ga0247763_1001442_pt1 | contig 13544 bp, 16 predicted proteins | sample UWRJL141409B4_FD_179926 | JGI IMG/M metagenome (GOLD analysis project Ga0247763, IMG submission 179926) | Plant litter microbial communities from Arlington Agricultural Research Station in Wisconsin, United States - UWRJ-L141-409B-4 | ecosystem: Environmental > Terrestrial > Plant litter >...
CGGAAGCTGCTCTCGTGGAGAAGCGGAACTCTAAGAGTCTCAACCGATGGGAGGCAGCCGAGAAGCAGAGAGAGGAGGAGCGGCTGATGAAGATCGCTGCTCTGAACAGTCGGAAGCTGGACGGCCCAGTCGTTACCTTCTGGAGCGGCATTCAGGAGCTGGAGGAGGGGCAGTTGAAACACGTTGGCAATCTGGTGTCGATGGAGGAGAAGGCTCCTCGAAAGAAGCGCCAGTCTGCTGCCACAGCCCTGGTGGCCAAGGGGCAGGATGGAGCGAAGGCCGACCAAACACCCAAGATGGCATCCCCAACCGAACCTGCGGCTGGAACCCTTGGTGACACAACGTCCGCGGTGAAGGCTGAGGCGCCCGAGGCCTCGGGAATAACACCAGTGATGCCTCCCCGTGAGCCGGAAAACCCGGGGCTGACGATTCCTCATGACAGCGCGTCCAGTTCCTCCCCTGCCTCAGCCCCGCAGCAACCGCCCATCTCAACGGTAGCTACTTCAGCCACGATGGCGCCGTTCCCCCTACCTCAGCCTCCAGACGTTAACCAGAGCCAGCAACCGCAGGCCTCGGCGGTGTTGGCCGCCCCGGTTCTCGCCCCCCCTATGGGTGTTCCCCCTCCAATGCTCGGTAATTCGATGCCTATGCTGGGCTATCCTGCCTCGAGTGCAAAATCAAACTGCCTTGCTCCTCCTAATACGTTGCATACTCCGTCCCCTCTCTCCCTCCCTCCAACCGCACCAAGACCGGCCAACATAACCATGCCACAGTCTTCATCAGCAGTGTTGGCAGTTGTAACAGACCTAACGGCACCAGAAGGTTCATCGCCTGTCGGACCAATATCATCCATGTCAGCACTATCCGCCCTAACAATACCCGCAACATTTTCAGCCCTGAATACCCCTTTTCCTAACCACCTCACACCACCGCCACTTCCGTCAACTCTGCCAGTGCAGCCGACCCAAGGGAAGTCCAGGCCACCATCAAAAGGACCCGACAGGCCGAAGGAAACGCCACCCGAACCACCGCGTGAGGGCAAGGTAACGCGCAGCTGCATCATTTTGCAGAATTTTGACGAGAATGCCATCAAGGACCGCCAGGTGCAGACGCAAATCTTGTTCGGCAGGAAGATGAACAAGCTTTCGAGTAAGTGGTGCCTGCCTATGAAGCGTGGAGATGCCATATTGACGTTTAACAGAACCAGCCAATCCTCCTACATGTGTCATCACCAGTCGTCTGGCCAAATACCGGGACCCCAAAACAGGGCTGCCATACGCAGACAACCATGCCTACAAAGAAATTCAACACGCCATTCGTGGCGAATATAAGTACAGCAGCCTCATTGGGGCGTACGTTGGCACTGGGAACCTGGCTGCCCGTGGCGTGCCAGCTAGGTTTCTGGACCCGACAAAGACGAGGTCAACTCCAATAACACCTCCTCCACCCCCGACTACCAACGCAGTTCTTGTTCCCATTGAAGGCGCTGCTCAGAAGGGCGCTGCTCAGCTTTCTCAGGGGCAGTGTCAGGGTAACCCACAGGCAACCAGCCAGTTCCAGGGGCAGGTTCAAGCCAAAGCATTCCAGCCATCGGCCCACGATCTAGCCAAGCTGCCCGTCCAGGTGCCCCTAGTGCCAGCTCAGGTACCCCCACCAGCACCAATCCCGGGACGAGTCCAGATGCATAATTCGGGCGCCGTCTTGCAGGACAAAGGGGCGATGCAAAATCCGGGTGTGTCACAGCCTCAACCCATACAAACCCCAAGACCAACGCAGGTCCTTGGGTCGCAGCCGAATCAAGGCCCTGTCCAGCCGCCACCCTCGCCATTGCCAGTCGCGGAAGCCCGGCTAGTACCGATCGAGGATGTCAAGATTGAGGGTGCTCCTCCGCAATCCAACCCCCTGGTCCAGCCGAACACAGGGTAACGAAGAAGCTCATAATACAAGAATCGGACTAGAAGGCATGTAGTAACGTGCAAATAAATGATTCATGAAATGTCATTTGCATAAAACGTATCAACTAACTCGCGCATCAAATGTTGACCCAGCAGCACTCCAGCAAGCCCCTCCACACATGCCCGGGTATTCCAATTCCAGAACGCCATCCTAGCACAACGCCTGACTCCAACCTCTCCATGACGTCAACATCATTTTGTGTCGGTTACGACTAATCCACCTCATCACCTTCCTCCCCTCCCGTTTTCTCTTTCCCTACCCCTAGCGCTGTCGCCACCTTCTCCAGCGCCTCAACCTCTCCCTGTCCCAAACACCTCCCGCCGCCATCCCATTCGCCATCCTTCACCTCGCCATTCTTACCGAGGTCCAGCCCCCGCACGTTTTCCAAATGTTTCCTTGTTGCACTCTCAACATACTCTAGCCTCTCTCTCCGCCAGCTCTTCTTGCCTCCGTCAACCTCGTCCTCCCCGCCATCCAAATCCGGCATAATTGTCCGCAGCGACGATGATAGCGCCCGCAGCGCTTGCAGCTGTGACAGCGTAAATGCCGTCGTGGTCGTCACGGGTTTGTCGGCCCCGCCCTCAGTAAGGCCGCGCTTATTATGCAAAAATCCAAATGGCCGGCTCTTGCTCTGTGTTGTGTTTGTCTCTGTTTCTGGCTCCTCCTTGATTTGCCCTAAGGGTCCGACGAGTCGGCGGAGCGACTCGAGCATCGCGGTATTGCGCGCCCGCTCGGCGTGTAGCATACAATTGAGCTTTTGGCTGGCTTGGAGGCGGCGACGTAGGCGGTTCACGGACTCGACGGTGGGTCTGTCGCGTTTTGGAGAGGCGGATGGGGAACTTGCGGCCGAGGAAAAGTCGAGGCCTTGGTAGTGGGAGAGGCGGATCCAGTCGCGGTCTTCGGGACGGACGCACAGAATGTTGCGCATGACATATATCTCAAAGACATCAAAGTTCTTGTCGATAGAGGCGAAGAGAAGTGTTTCGAGCTGGTGCGTGCCGGCTTCGATCTCATGTCGGTGCGCTTCTTCGGCGATGGGCACGGAGCGATTCTTGTCGTTGTCTTTGCGGTTCGGTGGGCGGAACCCGAGGGATGCGGGCGGTGCGTTAAGAAGGCCTTGCTCGATGCTGTTGACGGCGCGCTCGGCGAGGATGTTGATGCTGTTGATGATGTCGTCGAGGAGGCTCTAAGGACAAGTATCAGGGTCCAATCAATTGTCCTACACACCAAATTATCGTTACTTACTACTGGTGGGTAGCCAAAATGCTCAGTTAGGAGCTCAATGTCCGACCTCGTTGATGTCGCCATGTTTGCTGTACCGTCGATTTTGTTGATTGACATTCCAAAACGCGACTGTCAAGACGCGGTTGGTAAGCGGGGGTGACTTTTTTGTTGCGGCCCGAGGCGCAAGGCATCAATCCCCCGCGTCTGGGCAGTTACCAAGGTACCTTATTAGTGCGAAACTTTTCTAGTCGTATATATACACGTGTGCATCGTACAAAGCTTGAGTTGGGTTCATGAGATCGTTTTGGTGCCTCAAATCCCAACTTGATTCCATCGCGTTCGCCACTGGAAACAGTGATAATATCTCATCATTTAATTTCATCGTACCTGGAGACGCGGTAACCCAGCGAAACTGCGATAGGTTGCTGACTTGAAAGTCCCAGGCTGCATATGTCTGGGACGTGCGCTTTCCAGTGAACCAGCTAGATTTACGTCACAGGACGCCCTGTCCCGCCCAATGCCGAGGGGCGATCACCCGTGATTTGAGGTGAGGGGGGAAAATATATGTGCATGCTTTATCTCTTTTTTTTTTTTGGCTCTCCATACTTCAATTCTGCAGGTAGTTAAAACTTCTGCTGGGTTATTCTCAATATAATACATCCATACGTCATTAGCCAACATGTCGGGCTATAAAGACATTCTCAAAAAGGGTTGGCACCCCGAAAAAGAAGGGTCGACTTTGAAGGGCCGTATGGTAAGTTCCTCGGGCCAACCTATGGCTCCCCGGCAGCGCCCAGACGACACGATGTACTTACTGGTCCCTCCAGAAAAGCCTTGTCGGTCGCGGCGACAACAATGTACGTTCAGACAACGAATAATCCATACCGTCCCCCGCCACCCGCTAACCTTCGAACAGGGCAACCAGGTAAACCACGCCCCACGACCCTTATCGTCCCTCCAGGACCCAGCTTCATTCGGTCCCCCGCCTGTACGGAATCCGCCCATCTCCCGGCCGTCTTCGACTGCCAATTCTTCTCCCTTAGCCTCTCCAATTCACCCAACAAACGCCTCTACTATTGGGGAACCACTTGCCCCTCCCAACTCTTCCCGCGCAGACACCAGCCTACTGCCTATATCGCATCCACCCCTGCCTCCTCCGCGTCGGGAGATACAACCACCGCCTCTTCTCCCAAGCTCTTCTAAGCCTACCCTTCCCAGCTTGCCACCGATATTACCGCCCCGGAACCCCGCTCCGCCACCAGCCCTTGCCTCGTCAGTCCAAGCCAAGAACCCCACCTCCTCCGGCCTCCTAAACCATGGAGCAATAAACCGGCTCAGCGCCGCTGGAATCTCTGTCCCAGGATTCGGGATTAGAACCGGAGCCACCAACCAGTCAGCCAGAGGTAGCGCCCCACCGCCACCACCTACTCGGTCTATGTCGTCCAGTGCCCAGATTGGGGAGTTGTCTTCGCGGTTCCCGCGGCTGGGTATGCCCGCTACATCTGCATCTACATCTGCATCTGGACCCGGAACTGGGGTCGCGCGACCACCGGTAGACGGAACGACATTCGAGCAAAAGAAGGCCGCGCTTAGAACGGCTGCGACATTTCGGGAGAACCCTGGCTCTGTATCGCTGTCGGACGCGCGGGCAGCTGCTTCGACTGCGAATAACTTTCGCCAGAGGCACGGAGACCAAGTAGCGGCTGGTCTGAAGGAGGCAAACAAGTTGAACGACAAATATGGTGGGAGATTGGGCAACGATGGGGCCAATGACGGGATTATTCCGCAAGCAGATTGTGTACTCTCAACAGGTAGTCTGCTAGCAAAGAAGAAGCCGCCGCCCCCTCCGCCGAGGAAGCCCCAGGCTCCCAGCGCTGCGAGTGAGGATGACACACCGCCGATCCCATTGGCTACAAGACCACGGTTCTAGATTTCGGGAAGAGGCAGCAGCATAGACGTACGAGATCGGTATCGAGTGCACGGCTGACTTAATTGCATTAGCAAGACACGGTAGGGGCCTAAAAGAAATTCGACAGGCTTTTGGCGTCAAAGATGACAGGTTCCGCAAAACGAGTGGCCCAAATTTGCTGTATATGTCCGCCCAATCGAGTTGCAACAAAATAGCTACTTTTAGTCGCATGCAATGACCGCTAATACAGAAAACCATGGGTTTCGCTCGATCACCCGACCGTCCTCTTAAACCTTCATCTCGGTGAGGCCGTGCTTCCAGACAACAACGTATGGGGTAACGCCATCCTCGCGGTAGTTTAGGAGAACAACCCTGGTTAAGGTCAGTCATTAATCCTGCTCGATCTCGATAACCTCGGAAAACTTACATTCCATCGGGGTTCATCGACTCGCCGGTGTAAAATTCCCAGTCCTTGAACTGGCCGATAACCTTCTTGGCAAAGGCCTGGGCCTTGGTCTCGAAGTCCTTCACCTCGTCCTCGGACTTGCCGCTCTCCTGGAGGTGCTTCTTGACAGCTTTCATATACCCTGTGCTTTCATTAGTCGTCTGAGCTTATTCCCGTCGACTTTCAGAGTTGTTTACCCTTCAGATACGCGAGGTACGACTTCTTGTCGAAGCTGGTGTTCTGGAGACGGAAGGAGTGCACCACGTTGTTGACTTTGATATCAGTGTCCTCGACACCCTCCTCAGCCTCCTCGGCGGAAGCGTTAGCACCCGTGTCTGGAAAGAGAGACAGTTTGGGTTAGCACCCTGTTCTGCTGGCTGCGGGCTGCCGCCTCATGTTGGACTTGCGGCGGGGGCGGGAAGCGGGGCACGAACCGACGTGGACGGCGCCCTCGACGATCATAGCGCAATCGACCTCGTAGACGACGCCATCAACCTCCTTCAGATCGTACGAGTCCGAGATGATCTCGTCTCCGGTGAGGGCATCCTGTGAAGCGCCGGGTTAGCTATCATTAGGAAAGAAGCCCATGTAGCATGCAGTGAGAAAAAGAAGTAGTGACAGCAGGGTTGCGATTCAGAAAGTCGACGCGGGGTAGGTGTCTCGCTTGCCTTGTAGATAATCATTTTGAAAGGATTTGGCGGGAGATCCGAAGGGCTGGTTATGGGAAGATCGGATCTATCGCGGGGAGAAGCAAGTGACGGAGGGGAAGTCTTGAGGCAAGGCAAAAAGATCCCGAGAGAAGGTTGAGGGGTTGAAAGTAAAAAATGGGCGACTGAGCGTGAGGGCGGGGTTGGAGGGGCAAGATTCAAGGCGCGCTTATCTTGATTAGGGTTAGCGTTATGTTAGGAGTGAGGACGCTTGGCAGGCGAGGCAAGGAAGCTCCCTCATGACAAAAAAACAGGCACACAAAGCCGACCATAGCTTACTATGCTTGCCGTGGCCCTCAAACCAGTAGAAAACTCAGAGAAAATTCGCACTGAACTGCCTCAGTTGGGCCATCACATCTTGGAAGCTTCAATTCCGATACTTCTGCTGTGAAGAGTATTGTCATCGATGTTGAACGCAGTTTGAAGGGTGATCGGCAAGGCGCCCCACCCGAATTGGGATTTGTGTGTACCTATTTTTTTGTCATGTTGGAGGGAAGATCAAAGACGATTAGGAGTGACGACCAAGAGCCTGCCTTGAAACTTATAGGTGTGCACATGTACATGTGGGAATATACCTAGTTTTTTTCATGGCTAAGATGAACTTTTCGTACTAGAACCGTAGAAGGTAACGCCCTTTCTACCTAAGTAAGTCGGGCACAGTTCACAAACCCGATCAACCAACACCACATTCAGCCAGAATCGCGGTCGAGCTGACAATCCACCACAGCAGCGTATCGAATGTCCTCTCATAGCGCATTGTGCACAAAATATAATGGAGCATATTTGGATCATTGCTCGTTCTCTGGCTTACCCTGATGCTCGTGTGCCCTGATGCTCGTGTATGTTTGACATGGCCGCCTGAATTGTCGGGGTTTGAAGAAGGGGGGGGCGTCCTGCGAAGGCGCCAAAATCTGAAATTTCACTCAACTGTCTTTGGCTTCCGTATTGATTTTTAGGAGCCGAGGTCTCAGAATCACTGAGACCTAGCAATCCGGTATGCATTCGGAGGAGGCATCAGGTCGCTCCGCATGGTGGTGGACTCTCACTCCGGATATGCCGGCCCAAGAGACGGCGAAAGCGGGGCATGCCCGGCGATCGTGGGGGTCGATCGGCCCCTGCCAAGCCTCAGAGGTTTGCATGGTGTCCCCCGTTGGTGGCCCACAGAACTTCCAAACCACGAATAGGGACACGGAATGGGCCACAGCGGTACCACAATTGATGGTCTGACGGAACATGCGATCAAGGTCAAATGGCTCCAGACGTCGTCGCAAATGGTAAGAGGAATGGTGGTTCGACAGTGGCCAGACGAGAGAATCAATGGGTGACCTGAGCAAGCGAAATGATAAAGAACAAATGACCGTGCACGTACCGCCTTACCGCACTTCGGGGTCCTACTCGAACTCCGGCGCTCCTTTTTCCGGCCTTCGTAACCAGTGGGCCAAAATCTTTTTTCATCTCGCCGAGCGCCCCCGTGCCTTGTGCGAGCGACGACCATTTTCATTCCTTATTGCTGTTGCTGTGTGTGTCTCGGGCTCCGGGCTCCGTCGAGGCGACCAAAAAAGAACGCCATTTAGACCTTCCGGTTGCGCCGACGCGACACCCCCTCCAACGCTCCGGTCGCATCGCCGCCACTTCATCATGGCGAACGTCACGATCGCGTCCAATCTCCCGCCGCTCCCGGCCTACGATCTGCGGCCCTTGCCCGACCTCCTACCATTCATCTCCGATTTTTGGCTGTCCATCCTTGCGCCGCACATCGCCTACTGGATCGTGTCGTTGCTCTTCCACCTCCTCGACGTCTACGACTTGCTTCCGCAGTACCGTCTGCACACCCCCGAAGAGATCACACAACGCAACCTAGCATCGCGCTACGAAGTCTTTCGTGATGTCATCATTGAGCAGGTCATCCAGGTCGGCATGTCTACCGTGCTAAGTCTTACCGAACCGAGACAGATGACGGGCATGGACGATTATGATATTGCTGTTTGGGCCACTCGCATCCGCCTTGCGCAGCGTGCCGTGCCGGCAATCCTAGGAATTATCGGACTCAATGCCGCTGCTCTCTCTAAGAACATGGCCGCCTCACACCCCCTACTGGCCGGCGCTCTCGCCGGTGGCCAGTATCCATTCCTTACAACACAACTTGACGGTGTCGCTGGGACCCAAGTGCCGGCGTTTGCGGCCTGGGAGTTGAACTTTGCCAAGATTATCTACTGGTTTGTCGTTCCGACTGCCCAAATTTGGATCGCTACCTTGGTCCTGGATGCCTGGCAATATTTCTGGCATCGTGCTATGCACGTCAACAAGTGGATGTATAGTACGTTGTTGCCTTTGCCATTTCCTAAACATGCTGGTCTAATTCCTCTCGACAGCCAAGTTCCACTCCCGCCATCATCGGCTCTACGTTCCTTACGCCTATGGCGCGCTATACAATCACCCCGTCGAGGGTTTCATCCTCGATACGCTCGGTCCTGCCATCGCCTACAAGGCAGCCTTCCTGACCCCCCGAATGGGCATGGGTTTCTTTGTAGGATCTAATATCAAGACTGTTGATGACCACTGCGGCTACGCGCTTCCTTGGGACCCTCTCCAGCACCTGACGGGCAATAACGCTGCCTATCACGACATCCATCACCAAAGCTGGGGCATCAAGACCAACTACTCGCAGCCCTTCTTCACCATATGGGACCGCATGCTCGGCACCATGTGGAAGGGTAACACGGCACTCAAGTACGAGCGAACTCGGGCAACAGCCGCTGCCAAAACCGCACCAGCTAGCATGAATGGCAAGCCCGTGGCACACGGCAGCAGCTCGCCAAACGGAAAAGCCACTGGCAGTAGCCCAAGTGGCAAGGCCAACGGCAAGCCGAGGCAGAACGGCAAGCCGAGGCAGAACGGCAAGGCCCATAGGTAACATGCCACTCTGGGCCCCTTGGCTGGTTTTGTTTGTACCTACTTCTTGTAAACCAAAACTTTGGCTGGGCGGATATTGGCCATGGGATTCATACGTTTTGCCAATTTTGTCTCTTACTTTTGATATGCCGTTGCTTTTCTGACGTGTGGCCAACGGGGAACGCCTTTTATCTTGTTCGCTTCTTGTGGGAGTTGGAAGTTGTAATATCTCCTTCATTCGTCTTTTAATTTCTTTTTCTTCAACTTTTGTTTGAGTTTCTTATTTTGAATCGCAACGGACGAACGATCGATGAACGACTTATCTATCGAGGAGGACGCGAGAAACCCAAGCACAACAACCAACACTATGACAACTTACTCCGGCATTTGGGAAGGCGTTTTTGTCTTTTTCAACCTATTCTTTTTTCTGCGGAGAATCTCACGAACCGCCCACTTTTTTCATTGAGTTGGTTAGGGAAGAATGGAGGCGACAGGGAAGCACAAGGTAGGGCATGGAAAGGCAACGCGATTGGGATAATAGCAAGCGGGGATGTTGTTTTTTCTACCCGGTTCTTTCCTCTGTGTCTCGCTTTCTCGTGTGCTATATGTGTGTGCAAGCACATGTTATAATCACCGCTCAGTCGTACAGGAGGAGGAGGAGGAGGAGTTGAGTGGATGGTTAGGCGATGGGCAAGCCGTGTCTGGGAGGAACAGGACGCGTATCAAGTGACCTCACCCTTCGAGAATTCCCACTTGAGGCTTGGGGCCTCTCATATTCGTCCAAGAAGGCATTCGCCCAGGTCTGTCGTCTGTCGTCACTCGTCACTCGTCAGGGAAAGTAGGACATGGTTGGCCCCTTCTTCAATAATAGTAATAACACGAGACCAAGAAACAAGGCAAAAGTACTACGATACGCCACGTTGCTTGTCGATGTGGGAATTGGGTAGGTAGGGCATCATGGAACAATGCGCTGCGAAATTCCTCGTCGACTCAAATCTTGTGCCGTGGGTGAGCCAAGTTGTCATGGCCTGTTGACCAGGTCGGGGGCTGGTGTAGACGGATTAGTAGCACGGCACGGAAGACTGCGCATTGGATCCCCCAAACAATGCCTTGAGTCTGCGCCATCCAGTTCCCCACTTTTACTAGGTAAACACGTTTGTCAGAAATTGGAGCCAAGATGCTGATGATGCCGCGACGCTGTCTAGGAACTGCGCCAGGTGTGGGAAGGTAGGACATGTCGACTTGTTAGGGCAAGTCCTTTTCGGAGAGCAGGGGAATGAACCCAGTGTCAAGCTTCGGCAGGAGGCACTCCTTCCTGGACTCGCAGCCCACTTCCGGTGGTTTTTCGTCGTTGGTGGATTCTCCACAAACTGTTTATGTGCCGCTGTGCAACTCTACACTATTGTGTCACGCAGCAACGGGCAACAGGCAACGGTCTGGTCTAAAACAGGTTTAACGTTGGTACTCCGCAGAAACTAGAAAAGCAAGGAATCATTGGTTTTGTGTGTCGTTTGGTTGTCTGGGTGCGTGCTCCCGCGCGTCCGCATCTGGGAAACGGGACAGCCGATGATCAACAATTCGCTTTGGCGTGTTTTACTTCGTGTCCATTCTGGTCCGCTGGCTATCTAGCGTCCTAAATACACGCCTCTAGTTATTGGCTGCTCGGGGCCTTGCCTGCTTGTCTTACAATCATAAAAGTTACAAGCATATCATGTTCCAACCAACAGATCGGCGGTTGCATCAGAGGACATGGGACATGCTTCAATAGCCACCTGAGAACTGCCACGGGAATCCTTCCAGAAGCCATCGGCCTTCTTTGGAAAGGCAGTCGTTCGTCGCTGCGCGACTGCGTGGCGTTGAAAGTCCCGCCTTTGGTCGGTCCGCCCTTTGGCGTGTTGCTGGGATCAAGGCGACCCACTCCAACGCCGCTCATCTGTGTTATAGCAGTTGGGACATGCAAACCAGAGAGTAAGTAGCATTTCCTGCGTGTCAGCTTGTTCCAGAGCACGGCAGTCGGCCCCCAATTACCAACCAACAACTCCGGAAGAAGTGGCTGGTCATGTGCAGTCCGTGGAAGAAGCCGATCTGGTGTTTGCTGCTTGTCCAACGCCTTGCAGATAGAGCCCCCGCTGAGGCTTTTGGCTGTCGCACGAACCGCTGGCCAGTTCCAGGTCGAGGCTGTGGAACGTGGGGGGGCCGAATCCAACGGTTCCACCCGTTTGGGGCGTCAATCATGAAGGGATGTCGGCTCCCTTCTGTGAGCAACCGCTTGCGGCCTGTTCCTGGGTCGGGATAGGATGAGGTTGCACATAATGCGCTTTGTAACCAACCCTAGCTCAGTGCGCCGCCAAACAGCAGATCACCAACGCGCACCGGTTGTCCGTTGACGGCGTGGAGTTGAGACGTTTGGATCACCGGGCTAATAAAACGACGAGCTGGAGCACTGGTGGCGGCGGGCTGAAGTGTTCGCCCGAGTCGGGCATTCAAGTTGCATTTTCGTGGTGCTGCATGTTCGGTTGTTTCGTCGACGCAGTGCTTCTGAGGCAGAGCTGATGCAATGGGGCTTGGAAACAGATGCCATCGCATGCTGTCGAAAATCGAGGCCCAGTGGATTTTGCTGGCGTAACTACGTAGCTGGTATGAAGTCACTCGAGATCTGGCCGAGTCCAAATCCGGTTTCTCGGCGACTTCCACCTCAGCCCACTGGCAATCTCTGTACCCGACACTACGGACACATTTTGTTTGGCTAAACTCCAGCGCACTTGGCGATTGCGCCCATCTACTAGCAACATCCCTCAATGCGGGACACAGCTGCCGTGTGGATGGAGTTTGGCCATTTTCGTTGGGCAACGGAAAACCTGGCTCCAGTGTGAGATGATGCTGGCATGTGTAATTTGTGTGGTGTTGTTCCCGGTCGAAGCAGCGGACGATGAGACGGCAGCGCCGTATCATCTTCCACGGATCTTCCCTTCTGCAAACAATGTGACAATGGAAAGTGGGTAATGGCCAAAGAGACGCCTCTGAACGTGGTGCTACACGCAGTTGGGTTGTGCTGCACACGCACCCATTCGTCATTCGGATGCGTCGTCGTCGGCGGATCAATGCCTGCATGTCGGCCCAGTTGTGAGTTTTCAGCGAGTCTAGGTCGATTTGGACCATTGGCGCCGCCCGGGACTGAAGCTGGACGGTCAAATTGGGGCAGTTGCGGCCGCGTCGCAGGTCTCACACCGCCTGCTGGAATCTGGGGGACTGCTCGTCGCGACACGATGGGACTGACTCAGAAACGGGCAGTCGACAACAATTGGTAATGGTGGCAAACTCGGCAATCTCTGGTGGTAACTAGTCAGCGGGAATCAAAACAGGCTCACTGCAATGCAACCTCCGCAGAAACTGCAATTAACCTCGCACATGGTGCGCAGGGACTCCCGGCATGGCTGAGCCCTGGCGAGATTAGTGGTGCATGAAAAACTGGCCAATCCTGCGCGCCGATCATGAACGAGCCGCTCCGTTGCGCCGTCTCATTCGATCGCCGAGCAGTCCTTGGGCCAAAGCGTTCCTTCAGCCTGTCCCGGCGCCCCCAGCTGGGAGGTGGTCTGGGATCCGCGCGGGGATGCTGGGGGACCCTGGGATTGGAAGCTAGGGGGATTCGGGTCCTGAAATAGAGCATTGTTTCCCACTTGCAACCAAGGGACTCTCCGAAGGTCTTTGTTGGACTTGGGAATGGGCGAAGAGCCTTCGAAAAGCCTCGAATACGGCGCAGTCCATGCCTGACCGGGTCTTTGAAAGCGATACCCAGAAGCTCCAGTCAGCAAACAGGGGGGTTCGAAACAAGACACTTCGCTGTCGCCGCTTGTCGCTGTTAAGCGCCGTCCCCCTCACTCAGGGCAGCGACTGGCCTGCGACACTCGTGCGTGGTCCTCCATCACGGCGCTTGAAAACACCATCTAGGCGCCCTCATTGGCCCAACAGCCAATCCTTTCATTCCGGCTTAGGAGACTGGAATTTCGACAGTTTATAAATCTCATTTCTCCCTCACATTGCCCTCAAAGGGATTCGTCCGCTCAAGCGCGGTCGAGTCCAACTTCAACCTCTCTTCGGCATGGACCCGACTACCACGCTCTTTACCTTCATGCTGTGAGTTCGTCTCGAGCCCTACCTACCTAACCTTCGTCTTTCTCTCTCTTCATCTTGTCATTCCTTCAACCGCAGAGTCTGGACCTGTGCGCACTACGTTCATTTTCGTTTTCCTTTTTTCTCTCCTTTTTTTCTTCTGTTGGACCCTGTCCTTCTCCTCCAACCCGGGCTTGGTCACTTTTGTCATTTCGCTTTCAATCCAGAGTACGTTTCTGCTCAATGCGTGGCTGCTTCATCTTGAAAGAACACCAGGTTACGTGGTTGCATCCCGGCGAGT
>Ga0247763_1001443_pt1 | contig 13535 bp, 13 predicted proteins | sample UWRJL141409B4_FD_179926 | JGI IMG/M metagenome (GOLD analysis project Ga0247763, IMG submission 179926) | Plant litter microbial communities from Arlington Agricultural Research Station in Wisconsin, United States - UWRJ-L141-409B-4 | ecosystem: Environmental > Terrestrial > Plant litter >...
CGCCTGAAGGGCATCCTCGAGAGCGCCGCCTGACAGGCGCTTCCCGTTCGGCGCCGGCCCGTCCGCGTTGACGACGGCGCTTTCGTGCGGGGCACATACATATCGAACCTCCGTGTCCTCGGGCGCACCACCGGCAGGTGGGCGCCCGAGCCGCATAAACGGCGACGTCGCTGGCCGCTTCGAGACAATGACGGTGCTCAGGGCTCCATGTCGCACGCAGGCCTGGCAGCCAAGCATCGTCGAGTGCTCGAGCATCGATCGGCGTTCGAGCTCGGGACGAACGTATGATTTGCCATTCGAGCGATTTCGCCGCGCAACAGACCAGCCTAGACTGCGCCTGTGGACGACCAAGCTGTCGAGCAAGCGTTCGCCCGGGGGAAACAGGTGTGGCCGGGCATCGATGTAGACCTGAGTACATTCCGCAACCACTGCCAGCGGGTGCTGGGCGAAAGCCCAGAGTGGGATTGGAAGCGCTACAGCCAAGAGCTGTTCCTTTGCTGCGGCTGCGCACGGGGTGACGCCGAGGCGACGCGCGCGCTCGAGGCCGACATCCTCCCGCAGGTCGTCAAGGCCATCTCGCGCATCGACGCCGATACCGAGTTCGTGGAAGAGGCGCTGCAGATCCTGCGCGACAAGCTGCTCGTGGGACCCCGCGCGAAGATCGCCGACTACGCCGCGCGCGGGCCGCTCGTCGCCTGGCTCAGCGTAGCCGCCGCGCGCGTCGCGCTCGATCTGATCCGCTCGCGCAACGCGCGCAAGCTGCAACACGCCGACTTGCCTGATCGCCTGGCGCAGACCGATACGAGCCCGCTCAACGACATCGTCAAGTCGCGCTACGCCGACTCGTTTCAGCGCGCCCTGAAGACGGCCATCAGCGCCTTGCCTTCGCGCGAACGCAACCTGCTGCGGCTCCAGCTCGTCGGTCGATGCAGCATCGATCAGCTCGGCCGCATGTACCTCGTCCACCGCGCAACGGCCGCGCGCTGGCTCGAGGGAGCGCGCAACCGTGTGTTCGAGTCAGTGCGAGAGCAGATGAAGATCGAGCATCACCTGACCGACGGCGAGTTCGACAGCATCGCCCGCGGCGTGCGCAGCCAGCTCGACCTCAGCATCACGGCCACGATCAGCGAGTTTACGGAGTCCGCTTCCAGCAGCGAAACAGACACGCCCTCTCCGGAGATGGATTTCGAAAGCGAGTCGGAGCCTCGGAAGTCGACTGAATGACGCCGGTGGGCAGGCTCGGCTCGAGCCGCATCTGTCCCGTCTCGGTCGCTGCGCCGCCGCGACCGGGCTCGCAATCGAGCGCGCCTTCCACCACCCACTCGAGCGATCGCGCCGCGTAGCTCGGGCCGGTGCAGACGCTCTGCCCCGGCTCGATGTGCAGCAGCTCGAGGCGCGCCTCGCGCGTCTCGAGCAACACCTGCGCGCCGTGCTCGGCAGCGATCACGGTCACGGGATAGTCGCGCCGAGCGCGGCGCACCTCCACCGACGCCGCACGCGCGCGCCCCTCGAGCGCGCCGGGCTTCTCGATGCGCAGATCGACCCGCTCGACGCCGGGGTGAAGGCCGAGCAGCATCGCGCTCACCTCCTCCGCGGCCATCTCGACCAGGTGGTAGTGACGAAACGAGAGCAGCGACGTCACCTCGTGCGCCACTTGGTCGTAGTCCACCGTCAGGCTGATGCGCCCGCTGCGCCCGGCCTGCGAGAGATCGGCGTGCAAGCCGATGTCGAGCCGCACACGCTGGCGGTGCTCACGCTCCTGCGGACGGATGCCGACGATGCAGTCGAGCTCCAGCCGATGGATGCGGACGACATCCATCAATGCGTCACCTTTGGCCGAGCCTCGATCTCTTGCAGCGCGATCGGCCATGACGCCGGCTGTCGCTCCCAGCGCGCCTCTTGCCCGACCATGCGAAAGTCGACCTGAAGGCTGTATTGACCCATCACCGGTGGATACGGCAGACCGAACGTACGCACGCGGAAGCGCGGCGCGGTGACCTTGTGTCGGAAGACCTCGCTCAGCGTCTCCAGGCCCGTCTCCGCGCAGAGCGCAAAGCGCATCTCGAACTCGCGGTTCAGATGCGCCATTCCGAGCTGGAAATAAGCGTGCACCTCCAGCGGGATGACGCCGCGAGGCGGCGCCGGAGCGCGCGGTGGGACGTTGATCTGTTCCACCAGGCTGAACAGCGAGACGTTGTTCGAGTGCCGGTCGATCGCCGAGCCGCTGCTCACGCAGAGCAGGTAACAGTGTGCCAAGCCTAGTACCTCGTGGCCTCAGTCGCGCCCAGGCTCGCACCATCACGAACCGGGAAGGTGGATCAGCACCGATCCCGTAGCGAGGTCAATCACGATCAGCGCGCCGAGCCCAAAGCAGCACAAACCGAACGCCAAGCAGGCACGGCGCAGCGCTCTCGCTCGGCTCGGCCCGATGAGCCCCAGGCCGAGCCCGGCTTGGTAAAGCCCCTGCGCCCCGTGGTGAGCCGCCGCCGCGACGCCTATCAAGTAGCCCAAGGCGGCGAACGGCACGCCACCGAAGCGCGTCGACGACAAGCGGGCACACAGCTCCGGGTAATAGTCGCTCGACGCGAGCTCTCCCGTCCACAGGCGCAGCCGAAACTCCGTGATGTGGACCAGCAGAAAGACCAGCAATACGGCGCCGCTCGCCCGCATCAGCTGGCGGCCGAGGGGGCTCACCCCGGCCCAGTCCTCAGGCGTCGCGAGAGGGTGCAGCATGCGCCAGAAGCCGAGCCCGACGTGGACGATGAGCGGCAGGTAAACGAGCGCCAGCTCGAGCACGATCCATCCGGCGGTGGCCGGGACGAAGCCCCAGCGCCCGTAGGCGCTCGGCCCCCACAACGCCGAGAGCTGTGTCCCGAGGTGCAGTGCGAGATAGCCGGCCAGAGGAACCGCGCCGGTCGAGATCTGCAGGCGCAGCCAGAGCGGAGGGCGATCGGGCGTGTGTTGCAGCGCGTGCGGCTGCACCGGGCGCGCCTGCCCCGGGGACGCGGCGGCCTCCGAATCGCCCCGAAATGTCACTGTCGAGCTGTTAGCAATCCCGGAGCCGGAGGGCCAGTACCCCGAGCCGGAAGTGCCTTTCGCGTTCCGGTGCCATGGTGTCGCGTCTGACGTGGTACCGAACACGGGCTGCCCGACGTTCACCACTCCGACGCTCCAGCCGTGGCTCATCCATGAATCTCGCTCGCCTCCCCGACCCGTCCGCCCCGCGGCGCCGGCTCATCGGGGCGCTGTTCGGGTCCCTGGCGCTCGCGCTCGGCCTGGGAGGCTGCGGCTCGAGCCAGCACGCCGGCCCGGAACCCGAGGTCGCGCTGGCGAGCAGCGCCGAGGCGCAGTCCCGATTTCGTGAGCTGCGGCAGCAGTGGGTGAGCTCTCCGCTCGATGCGCGGGTGGCGCTCGAGCGCAGCCTCACGGACTTCGTCCAGCGCTATCCCACCGATCCGCAGGGGCGCTGGGTGCGCATCTATCTGGCGTGGATCAGCGTGCAGCGCGGGCGGCTCGGTGACGCGGAGACCTGGCTCGAGCTGGCCGATCCGGGCCACGCCGGCTCGGCGAGCGACCTGTCCGGTGTGGTGCGAGCCGCGCTGGCGCTCTCCCAGGGCGAGGCCGATTCGGCCTATAATTCGCTGCTCGCGCTCTCGGGGCAGCTGATCGACGCCGACGACCGCCTGCTCTGTCTGGACCAGCTGGTGCTCGCGGCGCTCGCCGATCGACGCTACCAGGCCGCCGTGCAGCACATGCTCGAGCTCTCGGCTCAAGCGGCGCGCCGGCACCGCGAGCGGCTGTGGCGAACGCTCGAGCCGCGCCTCGCCAGCATCCCGCTGCCCGAGCTGGAGGCGAGCTTGCCGAACCTCTCCCCTGACAAGATCCAGAATCCTTCGGTGCAGCCCGCGGAGCGCCGCGCCGCCGTCGACTGGATGCGACGCACGCTGCTCGATCTGCTCTCACGCTCCGCCATCGACGAGCAGGACGTGGCGCTCGCACAGCGCCTGGTGGCGAGCCCGCGCGCGACGGGCGCTGACGAGGAGAAGTCGGAGTTGCTGCTGCTCGCGACGCGCGGCACGCTCGACAAGACGGTGAGCGGCCGCACACTGGGTTTTGCGCTCGATTTGGCCGACACCGCGCGCAGCCAGCGCTCGATCGACGTCGCCACGGGCATCGCGCTCACGCTCGATCTGACGGCACCAGCCAAGAACAGCGCCACGACCATCACGCTCAGCACGCGCCAGGTCGAGAAGGCTGGCATGGCTGACGCGCTCGCTCGGCTCACGGGCGACGGCGCGTCCCTGCTCGTCGCCGGGCTCGACGCCGACAGCGCCCGCGCCGCTGCCGACTTCGGTGCGGCGAGCGGCGCTCCCATCCTGCTCTTGCACGAGCCCGCCGGCGAAGGCGCGCTGCCGCCCAGCGTGTTCCTGCTCGGCGCCCACGAGAGCGACGCCAACGACGTGCTGTTTGCAGCGCTCGAGCAGCGCTTTCGAGGCGTCGTCCGCGTCGGCACGAACGGCGTGAGCTGCCCGAGCGGTGCCGCCGAGGTCGACGCGCTCGCGGCGCGCGCCGGCACCGGCGGGCGGCGGCCGCGGCTGCAGTTCGACACCGACCCGAGCTGCGCCCGGGGGGTGCTGATGCACTTCACCGATGGCGAGCGGCCGCTCGCGCTCGGCTTCGGCCTCGATGCGCTCGGGGTGGCGTGGGACGCGCCGCCGGCGGACGAGATCTGGGCGGTCGGCGCCGGACGACTGCCGCGCTTCGACGGCGCGCGAGATGCTCTGGCGACGCGCTGGTTCACCAACAAGGGGCGGGCGCCCACCTGGTACGAGGGCCTCGGACACGACGCGGCGCTGATCGCGGCGCAGGTGCTCGGCCCCGCCCCCGCCGCTACCGTGCGCGACGCCGAGCGCGTGCGCGCCATATACGCCGAGATCGGGCACAATCTCGCGAGCCAACGCTGGCCCGAGCTCTGGACGAGCGAGAGCCTTGGGTTCGATCCAAAGCGGAGGCTAGAGCGCGAGTTTCGCGCCGAACGCATGGGGACGGCGCCGGTGGATACCTCGCGATGAGCCTCGACGCGAGCGCTGACACCTGGCTCGAGCTGCCCACCCGCAGAGCCACCCGCCAGCTGGGGCGCGCCCTCGCTCGCGCCCTGGGGCCTGGCGATGTCGTGATCCTGAGCGGCGCGCTCGGCGCCGGAAAGACATTCCTGGTGCGAGCGATCTGCCGTGGCCTGGGCCTCGACCCGAGCGCGCGCGTGGTGAGCCCGACGTTCACGTTGATCCGCGAGCTCGACACCGTACCGCGCGTGGCGCACGCCGACCTGTACCGCCTCGCCCGCGCAGAAGACGCCTACGAGCTCGGGCTCTCCGAGCTCCGGGAGCGCGGGATGGCCTTGCTCGTGGAGTGGGGCGAGCCGCACGCCGAGGCAATGGGCCCCGACCGCTTGACCTTGGCCATCCAGCTCAACCCGCGCCGCGCTCGGCTGGTCGCAGACGGGCCGAGGTCCGAGGCGCTCCGGCGGGGCGTCGTCGCCGCTCTAGCGCCCGCCCCTTGAAATTGGCGCGCGCCTGCGCCATCTCAGGCAAGTGAACATCTCTGCGGCGTTGGTCGATCCGATCACGAGCGCGCTCGACGCTCTCGGACGAGTCGTCACCCTCACCGGCAAGACACTGCTCTGGATGGTGCGGCCGCCGTTTCGCTTCGGTCAGCTGATGAACGCCATGGAGTTCGTCGGCGTGCAGTCGATCTTCATCATCCTGCTGACGGGCACGTTCAGCGGCATGGTGTTCGCTCTGCAGACGGTCGCTGGGCTGCGCACGTATGGAGCCGAAGGCGTGGTGGGCTCGGTGGTCGCCGTCTCACTCACGCGCGAGATCAGCCCCGTGTTCACGGCGCTGATGGTGACCGCCCGCGCCGGCAGCGCGATCGCGGCCGAGCTCGGCAACATGCGCGTCACCGAGCAAATCGACGCCCTCACCACGATGGGCGTGAGCCCGGTACAGTACCTGCTCTCTCCGCGCTTGCTCGCGAGCGTGATCATGGTGCCTCTGCTCGCCATCGTCTACACGTGTGTCGGCATGATCGGCGCCTGGTTCGTCGCGATCAACGGCCTCGGTGTCGACCCGGGCATCTATCTCGCCAACATCGAGGAGTACCTGGTCGCCTCCGACTTCTGGATGGGGGAGATCAAGGCCGCTTGCTTCGGTTTCTTGATCGCATCGATCTCCGGCGACAAGGGCTTCTTCGCGAGCGGCGGCGCGCGGGGCGTGGGCCAGGCGACGACGCGCGCCGTGGTGCACAGCGCCGTCGCCTGCTTGATCGCGAACTACGTGATCACCAGCATCCTCACCGACGTGTGAGCGCCGGCAGGAGAGGACGCGCAGGACGAGGGATCACAGGACGAGGAATCACAGCGCGGGCGTCACAGCGTGAAGCTGACGCCGAAGTACGCGGACAGGTAGAGGTCTACCGCGCCTGCCGCGACCTCGGAGACGCCATTGAGCGCGTCATTGGGCTCCGAGTTCATCTCGAGCAGGTAGCGGCGAAGAGAGCCCATCGCCTCTAGCGACAGTCGCTTCGAGACCGGATACGCGAGGCCCGCCGAGGCCTCGAAGCCGTAGCCGCCCATGCGCGGGAACCAGCGCGTCTCGCTGGCCTCGCCGAAGCCGAGCGGCAGGCGGAAGCCCGCCGAGCCGGTGGCGTCGATGGCGCCGAGGTCGAGCTTGAAGTCGAGCGATGAGCGCAGCAGCGTGTAGGACAGGTCGGGGATGCGCGCCTCGCCGTCGCCATCGTCGAGGCCCGACGACATGCTACCGAACGTGAGATCGAAGCCGACCTCGTGCTTGCCGAGCGGATGGCGCGCGCGTACGCCGCCGAAGAACTCGGAGAACTGGACGGGGTACGTGACGCTGAAGTCGGTGTCGCGGACGTTCCCCGAGATCGTGCCCTCGTAGCTCAAGATGAGCCCCAGGCGCTGCCCGATCGGCCTCTCGAAGGGGTACACCTCGGCTTGCGCCTGGTAAACCCAGATGTTCGTGCCCTGCTTGCGCAGGCGGTCGTAGATGTCGTCGGCGAAGTCGAAGTTGCGCCGCACGAAGCCGCCGCGACCGCGCAAGCGCACCACCATGCCGTCGCTGTTGAGCGGGTCGTCTTCCGTCCCGCTGTCGGCGACCGTCTCCTCATCACCCGCTGCGGACTCGCCGTCTCCGCCCTCGCCCGGGCTCGGTTCGCTCTCTGCGAGCGACGCCTTCGTCTCGAGCGCGGCGACCTCGGGCTCCGGCTCGGGTGGGGGCGGCGGAGGAGGCGGCAGCGCCGAATCTTCCTCGCCCGCGATGCGTGCCTCGACGCGCCGAGAGACGTTGTCGGCGAGATCTTTGGTGAGCCCGGGGAGCCATTCGCTCTCGAACTCGATCTTCTCCCCCAGGCGCTTGCCGTCCTGCGGGTCGTTGACGCTCAGAGCGACGCTCCAGTCGCCCTCGCGAGCGCGCTGCACCTCGCCCGCGAGCACGATGTCGGCGCGCTTGCCGACGCGCTTGACCGTCCTGGCCGAGACCTTCCGCGACGAAGCCTTGTTCTTCACCACGGTGTGGCCAGCTCGCTCGAGCGCGTCAGCGACCTTTTCTCTCAGCACGCTCGCCTTGCGGCCGCTGAACTGCAGCAAGACGATGCGCTCGGCGGCAGCGTCGGACACGCCGAGAAGCGCGGCCGTGAGAGTCGCTAGAACGAGAGCCCCGCGTGTCTTTGCGTCGATCATCCGCCCGATACCTCGTCGATCCAATCCAGAATGCACTGCCGATCCTCGTCGGTCAGGAGATCTGCGGACAAGAACGGCATGGGGGCCCCGCACTCCGGGCGCTCGCCGCTGATCTTGTCTGCCAGAAAGCTGTCGTCAGCGCCGATGTAAGGCCGACCGTTACATTGCGACATCACGTCGACCAGTCGCGTCTCCGGGTTGGGCGACACCAGATCGGGCGACGTGCCCTGGTCCGCGACGTGGCACCCCGCGCCGGCGCACCCGCCGTCCGAGAGTGGCCGGTTGAAGAGCACCGTGATGTCGTCGGGGCAGCCGCCTGCAGACCCCGCCGCCGGCGGGGTGCCGCCACCTCCGGTCGGCGCGGCGGCGTTGCCGCCGGTCGGCGCGGAGGCATTTCCGCCGCCGCCCGCCCCGCCCGCGCCGCTCGCGGCCGGCGGCGTTGCCGGGCCACCGTTGTTGCCGGCGTTGGCAGATCCGGCGACAGCGCTCGAGCCCTGCCCGCCGGCTCCGCCGCCGCCCAGCGGCGTGCCCGCGCTACCCGTGCTGTCGCCGTCGGCGTATCCGGTATCGTTCGGGCCTGGGTACAGGTTCGCGTCGAGCTCGGCGGGCGCGCCGCACCCCACGGCGGCCAAGACACCGAGCCCAAGCAGGCTTGTCGTCAAACGATGCATGTCAGTTTTCCAGGTGCGCTCGTAGGTGGGCCAGACAGAAACACGTCGTGCTCGCAGAAGAGTCGTCGTGCGTCGACCTCGCCGACGACCCGATGACCGCACATCTCTGGCAGCCGACTCTCTAGCAGCCGTATGTGATTCGATTTGGCGACGAAAGGGATTGGCGGCTCTGGGCCCATACTGTGAGCTGAAGTGCTCTGAGCCGCAAGCGAAGACGAGGTTCTAGCGCGAGATTGCGCTTAAATTTCCGAGGATCCTTCGGATCGCAGCGCACTGTTCGGTGTGCGTGAGCGCCCCTCCGAGATCGCGTGTTTCACGTGCGAATGATGGTTCTGCCGGTGGCTCGGCCGTGCCTGTGAAGAGGCGTGTCGAAACACGCACGCCCGGATCTCGTGTGCGCAGACCGAGCGAAGGCTCGAGAAAGTGAACGGCGGCGAGGACGGTCTTCGAAGCGAATCTACGAGGTGACAGAGCGCTCGATGTTCGCTGTGCGAAACATCCGCTCGGGACGCAGCATTTCGCCGAGAGTGCTCAGGCGCGCGCAGGTTGAGGCGCCCGCACGCCAAAGACAGAGTCAATCGCGCCCGGTGGATGTTCGTGTCGATGTTGCTGGTGCGCGCCGGCGTCGCACGATCGCGCTGGCGACCAACAAGGAGATCAGAGCCAAGGCGGAGTCGTCGCTCGCGACGGGCGCGAGGCGCGCGCCATCGCAGCCGTATTCGGGCCCGACGCCGAGATCTTCGCCGCTCGGGTTACCGCACATCATGAGCTCTTCCTTGTCTGGCGCGCCGTCGTCGTCGGAGTCCGTCGTGTCGGAAAGCGCTGCGAGCGCGCCCTGGAGCGCGCCCACGTCGCGGCCGCGGGTGAGACCGAGGGGGCGCAGCGTGCGAGCGAACGGACGCACCGCCGTCGCCTGCCCGCCGCGGGCGCTGGTGTGACAGATCACGCAACGCGAGTTGGGGTTCGGGCATTGCGTTCCGAAGGTCGCGTCGAGCACCAGCGGATAGTCGGGCGTCGCGCTCGCTTCGGTGGTGTGAAGGGCGCCCCATAGCGCACCGAGCGCGACCCAGCGACGGAGCGAGCGTGCCGGGCCCGGCCGTCGAGCGGATGCTGTTTTCGCTGACACGGTGGCGATGATCATGAGAGGCCTCTCGAGCTCGTCGAAGGGAAGATCAGAAATAGATGTGCGCCTGGGCTTGGCCGTGAAAGACATCGTCCTGGCGCATCACGCCGTCGATGCGCAGGTCGAGATGCGTCGCCAAGAACCAGTTGATCGATATCCAAGACCCGTAGCGCGCGGCGCCGGCGCCGCGCACGGCGAGCGTGTCGCTGTCTTGAAGCAAGCCCTGGTCGAGCACCTCCCCCGTCACCATGAAGTGCAGCCCACGCCACGGCTCGTAGTCGGCCTGCAGGAAACCAGTGTAGCCGCGGTCGCGCCCCTGCTCGTGCAGCAGGTCGAACTCACCCAGCAATGAGAAGTCCGGCGACAGCCCATAGCGGCCGTTGATGCCATAGACGTAGCGCACGGCGTTCTCGACGCGCGTGAAGGCATCCTCCTGCGCCCGAGTGACGAGCGCGCTGCCGCCGAGCGCGAGCTTGGGCGTGAAGAGATACTCGAGCGACGCCGTGATTCCACGCTCGCGGTAGCGGTCGGGATTGACCTGGAAGTTGCCGATCACGATCATCGCCTCGGTGCGCCAGCGGCCTCGCTGATAGGCGAGCGATGCGCCATGTTGCTGGTCACTCTCGCGATCGGTGCGGGTGGACTCCCGCGTCCACATCACGTGCTCGGGGATGCGCACGCCGAACGGCAGATTCAGCCGGCCCACGCGCAGGAGCGCCTCATCGGTCAGCCACAATCCAAGGTAGTGGCTGCGGCTGAGCAGGATGAACCCATCGCCCGCCTCGCGGTTGAGCTGAGCACCGCGCACGTGCGTCGCCCCTTCGATGCCGCGCGCCACGCCGAGGCTCGCGCCGAGCACGAAGTTGCCGAACGTCCCCGAGCCATACAGATCGAGCTGCATCGGGAAATGACGCACCGTACTCGGCACTGTCGGCACGGGCGCCGTGTACAGCAACATGTGCCGGTAGCTGCCGCCCAGGCGGATATTCTCCGGCTCCTCGATGGCGCCCCACAGAAACTGGGCGCTCTTGCTCGGCATGTCGAAGCTGTCACCCCCGGTCGAGAGCAGGTGCTGGCTCTCGATGCGACCCATCTTCGTCAGCGTCTCGCCGCCCGACGGATCGGTGTGACAGCTCCCGCACTTCGAGAAGCCGTGCTTGATCATCCAGGCGTAGGCGTAAGCCGGGTCGCCGTACGCGAGGCCTCCCCCCAAGATCGTCAGGACGAGAAGAAACCTCGGGAAGGCCAAGCGGGGCATTGGCTCGGCGTTTTTGCCCAACTCGACCATAAAGGTCAAACGGCAACACCGTCCGTTGACCCGATAGCTGTACGCCTACATGTGAAGAAACAATCGCGGCAGTGCGATCCCGAAGGTACTGCGTCACCCACCTCTGATGGGAGTGTCAGAGCGGCCGTTTGCCAGCTTCGAACACGAACGGTACCCTAATCGCGAATGGTGTTTGCGCTCAGACTCTCGCCGAGGACCGAGGTTTTGCTGGTGGGCCTCGCAGCAGCTGCGATCTCGTCGATCGGCAGCCCCGCGACGGCACGCGCACAATCGCCACAAAGCCCGGCCTATCCCTCGGCGCCCTCGCCGTACCAGCCCCCGTCCGCCCCGCCGCTTGAGGCCGGAGGGCTGCGGCCGCCGACGTCGTCGATGCCGACAGCGCCCCGGGCAGAATCGGAAACCCTCGAGCAGCTCGAGCGCGCGGAGAGAGAAGACGCCGGGCGCGGACTGGAGTTTTTCTGGGTCGAGGTCGAGGGCGGCTACGAGTACGCCTCGCTCGCCGCGTTTCGCTCTGACGCGCTGCTCGGCGCGGGCATCGACGACTCCGGCTCCGGCTTGGCGCTCGGGGTCGGCGCCGGCGTGCGGGTGATCTTCCTGACGCTGGGCGGACGCTTTCGGTTGCTGCGGGCCAGCGCGTGGGACCTCTGGACGCTCGACGCGGAGGTCGGGTTGCACCTGCCGCTCGGGGCGCTCGAGCCGTCGTTCACCTTCGCAGCCGGGTACGCTTGGCTCGGGGTAGCGGGCGTGGACGGCGTGCCGGGGTTCGACTCCGATGCGGTCGACGTCGCCGGCGTCGACGCCCGCCTGGGCGCGAACCTCGACTACTACGTCAACCCGTTGCTCTCGTTCGGGGTGCGCGCCAGCTTCGACGCGCTCGCCCTCTGGCGCTCCGGCGGAGCACAGCCCGCGAGCGTGCCGGCCCAAGCGGCGGAAACGTACGCGAGAGACGGCGACGGCGTCGGATTCGGGGTGACGTTCGGGGCCGCCGCCGGCCTACATTTCTAGGCGAAACCCGAAGGCCGCGCGCCGGGTTTCGCCCAATGTAGAGGAACTACCGAATGCAGAGTTACCCGTCGTGCCGGGGTCGACCCGCCCCTCACCCGCGCAGCGGGGGCGGGGCGAACCGGCACCAACTCGAGGCATGAGGTACTAGGCAGTCATGCGTCTCCTGCTCGCCATCGCCCTGGGCCTGCTGCCCCTGGTGTCGAGCGCCGTTTTTCTGCGCCGTCGGAACGCGCTGCGCGAAATTCCCCGCTGGCGCCTGATCATCGTGGTCGCCGGCACCGCGGCGCTGGCGTGGCTTTGCCAGTTCGCCGAGCTCGGGCTGTGGGAGCTGACGGGGCTCTCGCTGGTGGTGCAACCAGGCAAGGACTCCGAGGCGCTGCTCGCCATGTTCCTGTTCGCCGCGCCGCTCGAAGAGGGCGCCAAGGTGCTCGGCATCTGGGGCTTTTATCGCGCGAGACGGCTGATCGACGTGCGCCGCGCGATCGTGTTCTCGGCGCTCTCCGGCGCTGGCTTCGCTGCGGGCAAGCTCTCGGTCCTGGTCGTCGTCGGCGACGGGAGCGTGCTGTCGGTGCTGCGCGCGCTCGCGTGCGCACCGCCGCATGTCGTGTGTGCGGTGATGTGGGGCGCGACGCTCGGGGTGCGGGCCACCACCGGCTGGTTCGCTTTCGCCTGGATCCTCGCCACCCTGCTCCGGGGTGGCTTCGATCACATCGTGTTCGGCCGTGGCCCCGGCGTGATGATCCTGGGCCTTCCGCTGATGCTCAGCATGCTCGGGCTCGCGTACGCGTTCGCTCGGCGAGCGGCCGTCCAGCAAGAGGCACTCGGGCCATCGATCAGCGCCCGATCGCGCCCCTCGAGCGCGTCCGGCGTCTGGTCGGAGCCCCCTTCGGTGCGCGAGATCTGGCGCGTGCTGCAGCCCAAGCAAGAGCCGCTGATGCTGCACTGGATCGGCGTTGGTACGCTCGTGACGGCGGGCGTGGGGCTGTGCGCGCTCGCCCTCGCGCTGTACGTGGGTCACGCGATGGGGCTCGATTTCGCCAAGGCCGACGAGGCCGACGTGCGCTCGAACGGGCCGCTTTTCCTGCTGGCGACAGCGGTAGGCGCGGCGTTCCCCGTCGCCGGATATCTCGTCGCTCGCGCGAGCGGCACGCGCAGCGTGCTCGAGCCGGCGCTCGGCGCGGCACTCGCCGTGCTCGGTGCCGTGCTATTCCTCTCGGTCACCACGCCCATCGCTGCCGTGTTCGCCCTGGCGCTGGCGCCGATCGCCTTCGTACTCGCATCGGGCGGGGCGTGGTTTGGGATCGCGCACTGAGGAAAGGGGTCAGCTTCGACTCGGCAATCCGCTCCGCCACCCCCCCTGACCCCTACAAAACGAAACTCGCGCCCTTCTGGGCGCGAGTTTTCAATCGGCAGGCACTCCCGAGCGGGAGGGCTCAGGGCAGCGAATCGTTCAACGGATCGAAGGCCGATTGCGAGCGAGCAACGCTCGGTTTCTTTGCGCTCTTCGTGGCCCGCGCCTTGGTGGTCGCGCGCGTCGCCGCCTTGCGCGGCTTGACCTTGGCGGCCTTGGCCCCGGAGGCCTTCTTGTTGTTGAAGGCCTTCGAAAAGCTGCCCTTCAGGCTCTCTTTGTCGGGCTTGCCCTTGGCGGAGGTCGGAGCCTCCTCGGCTTCGTCGCCCGCGGCAGCGGCG
>Ga0247763_1001444_pt1 | contig 13530 bp, 14 predicted proteins | sample UWRJL141409B4_FD_179926 | JGI IMG/M metagenome (GOLD analysis project Ga0247763, IMG submission 179926) | Plant litter microbial communities from Arlington Agricultural Research Station in Wisconsin, United States - UWRJ-L141-409B-4 | ecosystem: Environmental > Terrestrial > Plant litter >...
GTCGGCCTGGTGGCATTGTGGCTTTTGGTGGCCGCGGCCGATGGGAGGAGTCAGAGCAGTTGAGTTGTTTGGCCGTTGGTACGTCCGTCCCAGGAATCCTCTGTGACTGGGCCTTTTTTTTTTTTAGAGTCGTTAGCGGTTGGCGGTTTTGGAGAATCGGATGATGGATTAAATGCCCCGATGACGTCCATAGCAGCGGGCTTAGTGCGGTAAGGGAAACTGACAGGGGGTGGGGCGGAGAGCGGAGCCCGTAACACTGTCTGGAGCCAAAAGGCTCCACGGGAAGGTTTGGGCCAATCGGCACGTCTCTTTGTCCTGCGTGACCCTCAGGAGCGAACGTCGAACGCTGATCGAAAGAGACGTTCAGAGCAACCCCCTTCCAGCATCTATCCTCATCATCCCGCCATCGCTTATCGAACCTCGAATTCAAGGGATCCTGCGATTTCCGCGAACCTGACGAGCCTTGATTTCTTTCTGAACCGAGCAAAGTGTGATTTATTTATTTTTTGGCAAAGGGACAAATCGAGAATCGATAGAACGTCGTTGACGAGCCAGTCCCGGCAACACGCCCGGGTCTCCCCTTTGTGCGAACGACTTGTCAATCAATATCTTGGTTGACCCCTGCGGTTCGAATCTATTCTACGTGTTCCCATAATGTCAGATATCGACGATGAGTTGCTCGCCCTTGCCGGCGGCGATGTGTCGTCGGATGAGGACGAGGAAATGGACATGAGCCGCGACGAGTCGCGATCACCACCACCGGCCTCGGCCGCGAATAAAAAGGATGCGTCGGCCAAGGGAACGGCAACGAAGAAAACAGCGGCGAAGACGTCCAAGAAACGCGCCAGGGACAACGATGAGTCGGATGAGGAGGGAGAGGCGTGAGTCTTGTCCATTTTCAGCCCCCCTCCCCTCTACGCCTGTGCCTACCCAACCCGCCCTCCGTCGACGACGCGCGCGCTGGCGAAGTGTTCGTCGCTGTTGCTGCCGTCGCCGTGCCCCCTCAAGTTGGTGGGGCCCGCACCTCTCCCTATTGTTGCACCCTCGCCCTATTGTAGTGAATCACAATAGCTGTGCTTTTTCATCCTCGTCTGCCCAAGTGGTTTCTGGCAGCGCAATTTGCAACTACTTGCCGAATTCACATGCTGCTGCCAGCTTCGCATTCTCTTTCACTTGCTCCCAGCCCGATTCCCAACTTCTTCACTTTCCCCTCTTTGCAGCCTTCCGAGATGCCCATCCCAAAGAAGCCTCCCGTCCAGATGGGGGCCCCGAACACTACTCGAAAGAAATTCAATGCCCCTAATATCTTTGCTACACCGCCGGAATTGAAGGCTCTCAACGCCACTAAGGCCACCAAGAAAAAGCCCATTGCCGCTAACATCTATGCCACGCCTAGATCTTCAGTCCCTTCTTCACCTGCTTCGCAGCAGTCAGCGCCCATGGATGAGTCGGATTCTGAATCCGACTCCCCTCAGAGAACCCGCGGAAGCGGTGATGAGGCCAACCAGTACCCGATTGACGGCCTCTTTCGAGACTATGAGGAGAAGGAGCACATCATGGGTTTGCGCGAAATCGAGCGCGAGCAGATCCTGGCCGAGCGCAGAGAAGAGAACGAACGCCTTCGCCAAAATCGCATGCTGCGCCAGCTCAAGGTCAACCAAGACAAAGATATTAAGAAGCGCAAAGCGAGCGCTGCTGACCTCGAGGATAACGAACGCAAGACTGCCCGCGTGCGTACAAAGGTCGGCGAGACTAGCGAGAAGATGGACTCCCTGCGCCGCGCGCGAGAGGAGCGCAGCAACCGCAAGGAGCAGCGCGAGCGCGAGAACCGCGGTCGCAAGCAGCAGTCGCCTTCTTACCGACGCAGCCCCGGTGAGGCCGACGAAGACAGCGAGAGAGAGTGGCTTGGCCCTAACAAATCGAAACCTAAGTCGCGGTCGCCAGACTTGCGCGAGGGTCCTCCGGCCGAGCTGAGAGACATTGAGCGCCTGCGCGTTGGTCGCAGCCGGTTCTCTGAGTTCTGTTTCTATCCCAACTTCGACAAGACCATGACCGGCTGTTATGTTCGCATCAACATTGGCCCCGACCCGGAGACGGGTAACGATGTCTACCGCATGGCTGTGATCAAAGGCAAGTACTTTTCTATTTCCGGCATGCGATTGGTTCACAAACTAACCAAATTCCAGGTTTCTCACAGGGTCGTCCGTATGCGATTCCTGACCCAAGCTGTCGCGATGGTAGCCGCAACATGGTTGTGGACAGCTACGTCAAGGCGGCTCACGGCAATGCGCAGAGAGAGTGGCCGTTCTTCGCCTGCTCTGATCGCCCTTTCACTGAGGTTGGTCTCCTTCAAGCTTCCATCTCGAGGCCGTCCCATCTGACCCTCTCTAGGCTGAGTGGGAGCGCTACAAGAAAGTTTGCGCCAGCGAGCAGGTCGCCTTGCCGGACAGACACTTCCTAGTCAGCAAGATCGACGATATCAACAAGTTGATCAAGTACCCGTGGACAGATCAAGAGCTCTCTGAGAAGCTGAAGCGTCAGAACGCGCTTCACTTCAGGTTCAGCGGCGTTGAGCGCGAGCAGCTGCTTCGACAGTTTGAGCATGCCCGTTCGCGCGGCGACGAAGAGACTGCCAAGCAGATCCAGGAGAAGATTGATAATCTAGGAATCTCGCGCCTGGCATTCAAGACGACACTCACGCCCAAGAAGGACACCAACAAAGGCCCGACGCAGCAAGAGAAGCTAGCTCTTCTCAATATTGAGAACCGCAAGCGCAATTCCGAGGCGGTACGTAAGGCACAGCTGAAAGAGCGTGCCCATGTCCGCGAACTCGAGAAGCGGATCGAACGTGGCGAGCAGGTCGTTGGGGACTACAGCCGCCGCGTTTCTACCAAAATGAAGTTCATGCACGATGTCGCGGAGATGGATGAAATCCGTGAACGATACAAAAATGGGGGTCCCGGGGAAAAGGACAAGAAGGATGGCACTCCGGCCGCTGGCAGCGGCGCCAGCACCCCCGCCAACGGCATTGGCACCCCCAGCCAGAAGGCGACCGTGCTGCCGCACATCGCCAAACTACAGAAACAGCAGCGAAGCCAGGCCAAGAACGGCCTGCCCACCATCCATAAACCGCTGATGGATGACGACATCATTGGCGCCCTGGACCTTGATCTCGATATAGAGATCGACTGAGATGCTTGACATGCCTAGTCTGTCCATTTGACAGACAATTTTGTTTCCCAATTCTCAACGATTCTCTTTTCTCTTCTCTCTCTCTCGCCACATAAATGAGTGGAAAAGAGCATGGCTCTATACTAATCGCATGGATGGTCTACATGCATGGCCCTGAGAATTTTCTGGTACCTCCTCTTTACGATGAAGTCATCGATGGTGACGATACCGGAGCTTAGCATGCGCTTCGGGTTTTATAGAATGCTACCCAGTAGAAAGCATGCTTGGTCCGGGGAGTGAAATGAAAGTAGAATGAGACACGTATTCTATAAAGCGTTTGCTTCATTTGCGTGTTTAGGGACCTGCTCGTCTGACGGGACACGGCATGATATTGGTCTCTGGAGTTTGGCGAAACAGCAGCGAGACATGTAGCGGGGTAGAGAAACATCGTGGAAGTGAGTGGTAAAGTGGCGGAAAGAATAAAAGATTTGAGTAGCTACCTTACCAAGATCGAAGCAAGCTGCACAAGAAAACATCGTGCAAACGAACAGTGGGTTAACTATTGAGTTCTTGCAACGCGCTCAGCGGCGCCAGAGCTGTGGAACACTCGAAAAACAACCTCGAGTCCTCGGAGCTGTCAACACCTTCATAGCATCGTCACATCCAGTACGAATCTCAGAACATCTTACTGTTGTTACACAGCAATGAAGCTGAACCGGCTCATTTGTCTCGTGACCTCTAAATACAAGGGACGTCCCGCCCTCTCTCCCCAGGCGGGGCGTTCTGGTATGATACAACAGTTTGCGCGAACAATTCCAAAAAAAGTGTCCCAGGGTCCAGTCTTTTGTTTCCACCCCGCCAAAAAAAAAACGTCCAGCCATTTGGGCAAAGACCAATCTACCACGCTGCCAGGTATCCCAAACTGAAACACTGTGTGTCCGCCTTTAAAAATAACAAACGCTAATCCGAACGTACTTGGTAGAAGGCATTGTAACTTCTCCCACCAGCCGGGCCTGACAAATCCCGGTTGTCCTCCACGCACACTTATCCCACAATGTGTTACGCACAAGACGCGCTAATAAAATAAATATAGGTCGCAACATCCTTCCCTCAAAGTGAGCCATAGAATGTAAAAAGTGGACGATGCACATATCATCCCAAAACGCATTAAAGTGCATACTGGCTAAATACCCACGCGTGGGGGAAGAGGCCCGGCTCGCCCGACCTTGACAAAGTTAAACTCGACCCAACCCCTTCTGCTTTCGCCTCCCCTTAACATTGGCGTTGGCGATGGGTGTGACGAACGTGACGTGCTTAGCTTCATCCCTCTTAAGGTTCACGGCGGCGCCAGTTCCAGGTCGACGGCGGTGAATCGGTTGAGGTGCCACATCCTGGACGTCGTTGTCTTCGATATTGATCTCGGCAACGTCGGAGACGGATTCAGTCTCGGTGCTGTTGCTGGTGACGGACGCCGACCCATCTGACTCGTCGTACTCCCCATCGTCGCTAACAAGGGACGGGGCACTACACCCAGCCAATGTACTCGGGCTCATGTCCACGTCGAGATCATCCTCATAAGTTGGCGTTTCAGGGACTTCATGAGAAGTCGCGTCCTCGCCTCGAACAAGACCAATTAAAACCGGTGCTCGCCCTTTACTGCTAGCAGGCCGAGGAGCACTCGCCGTTGGTGGAGGCGGTGCAGCGGATCGCGCCGGGACGCGCATAACAGCAGGCGTGCGCGCAGCAGGTATCGACGCCATGGCAGTAGCGGAGCCCTCAGATGTGCTCGGTTGTTCCATGTCAGAATCATCACCGCCAGGAGACAGCATGTCCCAATCAACCTTTGTCTTCGCATCGTTCACGCGATCGCTGAGGTTTTGACCAATTTTCTTTTTTTGCATGAGCTGCGAGAGATAGGGTACATCCGAGGATGGCACAAACCCAGCGGGCTTTGATGTTGACGCCCTGGGAATGCAATGCACCCCCTGGAGTTTCCCTGCTTTGTATAGCTCCAGTGAGGCCATGATTCGGGAGGCTAGGGCTCGATAGGTTTCCTGTTGGGCAAGGGGCTCATTCCGTGACAGGGGATGAACTAAGCCCGAAGAGGCAGAGGAAGGCGCCTTGGCATCGTCACCGACGATACCACCGCTCTCATCCACCTCAATAGGATGCCCACAGTGAACTGCTGCCTCCTCGTGGCTTTTAAAGTCTCGGCGATGGGCGATCCGGCAGTGGTTGATGAATCCCTGCGTGCTAGAAAAGTCCCATCTGTGGCAATCAATGCAGATAAGCTTGACTGTGACCCCGTCTGAGCGTTTAAGAACGCAGGGAGCTTGCTTGTCCTTGGGTTGCGGGTATCCACTGGATAGCGCATGCAGTCTCTGCCCGCCAGTACCCCGAATTGGGCGCTGCTTTCCAAAATTCGTCACATCCATACTATTCCTTGTTGTCCTGCCCTCAGTGATGACGTTCTTTGTCCGGCTGATCTCTCCGAATCCAGAGGCCTCAGGTTGCAGCCCATCAAAAACGGGATCCGGTATCAGCCACTTAGCATAATGTCTCGCGTAGGGGCCCTCGACCACCCCGAATGGCGGTGCCCATCTGGGAACAGGCTGGCCGGGTTTTGCCTGCAACGCGGCACCCTTGCCGCTGCTGATCTCCAGCATCTGAGTCGGCGTCGGGCATTGTACGGGATAGGGAAGGAGGTGGCATCGACGAAGTTGCTCAAGCGCAACCTGACATTTAGCCAACTCTTGGTTGATGAGTCGCAGCTCGTCGTGTTTCAGGAGGATCTCGAGACCGAACTGGTACTGGATAACCTCCCGTGCACGGTCGAGGTCTGCGCCAGAACCCGACTTGAACATCATATTCGCCTCCTCGCCGTCTGCGGACGCCGAAACGGGAGAGGGAAGACCGCCATACTGTTCCGTCTTCACGCGCTTCGACGATGAGTAGCCCGATATGTAGGAGGCTATATCAACCGAGCTCGGCCGTCTCCGCTTGGGAGACGGTGTACCGCGCTCTGATGCGCCTGGCGCAAGCAAGTCAGAGCAACCTTGAACGTGATAACTTTCTTCGGCCGTTTTTTCGCTTCCCCTCGAGTCGGAGGCCCAAAAGCGAAACATGAGAAACCCGAGGACAATGTCTGGGACGCGCGCACCCAACCAGAGAGAGGTTGTGGGCGCTTTGTTTGAATGGCGCGGATCAAGGCAGCTTATCGTCGTTGCTGGCCAGGAACGGGAAAAGGGGGGAGGATGCGCAACTGACGAGGCTGACGTAACCGGGAGGCTGCAGAGGCAGAAGCGTCCCAATCGGGTTAGTCGGTGTCGGTTCGGGGTTAGTCAAAAATTCCGGAGGACGCAGGAGCCTTCGATGCTGATGTGGCCGCCCCAGACCCAACGGAAACAGGGTCAGGCCAGAGGCAAAATGTTGGCGCCACTTCTGCGCAACAAGCGTCGAAATGCGACCAGGAATGAATGCGATCGTGGAGGTCGCCGGTTAACAAGTGATCTTAAAAATTGCGCGAGAGCTATTTAAAGCCTCGACGACGTTAGAAAAAGGAGCGGGTGCGATGCAAGAGCGAAATGAGCGCGCGAAGAAAAAGAGAAGAGCAATGTTGATCGACCGCGGTGCGCAGTTGCGTGGTTTTGCTGAGGTTGGTGGGTGATGTCGGTTGCAAGTTGATTGATGTTCGGGGGGATGGGGGCGCTGGGGAGACGGGCAGCGAGAAGGGGAAATTGTTTGCACGTCAGGACCCAGGTCGGAGGCAAAACTGCAAGGGGACAGGGGCCCCTGTGACTAACAAAGCTATGACCAGGGGGTGATTTGAGGGAGGGCGCCTCTGGCTTCTGATTGGTCGATGCTAATGCTGCTTGGGCCACGAGCGGGTCCGCGCGTCTTGTCTTACCAGCACCAGACCAACCGTGGAAACTTGGGCCACACCTTTTCTCAGCCAGCTGGCCAACAGAAAGGCAGCAAGCTGAGCCTATTGCTGCGGCCAAACGGTTACGGCTGGGGCGAACCCGATGGAAGTTCCCGCTGGGGTTTTTTTTTTTTTGGTCGCCCAGCACACCTGGCTCTCCAAAGACCCATGAAATGAATGAAGACGTGGAGTGATCCGTGATTCTGTCAGACTCCACTGATGTGTATCGCTAAGCGGGACCCAGGTTCGACGGTGGGGCGCTTGGCGGCATCAACCGATGAGGAGTGGAGGATGCGGAGTTGGAGAGGCAAATGCGATACGGCCGGGCTGTGCGCCTCAGCTTCGGACAAATCACTGATCGGCTTCTGTTGGCGGCAGGCTATTCCAGGTGAAGTCATGAGAGGCCACAACCAACTGGAAATGAAATTACACGTCTTTTCTCGGGTACCGGGCAAAACCACGCAGGCCTGCAGGTGTTTGAGGTTACGCAATGTGGGACCTCAGCGAGAGCCAAGACACTGATCGATAGTGAATCCCCAAGAATAGGTAGAGCGAAACAACACGTGCTTTATTTTTGGGCTTCTTGATCTTGGGACGCCCGACGGGTGTTGGTTCTGCCAATATCGCAGCAAGAGGCGCAGCGTATGTCCTTCCCCCATCGACGGAACGCAGCAGCCGCTCTGCTGCGATGTGTTTCCGCACTTACACAAGACGTTATGACGTTGAGACGAGGCTGCCTCGATCGCCGCGCCAAGAGCAAAGTAGAGCGAAGAGCGGGTCGACGCTTTGCCCCACCATCATCGGTGAAACAACCGGTTTATTACCTTGCTGAGACGCGTTTCAATGTCGCAGATGGCCATGAACTCGGTATGGCATCTCAGTTCCTTGCTACGCATAAGGCATAAGGTGGATACTCCCCAGGTCTATTCGGGCCTGTCAGACCTGGCTACGCAGCTTTGACGATGGAAACGCTTTGTGGTGCCCAAAGCTTCTCGGATCTCCATCCTTATCGATAGCATCGCACATGCACCCCACATTGTTTTCCACATGAAATTCCCAGCAACTGGATCCCTCATCGCAACCAACGTCGAGGTCAACACCAGACCAAACTGGTCGGCACCGATCGGTCGTCGAGATGTCATCCGACATGCACATCTCTCTGCAATCGTCTAGCAAGCGAAAGCTCGCCGGTGATACCGAGATGCGGGATGCCCCAACAATGAAGAAGCAGCGCGTTCGGGCAGAGGTCGTCCCAGAAACGAGCCACTACCTGGCCCCATACGAGCCCATCCTCGCAATACTCCGCCCGAAGTATGACATCAAGACAATGTCAATCATGTCATCCACGAGCATCAATAAACACGTCAACAAAGCACTGGAGCATCTAGGTCGCTTCAGCGCGTGGGACCAGTCGGTGTTGCCAGGCATCGTGTTCTTCTCGGCCAAGTTTGCCACCTCCAACAAACTCACTACCATATCCGAGCTTCTCCGCCGACGAATCGGCGAGAGTGAGCAGAAATGGTACCAATATAATGTGCTGGAGGAGACGGAGTACGAGCAGATGGAGGTCGAGGTGCTGCCATCAGCAAACGACGCAAACCACGTTCGCGGCAACGACGACGACTACTTCGAGTCAATGAAGTCGACTGTCCACGATCGGGCTATACATCCTCCCAGAATCAAACACACTGGCTACGTTAGCACTATGTTTTCGCGAGTGCCACTCGATGAGCTGAAGAGCCTACCGAACGTTACAGTGCAGACGAATGAGAAGAGGATCGAGATGTTGCGGAGGAAGAGGCCGGGAATGGCTCCCTAGCTCAAGGATTGAGAGCGCAATACTCATCGACCACCATCGATGAGTTGCTTGCATGACATGTAGACAGGTATACTGGGTCTACCAGCATTGGTAATGTGGGTTTGGTCGGGGAACAGCGAAACACGGCATAGATTTTTTGATACCCACCCGGCGTTTATCTCGACTTGTTAACTTGCTACTGTAACAATTCATGGAGTGTAGCTTTGGTCCACCGGATAGGGATACCATAGTGGTTGTAGAAAGACGCTGTTAATGCTATGTTCTTGATAATAGCTATCCTGGACTCCAGCAATGCGCATGTTCGCCCTCAGCCAGTCTGCTGTTGCAATCTCAAGTCCCTATCCTGATATCCAGATCAATGCCGAGGAAATGCGCCTCTCAAACCCAGTCCTCATCCCAGTCTACCCCATGCCAATCTCCAAATATTTCCCTTGGTATATCCTACACGATTCTCTTTGATCTTTCAACATCCATTTGAGCACTATAAAGCAGTGCGCTTGGCAAAGTTTGGACGCAGTTCAAGGGTGGTGATCCTGGGAGCTGTATGTAATCCTGAGAACAAAATTCACCACCACCGCGAGGAGTAAGATTATGGCCAGGAAGGTAGGGCCAAACCGGTCATCAAACCCCGCCTGGCCCCTCATTCGTATCGACTTTGCTCTCCAGTGGTACGTTATCAAAGCGTATATCATGGTCGCCATGGCGACACCAGTAAAGAGAAAGGCTGAGATAAACGCCGGACGATCGCCAAAGTTCAACATCCCGATCGCGAGGGCGCCGAGGATGACGGTAAAGTTCAGCCATGACAGAAATGTCCGCTCGTTGGCAAAGAACACTTTTGGTTCGACTCGGGTCGGGAGCGCGATGCGCTTGCCTACATGCAAAATATTAGATTCAACTACCCGTGTCGCAAGGTCTTTAAGAAAAACGGCACCTGGCGCAGTCTGGAGCAGCGGTTGACTCGACATCTTTGGTTCAGCTTCGTTTACTGGGAATTGCGGGTGGAAGTGCGGGAAAGATAATAACGCCTCGGCAAAGTGACGTCTGCAAGAAAACAAAGCAAAAAACTAAAGATCCGGCGACACCAACGTCGTAGTGACAGGAAAGAATAGAATTTCCAAACGATACTCCGCACGCAGCTGTAAGGCAAACGTAGACGTCCAAAGCCAACCAGTTTGCTCTACGTAGTGATGCGTGCGTTTCTCCGTTCAAGTCTTCAGAGCTCGACTCCCCTCAGAAGCAATTGGTCAATGAGAAGCAGGCAAGTTGGGGGCTGGTCAAAAAGTGACGCACGTGGGTACCGTTGTGGGATCTTACTGGCTCTTGCTCTTACATAATCACAAGGGAGTCTAAAGCCGGTTCTTGTGTCACGTGCATGACCCATGCTCGGGCCACCGACGCAGCCCAACAGTGCGTCCCACTTAGCCAAGTTGGTAAACACACCTGATAAGAAAGCGCGACGATTGTCTCTATCACCACCGGTTCACGCTGCACCTGCTTCAGCCGCAGTGAGACAGCCCCTATTTCGACTGCAGCTCAACAGAGTCAACCTCCTTTTTTTGAGCTACAAGTACCCCTGCCTCTGTCAATCGGACTCTCCGAGCTTTTTTCTGGGCCGCAACGCAGACAAACGACCTCATTAGACAAATTGACAAGTAAACAAACCGAGCACGCCACCACCATTTTCTCCACACGCCACCTCAGCCCGCAGCCATGTCTACCTTCGAGTCTATCGCCGTACGTCTACCCTTTGGTAGCAGCAGTCAACGAAGCTGACCGGCACAAAGCCCATTCAGTTCAAGCGTTTGGAACAGATTGCGACAGATGTGAGCTCAACGCTTTCCCTCCCCGGCCGCCAACTCGATGTCTAACCCAACGTACCAGGCGTGTACCAGCACCCTAATGGGTGTCGAGGCTTACGACCACTCCAAGACGGGTGAATGGAATCAGACCATCATTGTGCGTATCGACCTCGGCTTAGCGGTTCAGAGTTAGGCGCGAGGGATTAACAAGCCATGCCATCTAGCAAAAAATTCTCAAGGCAGTGACCTCCGAAGCTGCTCCCCAGCCAGGCACAAACCAGGCCTATAAATTCGCCATCAACAGCTGTATCATTCAGCAACATATTCCGACATCTAAGTCAACGTCGACGTCGACAGGCACAAGCACAGCGGCTGCGGAAAAGGAAGCACCTGCAGCCACGCCTGCCAAGAAAGGGCCAGGCGGTCGCCGCGGTATGCACAGCGCAACCGGAGGATTCTGGAACGAAAAGACGGATGGCATGTGGAGCTTCAAGTTCGACAGCAAGGACAAGGACCTCGATATTGTCATCATGCTGGTCTGGATGGGAGTCTAGAGCATCGGCACCGTGTTTTAATGAAGCCCTCCGGACCTCCGAAGTCTGAGTGGTTTATATACAATGGCAATGCCAGATTCCGTCGTCGAACTCAACGATCCAGGCATCTAGTGATCGACATAGGTTACTCCACGAGCCGCGGTTCAGCCCAGCAGGATGGAAGCTGTGAGAGCGGCAGACGAATACTACACTGCCTAAACGGAGCCGAGACCCAATGACCGTTAATGGTCATAAGGTACCTAATCATTGTATTCCCCAAGAATGTGCTACTGTCCAACTGTCAACCACCTCAGCTAAGAACTGCAGGGCTGTTGATCGACCTTATTGACAAGTGAGCTAAAAGTTGGGCACATCTCAGCTCTATCTCATGACATGCCACAGTGATGTCGCCACCCTACATATCGCCCTCATTACTCTACATTCCGATTACTGCCCAATTGTGCCCAGACATTTTGTTGCAAAGCATCGTAAGTAAACTAACTCAGTGTAACTCTTGCCCCGATAAATCAGGGCCTAAACTCGCTGATACGGGGAACACGGCAGTCGATGCAGGAGCAGGAGGCAGGCTGGACGCAGTATCAACGCTATCAGTGGTTCGATAAGTTGAGTGGCATTCACCCCTCAGGCGGAGATCGCGAAAGGTGGGGAAGGAGGGGTAATAATAGTTGGTGGGGTTAACCTATGCAGCGTTTCCCGCGGCGGACCAGGAAGAGAGTCACTTGTTCCCAGGGATTTTCGCAAAACTGCGCCCGAATTTCCACGAAACCGAGATTCAAACCCTATAAAGCAGACGGCGTGAATCTGCACTTCGATCATAGGTAAGAAGTGCTTGCGGGAAAGTGCTACCGTGCATGGATGCAGTTACCGAGGCGGTCCAGACGAGTCTTGACCACACTAGTCGGACAACAGAGGCCTAGATCTTATTCCTCCATCGCTCCGGCCGTTCCATATTCCATGCAGACTCTCCAGGATGCAACCACACAGAACCTGAAATCCTGCCGGGATGCAGTCGAGTAGTCGAGACAAGGCCATCCCCACAGAAACATTCTGGGCCCTGCCACTGAAGCCTTTCCGCGACCCTCCACCACATCCAGTTTTCCAACAATCCCGGACACCAGGTCCAGCAACGCAATCTTTCTCTTCCAATGCCGCGCAGACAGCCGGCAGACTGCAGATCTTTCCCAATCTGTCATCCCGTCGTGTGCCGACCCCAGACCGCGGACACCGCGGACACTCCGGACCTAGCACTCGTATTGCGGTGTTCAGTCCTTACTCCTCGTGGTTCTAAAACGCCATCTCAGCCCGCTCCCACTCGCCTCGCACTCGCCTCGCTTGCTCGCCCGTCGTGGTGTTTCCCTAGGTTATCTTGCGATCTCCCGTCCCTCTCGGACTTCTCATGAGCTTGCTATTAAGGACATCACCGCAAACAACCCTCGGTGCAGTAGTTCGCCCTGGCACCTAATCCTGCACCAAATCAACGGCGCGTACCAATTATACACTCCCGCTTTAAGTGAGCGCTTCGTATTAGCGTGCCCTACTATATCAACTTTCAGGGACCGGCCCGAAGGGTAGACCAACGGTCAACCCTCGTTCCGCTCCATACACTGGGCATAGCATCGAGCCGGTTGCTTCCAACGGTCAGCGGGCTGCCAGAAAACTCGCCCTGACTATTACTTGATAGAGTCCACTCCTCTCATAAAACAATCCTATCGCGTCGATTATCGGTCGATCAACCACTATCGCCATGATCGAGGTTCTCTACAGCAATCCTCCCCCGCTGGAGGCTGCGGGGTCTGCTTTCACGAGAGAGGACCACAGATTGAAAGAGCTCAGCCTTGTCCGAGCAAGCCATCGTGCCCCACGCCGCTCACAGACGCACGAAGATTATAAATTCCCTCGGTCTTCGGTGGCGACGATTCAACATATTTTGCACAATTTGCAACTCTCGGAACAGACCCGAGTCGAGACCAAGTCGGTCGAAGTGGATGAGACACCCCAGCAGCCAGCAAAGGAGACAGCTCCCAGACGAAGGCCAGTGCTCGGCCCCCGGCGCCGCTCATACTCTGTCACAGACAAGGAACCAACTCCTATACCATCGGCAGGCGTTAGTCTTCTTGATCTTCCGGCGGAACTCCACTATGTGATATTTGACTTCCTCGATCCAATCGATAGCACTTGCCTCGGCTTGACCAGCAGGCACTTCTATACGATACACCGCCGAATGCGTGGCACAGTAGCACTCTCGGTGCGGCGTGAAGGGCC
>Ga0247763_1001445_pt1 | contig 13529 bp, 7 predicted proteins | sample UWRJL141409B4_FD_179926 | JGI IMG/M metagenome (GOLD analysis project Ga0247763, IMG submission 179926) | Plant litter microbial communities from Arlington Agricultural Research Station in Wisconsin, United States - UWRJ-L141-409B-4 | ecosystem: Environmental > Terrestrial > Plant litter >...
TAGGAAAGATATCGTCTCATGCCACTCGCGATCGGCGCAAAACAGGGCGTCATTGACAAGCACCGCCTGCACGCAACAGACACTGGATCCCCGGAGGTCCAAATCGCACTGCTCAGTCAGCGGATCACGTATTTGACCGAGCATTTTCAGACACATAAGAAGGACCACCACTCGCGCCGCGGGCTGCTCAAGCTCGTCAGCCAGCGTCGCCGGCTGCTGAACTACTTGAAGAAGTCTGACATTCAGCGCTACCTCGGCATCGTTTCTTCGCTGAATCTGCGTAAGTAGTCGTCGAAGCTGACGCACAATATAGTCGTCAGATCGTCTGGCGGAACTCTGGGCTGGGGCTCGAAAACGGGCCGAGATCAGCGATCTCGGCCAGATTTCGTGGCCCCAGTATTCGTGAGGGGTTTGGTGCTTTGCCTATCGCGCCGACTGTGTCTGCGCGACGTGTGACCAAGTCCTGGCAGAGTGCGGATCGTTTCAACTTCGACTCATGAGCCCGATCGAGAAACAACTCGATGGGACTCGGGATCCGGGGCTGAAGCGCGCGCTCTTTCCCAGGCGTTGATGCCACTTGGAGTGGCTTTTCCCGAATAGGGAGCGCAAAGGAGCGCAAAATGTTTGTTCGAGAATCCCTGATGGTGGGCGGTAAGACGCTGACCATCGAAACGGGCCGGCTGGCAAAACAGGCCAACGGCGCAGTGTTGATCACGTACGGGGAGAGCGTCGTTCTCGTCACCGCTGTCTCGATGGAAGAGCGGCCGGGCTTGGACTTTTTCCCGCTCACCTGTGAATACCTCGAGAAGACGTACGCAGCGGGCAAGATCCCCGGCGGCTTCTTCAAGCGAGAAGGTCGTCAGCGCGACACCGAGATTCTGACGGCACGACTCATGGATCGTCCGATGCGTCCGCTTTTTCCGGACGGCTTCAAGAAGGACACCCAGATCATCGCCACGGTGATGAGCTCGGATCGTGCAAACCCGACGGATGTCCTGGCGATGATCGGTGCGAGCGCCTCGGTGCACTTGTCCGACATCCCCTGGAATGGCCCGATCGCTGGGGTGCGCGTCGCTTCGGTCGAGGGAGAGCTGATCGCTTATCCGACCTTCGAGCAGATGGCCGAGGCGGATCTCGAGCTGACCGTCGCCGTCTCAAAGGACGCGATCGTGATGGTGGAGGGCGGAGCCGCCGAGGCGTCGGAAGCCGAGGTGATCGACGCGCTGATGTTCGCCCACGAGGAGGGCAAGAAGGTCATCAGCTTGATCGAGAAGATGCGCGCGGCGGTCGGCAAGCCGAAGCGCGAGTTCTCCACGCCCAAGCTCGATCCGGCAATCGCCCAGCGCGTGTCGGCGCTGGTGGACGACAAGATCCGGCGCGCCTGCGTGATCAAGGAGAAGAAGGCCCGTTACGAGGGCTACGCCGAGGCCAAGAAGGCTCTGGTGGAGGCGCTCTCGGCCGAGCTCGGTGAATCACGCTGGGTCCAGGTCGAGGGGCTCGTCAAGGAGGAGCTCAACGAGCGCAAGTATCACGTGGTGCGGAACTTGGTGCTCGACACGAAGCGCCGCATCGACGGGCGCGACTCGACGACCATCCGCCCCATCACCTGCGAGGCCGGGATCCTGCCGCGCACGCACGGCTCGGCGCTGTTCCAGCGCGGTGAGACGCAGGCGATCGTCACGACCACCCTGGGCACGGCGACCGACGAACAGAAGATCGACGGCCTCAACGGCGAGTCGTGGAAGCGTTTCATGCTCCACTACAACTTCCCGCCCTTCTCGACCGGAGAGATCAAGCCGCTGCGTGGTCCCGCGCGACGCGAGATCGGTCACGGCGCCCTCGCCGAGCGCGCCATCGCTCGCATGCTGCCCTCGCACGAGGACTTCCCCTACACGGTGCGGATCGTGGGCGAGATCCTGGAGTCGAACGGCTCTAGCTCGATGGCCACGGTCTGCGGCGGGACGTTGAGCCTCATGGATTGCGGCGTTCCGATCAAGTCACCCGTCGCTGGCATCGCCATGGGGTTGATCAAGGAAGGGGATCGGATGGCGATCCTCAGCGATATCTTGGGCGACGAAGATCACCTCGGCGACATGGACTTCAAGGTCTGCGGCACCGAGCGGGGCGTGACGGCGATCCAGATGGATATCAAGATCTCGGGCCTCTCTCGGGCCATCCTCGAGCGAGCGCTCGAGCAGGCGCGCGAAGGCCGCTTGCACATCCTGCGCTGCATGCGGGAGACGTTGCCCACGCCGCGTCCGCAGCTCAGCCAGTGGGCTCCTCGCATCACCACGCTGACGGTCAAGCCCGACCAGATCCGAATCATCATCGGCTCCGGCGGGAAGACGATCAAGGGCATCACCGAGCAGACGGGCTGCGCGATCAACATCGAAGACGATGGGACTGTCTCGATCGCTTCTTCTGACTCGGACGCCGTCGCTCGCGCGGTAAAGCTGATCGAAGGGCTGCTCGAGGAGCCCGAAGTCGGCAAGGTGTACCAGGGCGTCGTCAAGCGCGTGGTCGACTTCGGTGCATTCGTCGAGATCTTGCCGAACACTGAGGCCCTGCTCCACGTGTCGGAGATCGCTTACGAGCGCACTGAAAATGTCTCTGATGTGCTGAACGAAGGCGACGAGGTCGAGGTGAAGGTGCTGTCAGTCGAGCGTGACGGCAAGATTCGTCTCAGCCGTCGTGCGCTGCTGCCCGTGCCCGAGGGCTATAACGGCGCATTGCCCGGAGAGGGCGGTGGTCAAGGTGGTCCGCCGCGAGGGCCGCGTCGTGAGGGCGGCGGGGGAGGCCCGGGGCGAGGCGGCGACCGCAACCGTCGCGAACGGCGCCCACGGAACTGAGAGCGCTTGGATACGCCGGGCGCTGAGGGCCCGGCATCGAGCAGAGCTCGCCGAACGGCGAGCTCCACAGACGACCCAGATCTCGCACAGCGGGACCTGGGTCGTTTCACGATGAAGCAGCGTCGAAGTAGACCTCAGCGAGCATCGCGTCGGCGCTGCGTCACAGCCCCGAGAGGCGAGAGGTGCCCCGGGGTGCCGTGTGCGCGAAGAGGCGCGCAGACGACCAAATGACGACGGCCGCAGGCAAATGCCCGCGGCCGTAACGTTTGAGCTACGCCGACTTAGACCCGAAACGGGTCGAGGCGGCGCGAAGCTGCTTACTTGAAGTACTTCTTGAGGTGGGCGCCGTAGAGCTTCTCGCCGTCACCGTTCAATTTGAAGTCGGTCGAGTTCTCGTGGCAGGTCTTGCATTCGAGCTTCTTGCCATCGGGGCCCTTCTCGCCAGCGGCGTTCGCGGCGTCGACCGCGGACTTCATGGCCTTCTTGACGGCGGCCTGGCCGCCCTTGCCGCAGTGCTCTTTGACGGCAGAGTCCTTCACCGAGGCGCTGCAGTCAGCGGCGGAAACCGGCGCGGTGAACACGGCGAGACCAGCGGCGAGACCGAGGGAGGCAACGAGAAAACCAGTGAGTGAGCGCTTTTGGGACATGAACCTATCCTTGTTACTATTCCATCTGCGGGCCCAGGGGGCCTGTCGGCGATGCCTGTGAGTGCGTACGCAAGGGTCGAATCAAATCTTCCCTCGAGAAGTAACGCGACTCAGTCTGTGGGCAACCCTGAACATCGCTTCGGCTGACTTGCTAACGCTCATACGCAGCCAAGTCAAACCGTTGTGGAGTCAATTAACAAATATGCCGCTTACGCAATTTTCTCGGACAGATCGCCACATTGTCGCACTTTGCGGAAGCGCTTGATGGTGACGCATTCAATCGGAACACGTTGAAGGCAACAGCTGACGTTCTGAGAAATGGCCAAAAAACAGGCGCAGATCGCGGCAAAATCAGCAGGGGATGGCGAGCCCATTCAGCGGCGATTTGGCGGGCGAACGATGCAACGATCTGTTGCACGAGACGTCACACCGCGTTGACCACGACGCCCTCTAACCAGTGCTCGACGTTGCACTGCGTGATTGCATCGACAGTCTGACTCTGTCGCTAAACCATCACGGCGTGTACGAGGCAGGGTCGTGAGCGCACGTCGAGGCCAGGGTCATTGGACGATGCGAAGCGAATTGCCGGGCAATACTTCGTTGTGCGAGCCAACACGATAGCCCTCGAGATCGAGCGTCACGTAGTTGAAACCGTGTCGTTTGCCGGCTGCAACGAGCTGAGCGCGCACAGCAGGTTCGAGCGCCCGCGGCAGTTCTGCGAGCGCGAGCTCGAGACGTGCGATCTTTCCGTGCCACCGCACCCGAGCCTGTTGAAAGCCGAGCGTGTGGAGGTCTTCCTCGAAGGCTGCGATCTGTGCGAGCCGTTCGCGCGTGACGGCAGTTCCATAAGGAATGCGACTCGATAAGCACGCCGAAGCGGGCTTATTCCAGATCGGCAGGCCGATCCGCTCGGCGATTGCACGCACGGCGGCCTTGTCAAAATCGAGCTCGACGAGAGGGCTGCGAACTCCTGCCTCACGAGCAGCGGCGAGCCCAGGGCGGTAGTCACCGAGATCGTCGCGGTTGGTGCCGTTGAGGATGGTGTCGAAGCCGAGTTGATCGAGCTTGCGACGGGCGATGTCGTACAGCTCGCTCTTGCAATGAAAGCATCGGTCGGGCCCGTTCGCGACATATCCGGGACGGTCGATTTCGTGTGAGTCGACGAACTCGTGGCGGGCTCCCATCCAGCGGGCGATGCGCTCGGCGCCCTCGCGTTCGCTGGGCGCGAGGCTGGGGCTCACGGCGGTGATTCCGAGGGCGCGCGCACCGAGTTGCTCGTGAGCGACTGCGAGCACGAGGGCGCTGTCGATTCCCCCCGAGTAGCAGACCAGAACGGAACCGAGCTCGCGCAGGAGCGCGCGCAAGGCATCGAGCTTCGCTTCGACGGGGGACTGGGACAGCGGTGGCGACTCTCGATTCATGGGGGAGGGAGGTTATCACTGCTGGCGCGCTATCGAGAGTGCGTCGGCTCTCGGGTTTCAGTGCGGTCCCGAAAGCGCTCACGGAGGGCGATAGCTCCGAGCAGTGCAGAGGCCCAGACAAACGACAAATACTTGAATCTTTTGAATTAAATGAATTTTTATGAGCTTGACTTGCCATCCCTCGAATAACTGATACTCTGTTCAGTGATGGCGCTTCCCGCGACTTCGCTCGATCTCCTACGAGGTGACAGGACCCCCGGTTTCGACGTCACCCGAGTGCCAACCAACCTGCTGCATGCCCGCCTGACGGCAGCGGATCAGCTGCAGGCGATGCTCGAGGTGCAGCGCGCCGAGCGGATCCTGCCGCTGGGGGTCGACGCACTCGACGCGGTGTTGCCTCACGGCGGGTTGGTCCAGGGCAGCGTCGTCGAGCTGCAGGTGCAAGGGGCAGGCGGCGCAGCCACGTCGTTTGCCCTGTGTGCCTGCCGAGCCGCGCAACGAACCACTGTGTCGCTGGCGGCCCAATCGCTGGCGGCCCAATCGCTGGCGGCCCAATCGCTGGCGGCCCAATCGCTGGCAGCCCAGCAAGCCGCCGGACCACATTCCACGCCAGCGCTCGACGCGCAGCGGCTCTGGTGCGCATTCATCGATCCCAGCGCCAGCCTGTTCGCGCCCGGGGTCGCCCGCTTGGGAGTCGAGCTCGACCGGCTGCTCGTGGTGCGTCCAGAGGTCGATGCGATCGAGCGAGTCGCCGTGCGCATCGCCGAGGCCAGAGCGGTTTCACTGCTGGTGATCGATCTGCGGGGCACGCTGGGGAGCTCGTCCATGTCGAGCCAGCGCTGGCCACGCACTGTCCGGCGTCTGGCGTTGGCCGTCAAACAACTCGGTACGTGCGTCCTGCTCATCACCCCCGCCGAGCCGCGTTCGGCCTTGCCATTGCCGGTGGCCATGCGTCTCGAGTTCAGCCGTGCGCGTGCCGAAAGCTTCGAAATTCGAGTCGGGAAAGAGCGCAGCGGCCGGGTGTCCTCACCACGCAGAGTGCCGTGGTCGGCATTCGATGCAACTCCGATATCCGCGGCAGCGCGCGCTGCTTCAACGCTTTCTGTTTCAGCGGAGCTCATGTCAGCTGGGCCTGCGTCAGCGAGCTGGGGTGGGGTGGGGGTATCGTGATGCCGCTCCTCGACTCCGCTGGAACGGCGGTTTCGCCAACTTCTGGGGCGGGTACACCTCGAGCGGCGGGGCTCGCCGTACAGCACGCCAGTGGATTGCAGGTGGCTGTACCGCCGGCAGAGGTATCGCGAGCAGAGGTATCGCGAGCAGAAGGGGCCCGGGTCGAGCGACGCATCTTGGCCGTGGTGTTGCCCGAACTGCTCCACGAGCTCGCGCTGCAACGCAGCATCCGAGCCGCCGCATCGACCGAATCGGTGGCTCGCCAGTCAGTCGCTCGTGAATCGAAGACTACCCCCCAGCAGCTCGAGCTCCCGTCATTCGGAATAGTGACTCAGCCGCAACCGCCCGTCTCCCGTGCGCCTCGCGCTGCGTCGTCCCCCCATTTACAGCCCCGACCTCTGCCGCAGAAAACTCTGCTGCGCGCGAGCCCGAGACGAGGTGAGGCACCTCTGGTTGCTCGCGCCGTCGTCTTGTCTGACGCCCCCCGCTCGATGCTGGAGCCCACGGTCCGCCTCGATGCCGTCAACTCCACTGCGCGTCGATCGGGCGTGAGCACACGCCACACCATCGCTCAAGCCACTGCCATCGTCGAAAATCTCCAGATTTGCGCGCTGCCACCGGCCTGCGTGTCTCGTGCGCTGCAACAGGTTGCCGAAGCCGCGCTGGCGTTTGGCTCACCGGTCTCGTTTCGAGCGCCGGACACCGTCTGGGTCGACATCTCGGGTACGAGCCAGCTCTTTGGCGGCGAACACGAGCTGGCGCTGGCGCTTCGAGCTCACGTTCGGGCGCTCGGCTACGTGTCGCGCGTGGCCGTTGCCCCGGGCCCCTGGCTCGCTCAATCGTTCGCGCGCTACGCCGACTTCGACGAGACCGGCGTCCAGAGTGTCGCCACATCCGAAGCCGAAGGGCGCTCGGGGCTTCTGCCTATCCGCGCGTTGCCGCTCACCGACGATGTCGTCGCCTGGTGCGCGCGGCTCGGCCTGTTGACGCTCGATGACCTGCGAAGATTGCCCGCTGCTGCCCTCGCCGCTCGCATCGAGGCGCACGGCGTCGAGCAGACAATGGATCTGATTCGAGGGCGAGATGTCGGCGTGCTCGATGCCCATTTGCCCGAAGAGCTGCCGTCCGAGGAACAGAGCTGGGATTTCCCTCTGGATAACGTCGAGCCACTGCTGTTCGTCTTGAAGGGCTTGTTGGCTCGCCTCGGTTCGCGGCTCGAAGGGCGCGGCCAGGCAGCGCAGGAACTGCTGCTCACCGTGCAGTATGACAAGGGGATCGTAGCCCTGCGAAGCAGGGAAGGGAGCCAGCCTCCGGGTGAACAACCCTCGCTCGCGGAGCAGGGCCCGCTCGACCGAGCTGTCAGCGTTCGCCCGCACGATTCCCTCCAGATCCCATTCCGGCTCGCAGCGCCACTCGCCCATGCTGAAGATCTGGAGCGCATCGTGCGTTCGCGGCTCCAGCGGGAGACCCTGTCTGCGCCGGCATGCGGCCTTCGGTTGCAAGTGACAGCCATCACGGAAGCGCGGCAGTGGCAGCAAAGCCTGAACGTTGATGGCGGATTGGGCGCCACACTCTCGTCTGATCCCCGCACCCTGGCCGTGCTCGTGGCCGAACTGAGCGCCGACATCGGCAGCGGCGCCGTGGGACGGCTCGAGACTCGAGAATCTCACCTGCTCGAGAAGAGCAGCCAGTTCGTCCCGATCCATCGCTTGGCAGCGGATGCCCACCCCAGTGGAGCGCGCCGTGAGAAGCGAGCGAGCGCTGTCGCTTCATTCGATCCTGGAGTGAATCTCGGTGAAACATATTCTCGTGTGCCCACCAGGCTGCTTTCCCCCATAGAGTTCAACGCTCCCCTGAAGGAAAAGGAGCTCGTCGTGCTCGAACGGCGGGCGTTCGTGATCGAAGCCATTCGATTCGAGGAACGGCTCGAGGCGGTCGAGTGGTGGGCGCCATCTCCCGTCTCGCGCGACTATTTCCGGCTCTGGCTCGCTGTTCCCTCAAAGACAACCGCCTCAAAGACAACCGCCTCCAACACGACTGCCTCAAAGACGACCGCCTCCAGCACGATCACATCGAACGCGGTCACCGCTCACGCCAGATCGGCACGCATTTCGCCGCACTTTTTGTCAACTGGCCCTTCGGCATCGGGCTTTGCTGCCCCCAGCTCTCTGGCACGCGATGGCGTGGAAGTGCTGGTCTATTTGAACCGCGACGATGGCAAGAAGTTCGTGCAGGCCATCTACGATTGAGAGCGATGGCGTGAGAAGAGGGCCTGACGGCGCCGTCTCGGCGATCGAGCAGCAGACAGTCGAACGCCAGCAGACGGTTCGGGGTTTTTCGTGAAATTCGTCGAGCTCGCAGCACGCACTTCGTTTTCTTTCGCGCGAGGCGCATCTCGCCCCGAAGAAATGGTCGCGCGTGCGCTGGAGCTGGGTCTTGGCGGGCTCACCGTCTGCGATCGCGACGGGTTGTACGGGCTGGCGCGTGCGCACGTCAAAGCCAGAGAGCTCGAGCTGCCGCTGCACATGGGCGCAGAGCTACCGCTCTGCCTGTCTCGCGCCGAGCTCGAGGCGGGTTATGCCGCCGGCAATTGGCTCACCGAGCCGCAATGTCGGCAGCTCGAACGCGGCTCAAAACCGAACACGCTGCGCAAGCGCCTGCAGGTGGAGGATGCGCTTCCGAGCATCCTCCTGCTCATCAAGAACCAACAAGGCTATCAGAACCTGTGCTGGCTGCTGACGCGAGCTCACGCCGAGGTCGAGAAAGGAGAGTGCCTGCTCGACCTCGACGATCTCGAGGGCCACACCGACGGCCTCGTCGCGCTCGTGCCGACGCTGGTGCTGCCGCGCGCAATTTCGCCGCTCACTGGCGCGAGCGGCCTCGAGCCGTCGGCGCGGTCGGCGTCGCTCGACGCTCATCCCGAGCGTATCCTCGGGCGGCTGCGCGATCTCTTTGGCTCTCGCCTCCACTCCCTCACGCATCGCCGCTTGAGCCGCGATGACGCCGCTCGCACCGCCATCGCGAACCGACGGCTCCAGCGCTTCGGCATCCAGGCGCTGGCCTCGGCGTGGCCGACGTACCACGAGAAGAGCCGTAAGCGTCTCGCAGACGTGCTGCATTGCATTCGGCTCGGGACGACCTTGAGCGAAGCCAAGACGAGAATTGCCGCCAACGGGCAAGCCTACCTGCGCAGCGGCCAGCAGATGGCGCGGCTCTTCGCCGATCAGCCCGATTGGGTAGCGCGCCCCGCCGAGGTAGCGAGCGAGCTCACGTTCCGTCTCGATGAGCTGCACTATCATTTCCCGTGCGAGCCCCCCTTAGGGCTCACGGCAGACGAGTACCTCGAACGGCTCAGCTGGGAGGGCGCGGCGCGGAGATACCCAGGCGGCGTCCCCGAGAAGGTGCGCACGCAGATAGAGACAGAGCTCCGCTTGATCAAAAAAATGGAGGTCGCACCCTATTTCTTGAGCACTTGGGAGGTGGTGGAGATCGCGCGGGAGCGCAGCATCTTGTGCCAGGGCCGCGGCAGCGCGGCCAATAGCGCCGTCTGCTATGTGCTCGGCATCACGGCGGTCAACCCCGAGTGCAGCAACCTGCTCTTCGAGCGCTTCATGAGCGACGAGCGCAAAGAGCCGCCCGACATCGACGTCGATTTCGAGCACGAGCGACGCGAAGAGGTGATCCAGGAAATCTACCGACGCTACGGGCGCGAGCGTTCGGCGATGGTCGCCGAGGTGATCTGCTATCGCCGCAAGAGCGCACTGCGCGACGTTTCGAAGGTCTTCGGCTTATCGCTCGACCAGACGAGCCGCCTCGTCAACGCCTTCTCTTACTGGGATCCAGAGAGCGGCAAGGACAAGGCCCTGAGCCAGCGCTTGCTCGCTGCTGGCCTCCACGATAGCGCTCGCTCGGTCCAGGGAGTCCTCGAGATGGCCGATGCGCTCGCTGGCTTCCCCCGCCACCTGAGCATTCACGTCGGTGGCTTCGTGCTGTCATCACGGCCGCTCTACGAGGTGTCACCCGTGGAGCCGGCAAAGATGGTGGATCGCACCGTCGTGCCTTGGGACAAGGACGACCTCGACATCCTCGGCTTTTTCAAGATCGACGTGCTCGCGCTCGGCATGCTCACCGCGGTGCGCAAGGCCCTCGAGCTCGCGTGGTCGAACGGAGCGCTGCGTTACCCCGCAGAAGAGCGGCCGGCAGAGGAACTGCCGACCGATGCGCCTCCAGCAGAGAGGCACGTTCGAGAGCCGTGGCTCTCTGCCTGCGAGCCCGAGGTCTTCGATCCGCTCGAGGTCATCACGCGCATCCCCAATGAAGATCCCGCCGTCTACGCCTTGACGTGTCAGGCCGACACGGTCGGAGTTTTTCAGATCGAGAGCCGCGCGCAGATGGCGATGTTACCGCGACTGCGCCCGAATTGTTTTTACGACCTCGTCATCGAGGTCGCGATCGTGCGCCCGGGCCCGATCCAGGGCGGCATGGTTCACCCGTACTTGCGGCGCCGCAACGGTGAAGAGCCGCCCACCTGCCATCCGCGGCTCGCGACGATCCTCGAGCGGACGCTCGGCGTTCCCCTGTTTCAAGAACAGGTGATGCAAATCGCGATCGTGGGAGCCGACTACAGCGGCGGCGAGGCCGATCAATTGCGGCGCGACATGGCAGCCTGGAAGCGCACCGGGCGCCTGCTCCGGCACAGGCAGCGCCTGCTCGATGGCTTCGCTCGCAACGGGATCGATCAACGTTTTGGCGAGGCGCTGTTCGAGCAGATCAAGGGCTTCGGCGAATACGGCTTTCCCGAGTCACACGCGGCATCCTTCGCGCTGCTCGTGTACAAATCGGCCTGGCTCAAGGCATTCTATCCGGCGCACTTCCTGTGCGCGCTGCTCAACTCGCAGCCGATGGGTTTCTATTCCCCTGCCAGTCTGGTGAAAGACGCGCAGAAGCACGGCGTCGAAGTGCGCCCCGTATGCGTCGTCGCCAGCGAGTGGGACTGCACGCTGGAGCACATCGAGACGAGCGAGCTGCCTGCAAACGCCACCACCACGCCGCTTTGCCCACCGAAGAGCCCACCTCGTGCGGCGGTGGTCGCCGGCGCGCGCCGGCGCTTCGCCGTGCGTCTGGGTCTGCGCATGGTCAAAGGCCTCGGGCAGCAGAGCGCGGAACAGTTGCTCGAACGCCGCCATTCGCTGGTAGACAGCGGTAGGCAGTTCGTCGACTTCGCCGATCTGATCCGGCAGGTGCCTTTGCCCAAGCTCGACGTCGAGGCGCTGGCCGAGGCGGGCGCTTTCGCCGCGCTGGAGACCGAACGCCGGCAAGTCCTGTGGTCGGCGCGGGCGCCACGGCAGCTCGGTCTATTTCGAGACGCCGTCGTGGTGGAGCCGAAGGTCGAGCTTCCGCCGCTCGAGTCGATCGAGGTGCTGGCACTCGACTACGAGAGGGTGCGGCTCTCTCTGCACGATCATCCGCTGCATTACCTGCGTGACGCTCTCCGGCGCCGTGGCGTGCTCACCACGGACGAGCTGGCGCGCTGCCCGGAAGGCCGGAGAGTGAGCGTGGCGGGCCTCGTCACCGCTCGGCAGCGCCCAGGAACGGCGAGCGGTGTCGTCTTCGTCACGCTAGAAGACGAGTTCGGGGTCGCCAACCTCATCTTCTACAGCCGAGTGTTCGAGGCCTACCGTTCGGTAGCGCAGCACTCGCCGCTGTTGCTCGTCAGCGGCAAGGTCGAACGTCACGATCCCGCTCCGGGCTCTGTCGACCCACAGAACCCCCGACAGGCGCACGGGGTTGCTTCCATCGTGCACCTGCTCGTCGAGTCTGCCGAGCGCCTCGAGATCCCAGGCCCACGCCTGAAGCACGCCTCGCGCGATTTTCACTAGTGTTGCGCCTCAGAAGTATCGAGCGGGAACGGTCTTCGGGGCACTCGAGACGCAACACTGCCTCTACATTTTACGGCGCTACGCGCCGCCCTGCGCTGTGTCGCCGGATCCGCGACGAGTCCGCTCAGGCGACCTGGGTCGCTTCTTCTAGCTCATTCTCCTCGCCGTCAATGACGCCGGCGCGGAGCGCGTCTCCGACCGTATTGCGCGGCGGTCGAGCGCTGAGCGTCTGGGTGCGCGGCTCTGCCCGCTCGTTCACCTTGACGCTGACCACTCGCGACACGCCCGGCTCGCCCATCGTCACGCCGTACAGCAAGTCTACCGACTGCATCGTCGTCTTGATGTGGGTGATCACGATGAACTGGGACTTGTCGGTCATCGAGCGGATGGCCTCGTTGTAGCGTGCGACGTTGGCCTCATCGAGCGGCGCGTCGACCTCGTCCAGCACACAGAACGGGGAAGGGCGATGCTGGAAGATGGCGAAGATCAACGAAGCCGCCGTGAGCGCCTTCTCCCCGCCGCTCATCAGCTCCACCGTGCCGAGCTTCTTGCCGGGCGGCTGTGCCACGATGTCGACGCCGCTCTCCAGCACGTTGTCGGGATCGGTGAGCACCAGCTGCGCTTGGCCGCCCTTGAACATCTTGCGGAATGTCTGCGAAAAGAGCTCGTTGACGGCCTTGAACGTCTCCTTCAGACGACGCTTGCTCTCGCGATCCATGTGCTTGATCGCCGACTCGAGGTCGAGCAACGCTCGGTCGATGTCCTGCTTCTGCTGTGACAGCTCCTCGAAGCGCTTCTCGGCCTGCTCGTACTCGGCCATCGCATCGAGATTGACGGGGCCCATGCGGTCGATGAGCTTCGCGAGCTCGTCGATGCGCCGCCGGTGCTCCTCGTCCGGCGCTGGGCGCGCGTGATAGGTGCCCACCACGCGCCCGAGCTCGAGCCCCCGGAACCGCTCGCGCACGCCCGCGAGCAGGTGCGCCTGCTCGATCTCCAGCTTCTGCAGCTTCATCTCGCGTTCGGCAAGCTGCGAGTCGACCTCGCTCAGCTCGGAGCGCATGCTGCGCAGCTGATCTTCCCCGACGCCGAGCGAGTTGCGGATCTCGTCGAGCGCCGAGCGCACGCTCTCGAGCTCCCGGTGATTTTCCCGCGCCACTCCCTCCGCCTCGATGCGCTCCTCGCGCCAGGCCATCAACTGGGCGGCGGTCTCGCCGTACGACAACGCCGCCTCGTGCGCCGACTGGGCCAGCTCGCGCGCCTGGGTCTCCGTCGTCTCGCGCGAGTCGCGGACGCGCTCGAGCGACACGCTCACCGCCTCGCGCTGCTCAGTGACCTGAGCGAGGCGCACCTTCTGCTCGGTGACGGTGACCGAGTACTCGGCGGCCTTCTCCTTGCTCACGGCCGCGGCGCGTTCGCTCTCTTCCAGCTCCGCGCGCAGCGTCTCGAGCGCGCGGGCGCCCTCTTCGAGCGCCGCTCGGGACGCTTGCTCGTCACCCTCGGCGGCCTCGATGTTCTTCTGCAGGATGCGGCGCTCCTCGATCAGCTCGTTCGAGCGCTTCTCGG
>Ga0247763_1001446_pt1 | contig 13517 bp, 8 predicted proteins | sample UWRJL141409B4_FD_179926 | JGI IMG/M metagenome (GOLD analysis project Ga0247763, IMG submission 179926) | Plant litter microbial communities from Arlington Agricultural Research Station in Wisconsin, United States - UWRJ-L141-409B-4 | ecosystem: Environmental > Terrestrial > Plant litter >...
CTACCTCCTTCCCTTTTTTTTTTTTTTTTTTTTTTTTGGTTAACTTGGCCCTACTAACTCTTACAGCAATTCCGAGGAGCCCATCGCCATGTCGAAGCCCGACCTTATCAACAATGGCCGCAGTCCCTTCAAATCCCCCCAGGACTTGCAGTCGTTCCTCTGGTCCAGAACCAATGGTGAATACAAGTGCATGGGCGAGGCATCGAAGAATGAGGGGCACTGTAGGAAGCCGCTGGGGAAGGAAAAAAGGGGGGAGATTGGCAAACATCTCGTCGACTTTGTCAATGCCGGTTTCCCGTCTCCAAAAGCGCGCGAGTCCCTGAAGAAAATTGTCTCCAGCAGTCTTTGTCGCGATCACGAGGCCGAGAAGAAGATCCAGGTCAACCCTAGAGAGGGGAAAGGTCCAGCAAAAACAACGACACAGGGAAACCATCTTTACGAGACGTGGCTTGGGGAATTGCGGGCTGCATTTCCTCCCGGTGACATCCCCGCTGAGGAGAAGAAGAAGAAGAGCCGGAGAGTGCCGACGTCGGCTGTCGATCAAGATCGAGATGTTTGGAGAAAGGAAAGAACCAATTCCGTGCCAATCCCCGGGTTGAAGCGAGCCCTCACGAGCACAGGGGTGGCTGCCGGGCGACTCACAGAGTTGTCCAAGCAGTTCTTCAAGCAGCTTCTCGACAATGTCCGCGAAAAGAAGGCGCAAAAGAGCGTCCCCAAGAAGGGTGCTCGCAAGAATGATGCTCCCGTCGATCTCGAGCCCAACAACAGTGGCAAAGAAAATGCCAAAGCCAACAGCACCAACATCCCTAAAAACAACATCCCTAAAAACAACATCCCTAAAAACAACATCCCCGAAACCAACGACTCTGAAGCTAAGAACCTCGAACCCAATGACCCCGAACCGAATCTGAACCTTTCTATCAACCTCCCATCCACCGGCGCCAGTCTGCCCACCGGCACTAGTCTTCCCCCAGTCACCCCGACGCGACCTTCACTGAGAAGAAGCCCCCGAAACCAGGAGAAGAGTGCGAGAAGTAATCGAACGAACTCTCCAAGTCCCATCTTTGACCACGACAATATCAATACCAATGACGTTTCCGACTTGACTCCCTTTACCTCATATTCTTCATATTCTTCCGTCTCAAGTGTCGGGTCCCACGAGTTGAAGGGCCGGTGCCGGTCAGCGTTATTTCTAGATCAGTCACCCACTCCTGCCGCTCGGAGAAAATGCAGAGACGACGGCAGCGAAAATATTGGGGACATTAAAATCGGCGAGAAAGTTGACGTCGGCGAGGTCATCGACGACGACAAGGACATTGACCTCAGTGAGGAATCTGACATCAGTGAGGAATCTGACATCAGTGAGGAATCTGACATCAGTGAGGAATCTGAGCCCAGCGAGGTCATTATTAAGAGCAAAGCCATCGACAACAGCAAACTCATCGACGACAACAATGTTATCAGAATCAGCAACATCATCAGCAATGGAGACATCAACAACAGCAAGGAAGGAGTCGTCTTGTACTACCAAAATGATTCCGAAAAGGCAATCATGACCACCTCCCTGGAGAATCTGAAGCACAACTTTCCCAATGTCAAGATCAGCACCAGCACCAAAGAACGCAACTCCAATGACAATCATGCCAAATCCCCAAAAGGCTTCAGCCCAGAGTGTTTCGAAGACAACCAGCGCCTCCCAAAAAAGACCCTGGAGAGCATGGTCAAGAAACTCCAAGAGAGCGTCTGGAACAAAAAAAAGTTCCGAGAGGGTTATATCTACGGATACAGGGTACATGTAGAAGGACATGGACATCTGGATGGATGCAACGAGTTTATCAAGATTGGCGTGACCCAAGAAACTGTGGAGACACGGCTCAAAGACTGGGAGGCAAACTGCGGAGTCAAGCCGGTTTTGCTCTTCCAGGCTTGGATGCCGTATGCGCCGGTTGTCATGGAGAGCATGATTCATGGTCAGCTTTACGGTCGTCAACTCAGGCAAAAGTGCCACAAATGTGAACGCAAAAGCAAAGAAGAAGGAAATCTGGATAAAAAAGGCCCGGTAATACACAGGGAATGGTTCAGGCTCGAGCTCAAAGACATCCACATCGCCCTCGACGCCGTCCTTACATGGCAGGCTTTTAGCATGAGCAGACCATTTACCGAGCACAGATATCTGAGAGAAGATTGGCGAATACGGACTTTGGCCGGGCTGGATAGGTTTAAGACAGAAGAAAAATGGGATCCAAATTTATGGGTTGGGGAATATATATGGAGGGAATTGCAGACTCGGGCAGAAAAGGAAGGTGAGGAGGGTCTGGAATGGACTAGTGAGGAAGAGGAGGAGGGTGTGTGTAAACAGGAAAAGGGGCAATGGGAAGTAGAGGCGAAAGTGGAAGATGAAGAAATTGAGGGAGAGGAGTGCGAGGAAGAGGCAATGTTGGAAGTTTGAAGTGTCGAAAAGTAGGTAAGGTAGCTATCATGGCCAGGATATATATCTATTTCTTTTTATTCAGTGTCCTTCAATTTGAGACGACCTCTCTGTTTGGGGATAGTCTAGTTAACAACCCTAAATCACGTCCCCTTTTCCCGCGTCTAACCAGACTCCTACTTACAACCATAAAACGGGTACCCATCCCTTTCACTGCGTATAAACTGAACCCCATGATACCTTGTACCCAGGGATGGGAAAGGAAAGGAAGGTTTGTTGGCAGCAGAGATCAAATAGATACAAGGTTGATCAGGATGAGATTCGGAGCAGGGAAAACTGCCATTACTCTGGTATGATACCACTTGCATTCATGCAAATGTTGGATAGATTACCAGTCCACACAATTAACACTAGTTCCTTCCCTCTACTTTTCTCTACACCCTCTCTCTCTCTCTCTCTCTCTCTCTCTCTACACCTACCCCGCTTGATAGCCAGTCAACCAGTCAACCAATCAACAAGCAGTGTGTGTGCTGGCGTCAAAGAACATTCCCTTTTCCTTGCAGACCACATCCCCGACAGAAACTGGTCTAATTCACTTTACTCGGCCAACTTGGACTTGCCCGCCTTCCTGCTAGCCTCCAGGGCACCAGTGAGCGAAAACTGTGTAGCAATCCCGTTGACGCGATGGACGCTGTTGATGTTCTTGACCAGGGTGAGTTGGTAGCAAGTGGCAGAGCCTTGGCGGGAAGCGATGGTGGACGAAGCGAGGAAGTATTTCCAGATCTGACTCAGTGTTAGTATAATCCAGATATTTTCTTTGTAAACAAAACTCACCCTGAACCATCTGGCACCATACTTGGCGGTAACCTCCTTCTCGTTATTGAGCCAGTTGCGATACCACCGCCAAATGGTAGCCGAGTAGTGAACACCAATCGTGTCAACACTACGACTGTCAGCATGATATAAACGGGGAACAGATGCAGGATACTCACGCCTTGACTTCCCAACCAGCCTTTTCGCAAAATCCAACATAGTACGAAAGAGGCGTGGAAGCGTCGGCACCAGGGAAAACATATCGGTTCATGAACAGGCCCCAAACCAAGTCCTCGTACTGCCAGTGTTGTCTGATACCCGCAACCTGAAGAAGCATGATACCGTCGTCCTCGAGAAGGTCGGAGCACTGACGGAGAAAGTTGGTGATCTTGAAGATGCCGACGTGCTCGGCCATTTCGAGGCAGGTAATCTTGTCGTACTTCTCCTGCGGAATGTCCCGGTAGTCCATGCAGAGAATCTTGCTCTGGGACTCGGGGATACCGGCCTTTCGCAAGCCCTCATTGCCCCAGGCGGTCTGGTTCCGGCCCAGAGTGACACCAGTGGCATGGGCTCCATAGTTGACGCTGGCAAACTTGGCCAGGGTGCCCCAGCCGCATCCAATATCCAAAACTTTCTCTCCGGCCTTCAGCTCAATCTTCTCGCACACAATAGCGAGCTTGTTGTCCTGGAGCTCCTCGAGCGTCTCTTCCCTGGTGGGGTCAGAAATGATACCCGACGTGTACACCATACGCGGTCCCAAGAACCAGGCGTAAAAGTCATCACCGCGATCGTAGTGGTCCCGGACTTGCTCCTCATCCTGCGATCGGCTGTGCACGAGGACATCGGTGAAGAACTTGAGGACGATGAAGCGGAACAGCTCCCAGGTGAACACAAAGGTAGCCCAGTCGTGACGGTACTCGAGCACCTCGAGAAGATCGCCGTTGAAGTCGGCATCGCCATCAAAGTACATGCGCATAAAGGTCTCCATCGGCACCTTGTTGCGACCGTAGTACTTGGCGCGATCCTCATCCTTGTGGAAGGTCACATAGTGCTCGACGGGAAGGCCCGGATACTTGACCCGGTCATTGATGCGCGGGCTGGTCCGCGATGCGACAGTCCAGAATGCAATGAGGATGGGGAAGAAGGTGATGAGGAAAAAGAAGATGGTAGTCTTGAGACCCCCACCCAACTTCCATGCGAGATAGGTAGGCACGCCAAAAAGCAGGGAGAGCAGAAGATAATTGGAAAAGTGGACATTGCCGGGCCCATCGGCTGGCAGAGGTGGGTTGTGGATGGCGGGGGACTGCAATTGGGCAATTCGCGAAGGTGGTCAGCCAAAGCGCGTGTCCGAAAAAAAAAAAAGGTTTGAAAGGTGGGTGTGGAACCTACCGCAGTCAATTTGACGCCGCAATCTTTTTCGACCTTAAACTTCGGCGCCGGCGCCGGAGGCGTAGGCTTAAACGGGAAATCTAGCCCAATGTCGTCTGGCATGATGAATCGGGTGCGTGTTTGTTGACTTTTTTAACTTTTAGAACTATTGTCGATTGGAAGGAGGAGAGAAAAGTGTGCGTTTGCGCTGCGCGATCTGGCAAAAAAAGGGGACAAGTGCAAATTCATGTGACCGTGCACGGGGAGGTTGGGCCCCCCCTAACTTTGCCCCTGAGCGACGGGATTCCCCTGACCACTCGCCTGCGGCGTTGAGATAAGAACCGAGCAAATCCTCTTGGCATCAATTCCAATTCTTTTTGACGACCCAAGCAAAATGAACACACCGCTCTTTTGCACCATTCTTTCTGTATTGCGAGGGGATTGCCAATCATTGCGGCATTGCCCCCAACTCAGCATATGCTGGGTCAGAGGTGGAATTGACTTGTCATACCAACCGTGGCTTCGGAGCCAACGATTGATGCGAGAAAATACCACATCCAGATAAGAATCTTTCGGGTGCAAACGTGGAGCGGCTTCATCAGCACCGTGCTTGGCATCCACCACCGAAGCCCAAAATGCCCGATTGCCCTCGGCAGAATGCACGAATGACGACGGCAAGGCCCACGCCGCTCTGCTGCATTTTCGGCCTCGGGCACGGCGCGTGCCAGTGTTCCATTCAATAGTTGATGCAGAAGATGATGGAACATGACGGGTTTTCTTTTTTTTTTCAGGCAGCAAGCTTACTTCGTACCAAACATGATTTTGCTGGGCAGCACAAAATGCACCTGTCGCCAACTGCAAAGGTCCCGCAAAAGCACCCCAAGACCCCAAGAGAACCCCAAGACACCCCCAAATCCTGTCCCAAATCCGGAGGAACCGCATCTGGGTTGCGGATAGCCCCACCGACGGGCAGCGGGACCCAAAATCCGGGAAGGCAACACTTGGAGAACCGTGCAGCTTAACTGTTCTGGGACGCCCCAAGATGTCAGGACAATCCATTTTTGTACACGAAGGATTCGGTGTAACCCCCTACTCACACTAGCTCTACGACAGCATTACCTGTACGTTGGCAAATGCCGTCCAGATCCAAGACTGCGATTGGTCCCAGGAGAGAGCAAATACATGTTACACCAGACCAAACATGAAGGGGTCCTGAATGAATATCAGGCATTTCAGCCCCCAAGGGTGAGCCCCCACAAGTAGGTAAGGTAGGTAACTATTGGTACTATAAGAAGACCAACCTCAGGTTTGGGATGAACCAAACTCGTAAGTTTCTTTCTCGCCAACCTTTCTGGCAACAACTCCCAACAGACATAACTCCTTACCTTGGGTCGGTCTTAGTCATGTCATCTTCCAAGACCACTGCACCGCGAAGATGGACGGCACAAGAGGACCAGCTGCTGAGTGAGCAAGTCCGCAGCTACTCAGGTAAATTGTTTAGCAGCGAATCCAGCCCGCACAAGCAGTTTGTAGCTGACAAGCCGGCGCAGGAGCTGTTAACTGGGTCGCTGTAGCGCAGCAACATCAAGGGCGAAGCAACAAAGACTGCCGAAACCGATGGATGAAGATTAAGTGTCAATGGAGTCGAGGCGCCTGGACCGAGGAAGAAGACCATAGACTTGCGTCAGCCGTCGCAGTTTACGGGCATAGCTGGACTTCGGTGTCCGAAGCTGTTGGTACTCGTTCTCCCGACCAGTGCGCAAAGCATTGGACAAACGCTCTCGATCCGGAGATTAGCCACGGAGGATGGACTGATCAAGAAGTATGTTTTGACAGCCAACAACAAAAAAAAAAAAAAAAGACTGCGCTCGAAAACACAAATATTGACATATATCCTTCATAGGATCAATTCTTGATGGAGGCCGTGAACAACCACGGTCGCGCATGGAAGAAAATCTCTGCTCAGTATTTCCCCAACAGGTCAGCTCTCGAGCTTTCGAATCGGTGGGTTCACCTAACCCCCCCAACTTCGGGAATGCCGACTGGAGTTCCCCACTAACGAGGGGTCATTACCTAGGTACAACGTCAACCTTAGGAGACTTCAACAAGCGGATGCATCATACCTTACCGACACTGCATCCGAGTTTTACTCTAGCTTCATCGAAGACGCAGCAAAGACAATGGCGCATACTGGCAGCACAGGTGGTGACATTGTCTCTGGCAGCTGGCAAGATTACGACACTCTGGTCTACTATGATGACGTGGACCAAGGAAACTACGCGATGCCATACCTCAACGGGGCAGCAGCAGCAGCCGATGTAGAAGAATTCTCGATATCATCATCGTCGTCATGTCAGGGAACTTTTGGCTGGAATGAAGATCTTTCAGCAACCTATTTCCGGTCCGGATACTACGACTATGGTGGCGGTGGCGGCGGCATGGCTGTCCCTATTGAGATGTCGGGGCGAGCTGTGTCTGGAACCCGTAGGTGATTACCTACCGAGGCGATTAGGTGATTGAAGGGGGGAAGCATCTGGGTGTGGGGGTGCACACGTTTTTTTTCCGTTTGCAGCAATGAGTGATGACTGATGAACTTGAATGTATTATATTTTCTAATCAGATTTCTCTTTTTGTTTTCGAATAATCCAACCAGATTAGATCTGGAAAAGCAGCCGATAGCTGATCAGTTTGTTACTTTATAGAAATCCTTCCCTCTTTGGTTTTTTGGTTTTTCTTTTCTTGCAGACTGACAATCTCGCGCATTATCACAGTTGTATTAACTGCATCTGCGTGTCCACTCATATCCACTCACGCCACGACGAATGACGAGGGGCGGAGGTTTCACATGCCCGATTGTTCCTTCCCGCCTTGGATCCAAGTCAGCAAGTGGCAGGAGCGAAGCCGTGGCACCCTAACTCGGAAATCCTTAACGACCAACCCTTTTGAGCTTCTTCGTCAAAGATACTTTTCCATCAAACTCTTGACCCGATCAAGCGGCAATGCCTCGACAACCCTCCCATCCACCCCTACCATGCTCTCCGCCATACAGAGGGCATTATAGATTGCCTCTTCGGTCGCATCAGCTGCGGCATCAAATAGCGAGTTGATGGTGTTGTCGTCCAAAACCACGACGCTATCAATGGGCGTGGGCTTCCACGGATCGACAGCTCGCTTCTTCCCGGTTACCGTCTGCGCGGGAATATGGTTCGCCGTCGAGAAGGCAAGGAAGATGTCCCCTGACAAATTGTGTCCAGCCCCACCCACACGCGATAGCCCCGACGTCGCTCGCTTGGCCAGCCTCTGCAGCTGCTGGGGATGCAGAGGAGCGTCGGCCGCAAGGATGACAATGATGCTTCCGTCCTTGCGGGTCTTTTCTCCGTCCAGTTTTTCCAGGGCTGCTTTCTTGCGCGCATCGGCTGCTGCAGCGGTCTGTGTCTCTTGTTGAAGAAGCCGCCCGATGGGAGCACCGCCGATACGCAGTGCGTCTGGTCGACCGTAATTCGCCTGAACCAGAGCGGCCACTGTATAGTCTTTGTCATTTCCTTGTTGGTCAAATCCGGCCACGACACGGCTAGAATTTCCAGTTCCTCCCTTGAAGAAATGGCATACGTTGCCGGTACCCCCACCGGTGTTCCCCTCAGGTACCGCGTCAGCATTCGCTGCATCGATCCCTCGCACCACATGCTCTGGTTTTACGCTCATGTGGGCAATATCGTTGAGGAAGCCGTCATATGTCTCTCCCACTACCGGCAACATGAACCAGTCGACGCGACCGTTTTCATCGCGGTGATCGCGAATGGCATGTTCGTAGATGCCCTGGTAGCATGCGCCCACCGAAAACGAGTTGGTCAAGATGATTGGTGAATGGAGCAATCCCGTCTCTTCAATCCAGTGACTACCTGTCAGCTCGCCGCTCCCGTTGAATCGGAAGAGGCCTGCATAACAGGCGTCATCAAAGAAGTTCCGTCGAGGGAGAATAGTGGTAACCCCGGTGTTCACCACATCCACCTTCCCAGATGGGGCAGCGTGAATTGACTCGGTGTGAACAAGAACACCGGGGACATCAGTCAGAGAGTTTAGACGTCCGGGAGGAAACCGGCCGAGATAGAGCTCAGGGAGAAGCTCTCTGATGCGACAGCGATTTTGTTTGATGGGTGTCATCGTGCGGTGTGTATTGTATTGTGTGTTGAGATTTCTGGGAGTGGTGTCTTGAGCAAGTATTTGGTGTTGAGAAGGTATTTCGGCTTTAATACTTGGAAAATCCGAGAACTGCGAATGCGACGTTGCGTTGCGTTGCGTCGCGTTGCGCGGTGAAACCAAGTTTTTTGGGGTTGATCGGGTTATGACTCGTCACCGGTTGACGCAGTTGACTCCTACGTTCCTTGCGGATTAAGGGCCTTCCTTTCTAGTGTTAGGACTACATTGCGCGTTGTTTTTTCTTTCTTTCTTTTTTTCTTTACTGACTTGCATTGCTCAGTTGAGTTGTAGAGAGTTTATGTAGGGTATTAGGGGGTGTTGGCTTTGTCCATATAGATTGGGATTGATAGATGTATAAGTTCCAGTCAGGTCTGTCTGGTGCTGATCAGCCAGGTAGACGCACTCTATGCATTCTACGGCAAGTCTTGTAATATTGTACTCTGTTTCGTCATCTCTCTACACATACAAAAAGTCCATACTACACTCCATCGAATAACGCTTGTAAAGATGAGCTTGGATATCTATGCTCACTGAATGACCTTACGTAGATAGGTAGTTACGAACTAGCTAGAATAGTGACTACTGCCTCGTGTTATAGCCCATCCAACACTGCGCTGCGCCCGCGGTATGGGAGCATTCCCTTTCCGGAAACCCCTGCCGGATCGCCGTGGCAATCTCGTCGAGGCAGCTCGAGTAGCAGTCGCGGGGATCACTCCAGGCACGGCCGCGACGCCAAAAGGATACGCGCCCTTGGCGTTCGCAGTTGTTGGTGCTCCAGCCCCCTTTTCAAGTAAATAATTAGCATTGTATGTGTGTGTTTACGTATATGTAGGAAGGGACGGGATTATCTCAACTTGGAATGGGTTTGGTCCAACTTGGAAGGGATTGGCCAGACTCAACTTGAAAAGTGATAGACAAAGGGGAGAAAAGAGAGAAATAAACTCACAGTCTTTAACCTCATTGTACAAACAATCAATGTAATCCTGAATGGAAATGCCATTGCCCGGACCGATGGCCACGGCTCTGGGCCTGGGAGCGAGAGTCGCGCCGTAGCCACAGCTGCAGAGGGCACTCAAAGCGAGAATGGAGAAGCGCATTTTTTTTTTAAAAAAAAAAAAAAAAAAGTGAACTGAAACTTGTGATTTTTCGTATTCCAAGTGCTGTGTTGTGTGGTTGGTATCTGCTTGTGCCTGTCGATGGAGTTGAAGAGTATCCTGAGAGGGAATCACGCCACTTTTGTACCCGAGTCTAGAACTCAGAACGGAGACCTGCTTAAAGTGTGGTGAGACTGGATTGGCAGCTCATCTATTGACATAGTCAAGAAAACTCAATTCTGCCTCGTTGATTCCATTTTCCATTTAATTCATGTAAAGTTCTAGAGTTAGGTTCTTTTTTTGATGAGCCTGCATGCATGTATGGCCTGTTCTAGGCCGAGAATGGCACATTCCTAAAGGGGGTCCTTTTCCTAAGAGTAAATTGATTAGACGGATCTGGCGACAATTTGTTGTATAGCATAGCACAGCCTGGTGATATACAACCTACAAGTTTCCCCACTATGTGCCCGAAACAGAGCATCAGACAATTGTGAACTAACTACCTAGTAGTCAGGGTGCCATTGTCAATGCTATGCTAGCTATACTAAGTAGCTATACAGCATCGGGATTCAGTCACACCATTGTTCTATTCGTAGTTGGATTGAACTTTTCTTTTCTTTTCATCATTCGCCTTGCACTGGGAATCAAACTTATTGTATCCAACACAACCAACAACACATATCGGTTCGCGTGACTTCGGTTAGATCCTCGGGGCTGAGAATTTAATTTATTCTGCTACTCTCCAAAACAAAAAATACGCCGATAAAGGGGGAGCGGGGTGGGGGCGGCTCCAGCCTTGTTCGCTTGCTTGTGCAGATATCAATTTGCTAGATAGGTATGCAGCGGTTTCTTTGGAGAAGGCTATAGCAGGCCAGGCTGCAGCCGGGTTGGAACAAAAAACAAAGTATACATATGTAGGAAGGTAGGTAGGTAATGAAGCGGCACCAATTTTAAGCCGAAAAACCCGGGAAGCTCTAGCCGAGATTTCATAGCCGTTTCATTCTGGATCAAATGAGAGGGAAGATATAGTCTCAAAGCCTCTTCCAACCGAGCTACGCGGAATTGACAATGATACAACGAGTAATGTTTGCTTGCATTTGATGTGTCGGGACCGTCCCGTCGCACCTCGTCTCCATTAAGAGTTGCTGAACCATCCGGTAGCATTTGTGTTTTGGGCTGCCTCGGCTCATCGGCTGGAAAAGGGACGGCCGGAGAATGGTAGTAAATCACAATGACATTCGCTTCGCTCCATCAACCATCCTCCTCAAAACTCAATGCCGAAATCATAGACTCCAACTCCAACAACACCCCATCATACACAGCTTCTTGCAACTTGGGCTTCTGCAAGTCCTTGCCATATCCAAAATCACAGTCAAGCACCTTCCGCGTGAGTTCCTGATATCTCGGCCCCAGCGGGCACGTCTGGGAAGCAATTCGACGGGCCTTCAACACATCATACGGATCAACCAGCTTCCAACGGCCTATGGAGAGGAACGCAACCCCGAGGTTGTACATTGTTGGGTTTTGTATGCCATGGACAAGCTTTGCGTCTTCAAGCGCCGCTGTCGCGGTATCTGAGACGTCAACTTCCATGAGAGCGGGATTCGTAGCCACCTTTGTGCACTCAGTCCCCAAATGGATGGTTTGTAATGAGGTGGGCAGGTCGGAGTCTCGCTCGAAGAGCTGGAGGTCCTGCAAGCCCCAGTACTCGCCCAGCCATGGCGTCGAGCTGAACTTCAACACCGCCGATGCGATGCGTAGTGCTAGCTGAAGCTGGTGCTGGATAGAAAGCTCGTCGCTGCGTGGCTGGGCAAGGACTTGGTCCAACCGCTTCAGGGCTCCTGTCTCGCAAACCACCCCTTGGCAGATTGCTGGACTGCACACTCCCTCCCAGCAGTGAAAGAACTCGTGGCGGAACCTGTCGTGGGAGCAGGTATCGATGAAGCCGACACAGTGAGTTCCAGGGGAGTCCTGAAGATGTTGATGTTGACGCCTCGGCTTCAGTTCTGAGCAAAAGTGTTGGCTGGTTCGGAGGTCCAGCGTCGTTGGTTGTTGTAGAGGTTTTCCCGCTGGGGTACTATCGGGGTCGAGCGGTTTGAGGGTTTCGACATCGTCAAAGAACCTCACCACGCGGCGCCCTTTCGAGTCTGATACCCTGTTCTCTTCACGGCGAAAGTTTTGATGCGGTAGCGTTGTCGAGATTGACTCGGTGCCGATCCAATCGAGTACCTGGGATTTGACGTGTATCCTGACCATGCTTTGCTGGATGACGTTTTTACCGAGACACGAGATGGCCAAGTTGAGCTGGACGCCCTCGTCGGCTTTGGTCTCCAGGAAGAGACGGACAACATGTCGGAAATGCGCGGCGTCCCGGGTCGACCAGGCAGTCGAGAGAGCGTCGTGGAGTGCTCGAGATGCTCTCTTTGTGATGCAGTACGAGCGGAAGTCGGACGGAAGGCGTTTCTTGTTAGAGCTCCGAATGCTGACGCATGTTGTCTTGGGCTTACTGAGCTCGGTTGTCTGCTCTCGAAGGAGTTGTAGATCCGCATTCGCGCTCCGGAGGTCGTCGATCCATTGATCGAATTTTGACTTGTCGAAGGCGACCTTCAGACTGCTTCTTGCACGCCTCACCGTGTCTTTGACACTCTTGTCCTTGCCAATGACACCTATTAGAATCGTGCGCGAGTTTCCTGTGGGAAAGGAAAACCTACCTCTTCTCGCATAGACTCCAACCGGTCGAAGCATTCTAAGCCCTCTTCGGTGTCGTTGATGGTCTTGGTGACATCTTCAGCAATCTCTTCCAGAACGGAACAATTGTCGCCCAGGCGATCACGCAGAGCCCTGTTCAGGCGAGGGCTCTGCCATTTCTCATGCGCGCCATCTTCCACCATTTCCTGGATGAGCAATTCGTCGTCGAGCGCCAATCGTAGCAGCAGGCGTATTTCGTTGAGAAAAAAATACTTTTGGCGCTCGAATTGCCTTCGGATTCGGTCGACCTCTCGCGAGAAATGCCGAGCAGTTTTCAATTTGGAATGCGTCGACTTGTACAGCTTCACCGACCCGCCTAAAATGGGCACGATACCCAGCGTGAGCGAAACGGGCTCCATTACGCCAGCGGAGACGCGCTTCAGTCGCAGCAAAGTTAGAGGGTGGAGGACGTCGAGAGCCTTCGAGTGGGGGACTTAAGATAGAAGGTGACTGAGCGAACAGATGCAGCCATTGAGATCCAGTGACGATTCGGCGGTTCCGTTTCTCCGACTGGTTGCAGCTGGAAGGAGAATACTGACAGGGATGGTGTAAGGTGCGGGGTTGCTTCCTTGACCTCCTTCCTGGAAAAACTCCAAGCCACCAGATCTCGAACTCGAGCCCAAGGCCATGTGCAACACGGGCGCTTCTGCCCTGGAGGGCGGCGAGCAGTCGGAAACCGGGAATCTTCGCTTTGATGGTTTGAAGGCGACTCCTCAGCCCGCTGCTGGTGCTAAAATCGACGCGTGGCAATCACAGACAGAACACAGCAGCGACTGCCTGGAGCCTACCAACCGCAGTCTAGTTGCGACGCTCTGTGCCGATATTCTCCATCTGCTCCACGAAGTGGCCCGGCAAGCCCCAAGATGCGA
>Ga0247763_1001447_pt1 | contig 13507 bp, 14 predicted proteins | sample UWRJL141409B4_FD_179926 | JGI IMG/M metagenome (GOLD analysis project Ga0247763, IMG submission 179926) | Plant litter microbial communities from Arlington Agricultural Research Station in Wisconsin, United States - UWRJ-L141-409B-4 | ecosystem: Environmental > Terrestrial > Plant litter >...
ATGCGGTGGTGGGGGTTTACCTGGAAAAGGTGAGGGGGGTGTTTTACTTTGCCCTAGCGGCCATTGTGGTGAGCGCGGTGGCGAGTTTGGGGATGCGGAATAATGATTTGAAGAAGAAGAAGGGAGAGAAATCAGCTTTGTCGGGATAGACGGATATCGCTTTTGGTATTATTTCAACCTGTAAAGGGTTTGTATTTTGTAGAAATGATTGGTCTTTTTGTTGCGCTCTTCTTCCTTTGCATAGTTTTGCTATCAAGTGCCAATGTAGCACAGGATTCTTTGCCGCTCTGTCACCGCTGTGTTGGGTCGCCGCCCTGCAACCCCGAGGCAACCCGGCGGCGTTGTGTCACAGCAATCTCGCTTCCTCCGTGCTTTCAGCCACGACTTCAAGGAACATTCTTTTGGAAAAGAAAATCTTCCCAAACTATCGCACGCCATGTTGCCCCCTAGTCACCTTCATGTTACTTTGGTGTCAGAGAGTCAAACATGGGCGTCAGCAAACGCCGGCAAGGTTTATCGCTCTCGCTTAATTACACCCAAACCCAGCGTTACTGAGTAAGGTAATCAATCATACGTGCAAAAAAGTCCATGTTGATTCTTTTCCTTGGTCATCTGGTTACCTACGCACTCTCACCTTCCTAGTCAAGACATCTTGCCGGATGGTCGTCTCATTCCGAAAAAGCCAGACTGTCTCCTACCTTGCTTGTGATTGCGAATCGGATTGTCTTCCTCGCCTGCGTGGTAACCATAGGTAGAAACAAGCTTTAACCCCAGACTGGAGTTTTGCTGACGAACTGAGCATCAGTCTTACTCCTTACTCCGGACTACTTCCGGTCCGTGCAACTGACTGAATGCAACGGCATTTGCGCGTCTGGGGAGGTATCAAGTACGGACTACCTTCCTCGGTATCCTGACACTGGATCACTGGCTCCCCTGCCTCGAACGTGGTAAATCCGCTTAACTCCCTGGTGACCCTCTACCGGGTTTTCCGACCAAGGTCTCTCTCGCCGCACTTTCTTGAATAAGGGCTGGGGGGCCCGGGATATTCCCGTTCACCGAGCCGATTGGCGGCGACACATGCTGCTACACCAGGGGGTTCAAACCTTTTTTTTTTTTGGCAGCAATGTACGTCTTCCATGAGACGTGGTTACGTAGACGAAGGTTGCCGTCTTTAGACTAGTTGGTTATGACGGGGGGTGTTATGCTAGAAGACGAGTAGAGCATGGATGAGTTGACGAGTGTCTCCTTTGATGACCTGGGGTATCCGTACCTGAGATAGAATTACGCCTTCACCGCGCAGAAACAGGAATATGGATTGATGTGGCACAGATCAATTCACGGACTTCTTGGCTTTGTTGGGTGGAGGGTTGGAAGCAAAGCCTAACAGTACCTTACCTACCTAGACAGGCTAAGATATAGGGCATATACGACACACCACTATCGAGACTGTAAAGAGAGTTCCAAGACTGTCGAGTACGGGTTTCCCGATCCGGAATTCCTTGGCCATGCCTTTTCCAGTTATGTACTTGACTGGTGTTTAGTGTGTTTCTTTATGTCTACAACGGGGCTCAAGACTTGCCCACGGCAAAAATGTGCCTTGCATCTTTAAAGCCAAGCCCTGGGATACGCGGATTGACTTTTCCATTAGAAGGGGAAAAAAAAAAAAGACATGCACCACTGAGGGCACCGCACCCATGAGTCTTTGCGGTCAAATGTCCCTTCTGAACTTCTTGAAATCATAACGGTGAGTTATTGTGGAAACCACATGGGACAGACAGAGGTTTCCCAACTTTTGGTGATCCGATGTGAGTGGTCTAATCTGGGACATCTCAAGAGAGACAGACAGGTACTTGCATTCATGTTACTATTGCAGTCCGCAGAATTCATCGTCGAGACTTTCCGGGTGTTCTCTGTTACTTACAGCCCATTACGCAACAAAAAAAAAAAAAAAAAAAACTCTTGCGCCGAAGCTGAACTGCTAGCCCTGCTTTGGGGAGTTAATGTCAACACTGCCCCAGTGGCCGCGTCGCCACCCTCCATCCATCAAGCAGTTAGGACAGTCAGTTTACCTACCTAGGTACCCAGCTTAGTTGGCTTAATAAGGCTGTTAATCTGATGACTGACGAAAAATGTCCCGCGCTCGTCCTTTGTCGTTCGTCAGCCCTGATCAGAATCATAAGCACCCCGAGCCAGCAAACGGAAGCGGAAGATTTGGTACGCGGCAAGAGACGCCACATACCGACCCGTTTGGTTTTGTACCGGTACATGTTGTCTCAACATCAAATATTACATGCATGCATGCAGGTCAAGTCAGTCAGTCACATCTCATGTCCAAAAAAGTTGGGAAAGGTGTCTATTCTAGAACGATAGCCGGACGGACAGACAGACAGGGACCAGACGCGAAATGAATATCGCTATCACTGCCATTACTGTGAAACAGAGAGCAGCATCGCTTGTGAATATCACAAACAAGACTCACATCAGCACGTATCGCCGAGGGGCGGGGAAAGAGCCCCGTCCAGTCCGAAAGCTACGTCTTCTGCACGTGTCTGTCTGGGGTGATTGCTAATCGTCAGGAGGAGCCAAATCAGACAGACATACAGCCAAAAACTGGGGTGCGCCTGTGAGTGAGTGGCTCAGACGTGGCGCTCTAGCTCTATTGAGTTCAATGATTGATCCAACCGACAATGCGCCAGTGAGGTGCGTGTAGGGGTTTTCTTACAGACGGGAACCCCCACTTGTAGACCCTACCATCTCATTGATGGGACTATGTGGAATCAATCTTTAGGTTTGTATTTGCCTGGTTAGAATCTTGTTCCTATTTCGAGGCTAAACACGTGCAGCAATGCTCTCTCCATCTAGCTGTTGAGTAAAAACTCACTGTGCAACTTTTTGGTATCGCAGCAGTTTGTGTGAGAAAGTCGGCAAGGTACCTAAAGTACCTACCTAGGTGAGTAAGGTAAGGTACGTAGGTAGGTAGGAGGTGGTCAGTACGAACGACCCTTTTTCTGCAAGTTGGCTAAGCTATTAATCTCCGTAGCCCCCCCTCCCTCCTCCCCGCTCTTCCCAGATCCCCTGACTGATCCCCTGACCACTTCCTCTCTCTCACCCTTACTTTTGTCTCGTACATTTTTTCTTGGCATTTTGTAAAAAAAAAAATGGCACCACATATCTCGGATAATGCAACCAATCATCATGTGCTGTCCAACGGCAGCAGCAACGGCAGCAGCAACGGCAGCAGCAACGGCAACAGCAACGGCAACAGCAACGGAGTTGGAGTTGGAGTTGGACTCCGTGATGACAGTCTAACACGTCAACACGAACAACATGAACCGGTTGAGAAAACGCGGAAATCCGCTCTGGTTACTGGTATGTCAGTCATGATCTGGGGAGATTCAATTTGCTCATAACTGGCTGGGAGTTAAACAGGCGCCGACGGCCAAGACGGAAGCTATCTCTGTGAACTACTCCTGGAAAAAGGCTATACGGTGCATGGCCTTATTCGCCACCATTCCAAAGTCTACTCTCAAGAGCCGGCTAGGCGTTTGTTGTTGACCACCCCTGCTGGCAATGACGCTGGCAATGGTCATGGTCATGGTCATGGTACTGGCGAAATCCACTATCACTACGGCGATGTTCTCGACAGTTTCAGCCTCATCAAGATTCTCCGTGACGCCAACCCCGATGAGATCTACCATCTTGCCGCGCAATCTCACGTCGGGCTATCATTCACCACGTCGCTCTCGACAAGCCAAGTCGACGCGCTCGGGACCTTGCGAATTCTCGAAGCCATCCAAGCCCTGGGATTAGCCAACAAAATCCGCTTCTACAACGCCTGTAGTTCCGAAGTCTACGGCGCCGTCAACCAACAACATGCCCTCAAGATGCTGACGCAGGATGAGAACACACCTTTTAACCCGCGCTCGCCGTATGCTGTGGCCAAGCTGTATAGCTATTATACCACTGTTATCTTTCGAGACCGTGGGGTTTTTGCCGTGAATGGGATTCTGTTTAACCATGAGTCTCCGAGGCGAGGTCAGTTTTTTTCCTTTTCCTTTTTTTGGTCAGCCAGCCCCTTTTTAGATGATGTAACTAACAAACAGCCCCCAGGAATGGACTTTGTCACGCGCAAAATCTCCCGCGCCGTCGCACTCATCTACCACGGAGAGGACCCGCAGCTCACGCTCGGTAATCTCGACGCCTTTCGCGACTGGGGCCATGCTCGCGATTATGTTCGGGGCATGTGGATGATGATGCAGCAGGCCGAAGCGGACGACTACGTGCTCGCGACGGGAGAGACGCATTCGGTCCGCACGTTTTGCGAGCAGGCGTTTCGTGTCATTGGGATTACCCTAAAATGGCAAGGCCAAGGTCTGACCGAGGTCGGTATCGACTCTAATTCCAAGACAAGTGGTGCTGGAAGGGTCTTGGTAAAAGTCGACTCCGCCTTGGAAAGACCCCTCGAGGTCGGCTATCTTCGCGGCTCGGCCAAAAAGGCAGAGGAAAAACTTGGTTGGAAACCCGAGATTACCTTTCAGCAGCTTGTGCGGGAGATGGTCACCGCGGATATTGAAGCGATAGGAAACGGACTGAACCTAAAGTCCGTGGACGGGCCGCAGCTTTAGGGATGTACATGGAAAAACTTGTGGGGACTTGGGTTATAGTGATTTGAGGTTTAGTGTTTGCGGACTGTCTGGGCATATATAGAATATATTTGTTCTTTTTCGTGTGCGAATGCAGTGTCGGACAACCCTGTTGACAATGACCTTTTGTCGTTTTTTTTTTCTTTTTCTTTTTGCTTGCTAGAAATTCTTCCATGACAAAAATCGTTGAAATGGCGGCCATCTCCCCCCCTCCCTTTTGCTGGTCCCAAACTAATGCTTGGCTATGTTGTTTTAGTACAGAGTTCAATAGGTATTGGCAGAGCGAGATAGAATTTGCGCGCAGTTTCTCCAGGTACAGGTACGAAGTAGGTAGGTACTCTCCAAACCCCAAGGGTTCGGTTGACAGACGTGGTCAGAGGGGCGTTATAAACCATACAATGAACAAAGCACCAAAGACTTGCGTCATTTCAAAGTAGAAGGATCAATACCTTGTGCTCTATTCCTCCTATGTTATGAAGAAAGATCTCTAATGACTGACTGACTGAATGACTGACTGCTCCTCCCATAGACCAAGAATCTTGTGTTCCATCATCACAAACGACATTCCGGGGTTCCCTTGTTCTCGACGAACCAGTCCACAGTTTCTCTCAATCCTGTCATGTGTGAAACGGATTAGAACCCGTCTGTCTGCAGTAACAATCAGGGAAAAAAGTCTTACCAGTCTCAAAGGGAGTGAACTCAAACCCCGGTAGCAAAGCCTTGAGCCTAGAGTTGTCCGCCGTTTTGCGTAATTGTCCGTCTGTCTTGGTAGTGTCCCACTGCATTTGATGTGAGGCTCGTCAACGATGTTTTTTTTCTACTTCTTCACAGTGGAAAGAAGGAGGGAAGGAGGGTGTGGAATGGTACACACCTCAACGGTTCCGCCAAACTCGCTTATCTCACAAATCTTGTTAATGGCATCTTTGATGGTAATCTCCGAATCCGCATCGCCAGAAAGAATCAGCGGCTCGGACGAGTCATATTCGCGAATCATCCAAACCAGGATACGCGCGATATCACGCGAGTAAATGAACTGTCGGAGGGCAGAGCCCGTTCCGGCGGCTTGGATTATCTGGGGTGCGCTGGACTCTTGATTTTCTATGTCGTCAGTAAGACACTCCCTTGGCTCGGGTACTTGCAACTAAACATGAGGAAGAAGAGGGGGGGGAAAAAAGAGCGGGGACCTTTTGCAGCCTGCACCTTGCGGATGAGTGCGGGCACAAAGTGTGACCCATCACCAAAGTTGTCATACGGCCCGTAGATATTGGTAGGGATTATGCCCGTGTATTTGCGTCCATGTTGGCTCGCATATGCTCTGTGGAAGGGTAAAAAGCAAGTTGTTTCAGCGTTGAATTTGAAGCCCGTTAGTTAGGAGTCAAATACCTACCTGTTGGCAACATCTAGCATGCGCTTGGCATAGGCATAGCCAAAGTTGGAGTCGTGGGGAGGACCGTCGTGCAGCATGGTCTCGTTGATGGGGTACGTCGTCTTGTCAGGGAAGATGCAGGTCGAGAGACACGAGATGACTTTGTCTATCTGCACATGCATGTGATGTGTCCATTCTTTTTAGCCTGCACAATAAAATGGTGACTGCTCCGTGAATGAGAAGAACCTACATTATGCTCGTGACAAATTCTCAACACATTCTGGTTGATACTGATATTGTCGTTTAAAAAGTCGGCCTGGTACGCCATGTTGGCAAAGACCCCCCCAACTCGAGCGGCCAGGTGGATGACAGCTGTGGGTTTGAACTTTTCAAAAATTGCCCTTGTTGCAACCAAGTCTCTAATTTATGATTCAGCGCTGCACATCAATACACACTAGTAGGTAGGCAGGTAGGTAGGCAGGTAAGTAGGTAGGTAGGTATGATCGGTAGGTACCGTAAATCTCCATCCGCGCTGGTCAAAAAGATCCATTCTTCGCCCGTCTTTCCGCGAAATCTATCATCTTTGATCGTCGAGTCGGATCCGTGGACGGCCCATTGAAGCGCACGACCAAGGAGGCCGCTGCCTCCGGTTACCAGAATTCGAGCGCCGACATCAGCCATATGTGAGGAGGAGGAGTTGGCGTTTTCTGGCATATTGGGAAATGCACGGCTTCAAACTGAGAAATTGGATACGTGTGTGTGGTTTGGAGCCAAGTGAGGTGAGAGAGAGGAGCAATGTTCTGGGCTGCGTGGAATTGGGCCTTGACTGTCCTTCTTGCCAAGGTACCTATCTTGACCGATACAACATGGTCTCAGGGGATGTATTATTGTGGCTAGGCCTGGCATGGCAGAACAGCATGGATCTAATGCACTAAAGTGGCCGGCACGTAAACCCCACGTCTGAGCGTCACACCCCTCACCTGGGGCGTCATCTTATCAAGAGCTCTAGTCTCAGTTGAATAGGTTGTACATCAACAAGTATCTGTACCGCGCAGTACGGCACGGACAACTTAGTTTCCTGGGGCCACGCGGTCAGATGCCAATTATTGCCTCATGTCAATCCGAGTGCCCCGAGCCAATGGAATAAGTACTGCAAGCCGAATAGGGTCGGGGTCATTACCAAAAAATTCACGCTTCTCCGAGTGAAGCATGGATGGGCGCTACCCAGACCGTCGTCAGCCTGTCAGTTTTTTTTCTCCGGCGCATGGCAATGTAACCTAAGGGCCAAACAATCTCAGGCTGCCCCGAGCTCAGGGGCCCATGAAGCAAAAGACAGTACCTCGTAATCTGACACGGAGAATCTCAAATAAAATAAAAAATAAAAACAAGCTGCACGTGTGCGCATCTATAGGGCACAGTTTGACTGGAATGTCCCAACGAGTCAATAGAACTAGGTGGGTATTATTTCCCTTGGAAGAAGAGATTACTCAACATTTTGCATCACCGTCAGTCAAGGCAAAGATACCTATGTGTAGCTTCTTCAACAAAGGAACCACAGCCAGGGTATCTAGGCACCCATCAGCATTGCGACTACGAACGAACTGGGAGAGCGTGTCTGAGAGAAGGGGAGATTCGCCCTTCGGAGCCGTGGTCAGCCCTTTTGGGGGCCTCCATAAATTAACATGTACCCAGCACGCTCTTGATTGATGCCGACTGAAGGCTTGCGTGCCGTCTGGCATCCGAGCCTTCTCCAGCCCTGCGAGCAATGTCAGTTCGAGTCTCTGAAGAGAGCCAGGGCTAATTGATCCAATGCAAACCCAAATTGATATAGCGACCGGGGAACTTTATCACAATCTTTAGGTGGAGGAGCGCAGTCCGCCCTAGATTCCACTGGCACTTCATAGCTGTGGCGCCGTCACCAAGAGATTACTTGAGGTTCTGGCGAGCAAGAGCAATATCGTAGAAAGAGGTACCTACCTACCAATATTGTGACATGTGTATTGCCCCAGGATTTTAAGGCTCTCACCAAGGGGAAGCTCAAGATGAGGCCGAAATACAAGAGTCTGAGAATGAGAGTGAGGAGCTTGAAGAGTATTCTCAACACTCTACATGTACTTTTGCAACAAAAAGATCACCGAGCTTTGCCAACAGATCGGAAAACCCAGGGCGAACGAAAGCCTCGACTGCCTTGCGCTGCAGTCCTCAACCAAACGTTCTTGAACCCATGACGAAAAACCATACCAAACCGGCTGGAGTAAATCTGGGAGCCGATACTGGCGCGGGGAACTACGCACCTAAGGCCGACATGACGCGCGCCGTGGAGGTTCTCCCCCTTATGAGTGCAAATTTGGTACTGAATTTTCAACTGGGGCAGGAGCAAGTTGGTACAATGGTACTAATCTCCTGTCCTCCTTCCGCCCTGGAGGTGCGGGGGTTAAGTAAGCCCCGGGTTCAAATCCTAGTTGTGGCTGAAAAAAAAAAAGAAAAGCCCCTACTCCCCCTCCGAAGTCACGCGCAAATCCTCCCCCGGCGTAATAAGACCCCCGTCTCAGGGGCGATTGATAGCCATCGACCTCTCTGCATCGGGCAGAGGGCTCGGTGGTGAATTTTTTTTTTTCCCTCGCTGCGCACTACACACTTGAACAATCGAGTCTGGAGGCCGCGCTGCAATGTCGCGCATTAGGTTCACGTGACAAGGAGGGCGCCGAGAAGGCATCCTCTAACAGGCAGCGCCAGAGCCTGGCCTGGCTCAATTATCCATCGCCATAATTTATCTGTCAAAATGTCGTTTGGCTGGTCAGCCGGCGATATTACCGTCGCGATAAAACTGGTGCACGGCATTTACAAAGTGCTTGACAGTTGCGATGGGGCCGCCAGCGAATATCGCGAAGCAGTGGCATTCCTGAAGGAACTAACCCAGACACTGGAGCCACTCAAGACCTTCGCAACATGGAATGCCTACCCCGTTTACGGGAGGGAAATCACAGCCCGCGTCAGCTTCATCAAGGCGCCCATCGAGAATGTCCTTCAAGAAATCCTTAGGCTCGAGCCTAGCCTCGGCAACGCGGCGAAGAGCGGTCATTTTCGCGGCATTCTCCCAAAGCTGAACTGGCATTTCCGTGTCTCCAAGAAGGTGCTGCAGCTACGGGATCAGATCGAGTCCCATATGCGGATTCTCGACAGCCTACTGCAGAGGTTGACATTGTGGGTCATCAATTGGTTCCTCACGACTGGAGTAACACGAGTAAATGCAAAGAGCTAATCTGTCTTCCAGGGATGTTGTGTACAAGACACAGCATAGCCTTCCTGATGTTTTCCTCTCTGTTTTCCAGGAAAGGGTTCGACCAGACCTTGTTGCGGACCTACAGAACATGTTGGACTTGAGAGAATATCGCCATAATCATTGTCTCGATGCGTCGGCTGAGTCCTTCGCCAAGTTGCAATCCCAGATTCACGACCTGAAACAGATTGCGGTCGACTCGAGGGCGGAACAGCGGCGGCTTGAAGCGCGTTTTAACTCTGTGTTGACCAGAAGTCCACGTGCTCTCATAGCTGTCCCTTCGGGCTCTGAGCTAGACTCGGCGGCTGGTCTCGAGCGGGCCTTGGTTTCCATGCATGCATCTCACCAGGTTGCTCTCAACGAACAGGAACCCCGGCGATCATTAAAAGAGGCGCATTACCTAGTCCTGCTGGCATTGGGCACCTTCCTCAAGAATCTCTTGTGAGCAACGGGATTCATTGACCTCTCTCAGCCATTTCCGAGTCGTCGACTAACCTTCTTGCCAGCCTACTACTCTCCCAATACGTGCAACCCACCAAGCTGATTGAGCCAGCATTGCTTGCCAAGTTCAACATTACGTTCCTCGACGCCGTGGGAGGTCGTCCGCGTGTGCTCCCTTACGAATTCTTTAACAGTTTCAAGGTTTTTCGAGTTTTTGTTCAGGAACAGTTCAGAGGTGTTCCGTTGGTTGAAAGTGGTCGATTCCTTCTCATGAGCCTTGCCAGAAACCACATTCTTACCGAGGGAAATTGGAATTCCTATATCGCTCCTGGGAGTACCATCGCCATGGCTGCACTTATGCTCGAACTGCGGAAAGTGGACGACATGATGGTACATTGTCCCCAATCGACTTGCCAGGGCACATGGATGAGATCTAGCATTCGAGCATGGGAAAGGTGGTACGTATGATCCACGGAAACTGACTCTAGCACAGAACTTTCAAGGCTAACACATGTGGGTTCACTGCTAGCCCTGTTTGCGAGAGACAGATCCTTACCGCGGAACCCGAATATACCACCGCGAGCATGGCCGAACCCCCCCCTGTCTACACCAAGGCACAATCCCCGAGAATAACAAGCGGACATGACTCAACTCGATCAACAATCCCCGATAGATTTGGACAGGTACTTGACCGTATCGAGAAACATTCTACGAATCAAGATTCTGGTGTAAACAGGGACGGAGACATGTCAATATTCAAGAGAATCCTGCGGCAGGTCCAGATCGCAAGCCAAGTCGATGACAAGAGTAATAACGATAACATTACTGTCATGTCCGCCGACTCCGGGATCTCCAACACGATTTGGGCACATGAACAATGGGACCACCGGGAAATAGAATTCGCAGCCTACGCTCTCGCCCACCACGAGGATCTCCAGCCTATCTATAAGCAAGTCAAGACATCAGAAATTACGTCCTGGGAAATAATGGACAAGACTCTCGCGCGACTGGTTGAGGATTACGGTGAGAACTTACAGCAAGAAGCAACCTCCAAAACGGAAATCATAGCCGCTCGCTTTATACGGCAACATTCTGGGACTATTGCGAGTCGCGCTATAGAGATTCTGATTCTGGATGACGAATCAAGTAGTATTTCTGGAAATGACGATAATGGCCAGGGAGCAGTTCCCCCCATGACGAAAATACAGGACGAACTAGCCCATTGTCTTCGTTCACTGAACGACAACGACAACAACGACGACGACGGCGGCGATGATGATGATGATAAGGACACCGACTTGTCCCTAGATTTGGATCTGGATATAGATAATATTCCCGAAATCCTCGACATGTGGGCCGATGCAGATTCGGAAATGGAAGAACCCATCGAGGTGGACTATGTTGCGCTCACAGGAGTTCTGGTGGACGCCGCACAGTTTGCGTTTTCGACGAGGGCTTTTCAGACTTTGAAGCGAAATCTTGCTGTTGCCGTTAAGGGATGAGATCTAGGAATTTTAATGTCATTTTTTTTTTTCTTTCTGGCAAAGTCTTACTTAACCCATTCAAGTTTTGTCATGTATAAATTCCAATCAGCAGCGTGCTGGCCCTTTTAAAAAACTGGCAGGTCGTGGGTAGACACGCGAAGCGCGGCTACCAAGGCTTAATTTTCTTACTGGTGGACTCTTGCATGCGGTGATATTCCAAATTGGGGTTGTTCTGTCGTCGATCTGACCATTTTGAGTTCACTCTTCCTCTCATAGGCTCGCCGCTGTTCCTGGGCGAGACACGCAACTGGTCGGAGCACAGCACGCTGTCAAATGGAGATGCTCCCTCTCTCTCTCTCTCTCTCTCTCTCTCTCTCTCTCTCTCTCTCTGTGTGTGTGTGTGTGTGTGTGTGTGTGTGTGTGTGTGTGTGTGTGTCAGGGAAGAAATATCGCTCAACCCCAGTCTGGTCTAGTCCGCTACGTACGGTACATGTATGCGGCCTCTATTAAAGCCTCCCCTCCTCTCTCTCCCTCTTGCCACACCCCTTTTTTTTTCTCTTTTTTTTCTCCTCTCCCCTTCACCTCACCTTACCAACTAATACCTTTCAACCTTGTATCAAATTCGCCTTTGAGCCCCCACCACGCCAGGGAAACCCAAACAAAACCATGGCATCCGGAGTCGTTGGCATTCATTCCGTCGAACAACTAAATAACCTCACAAGCGAACACAAATATGTCATTCTCGATTTCTGGGCCGACTGGTGCCCGCCTTGTAAAGCCATCGCTCCATTTTTCGCAAACCTCGCCCAAAGGCACAGTAAAGCCAAGCACCTTGCGTTTGGCAAAGTCGATGTCGAGGAGCTCCCCGATATTTCTCAGGCATATGGCATCACCGCCATGCCGACTTTTTTGATCTTTGAGAATGGCGAACCCGTTGGCGTTTCCATTGACAATATCAACGAGGTCTGTAGTGGCGGCGCCGTGGTTTCCGATGGCAGGATCGCAATGATTAGGGGTGCTGATCCGAAGAGCTTAACGGTCGTGGTGGATGCGTTAAGTGCTCTGGCGGCGGTGAGTCCTACCTCTACTTCCATACTACCTACCTACCTACCTACCTACCTACCTACCTAACTACCTTACTTCCTGTGAGCCGCTTTTGATGTGTTCGTTCAACTAACATACCTACCTACCTACCTCTACCTACTACAGTCATCGGAGTGATTGATGCCCACGCAAGCGCCTTACATGGTACCTACCTACCTATGTAAGGTATTCTGTTCACTTTAAAAGGGTGAATGGGGACTATTCTATTCTGTTCTACTCTAGCTAGTTCTAGTTCTCAAGTCAAGCGGAAGGAAAAGACGAAAAGAGAAAGAAAAAAAAAGAATTCAATGCAAACCAAGAACAGTAAGTTCATTCTTCGTGCTCTTTGATATGTATGCCCTTTAATACAACCGCCAGCCTATACACATATGATGACATGACATATGATATGACATATGTCATACATACACATATATATGTGTGTACACCAACGTGCAGCATCCATCTCATAGAACTCGGAACCCGAATCGGAATATACTTCGACATCATCTAGATATCTCTCCATATTCATTTATATCACCATGAAAAGATAAACGTCTGGTAAGTATCTTTATCTCTGTACCTACCTACCTAGGTGCCTAGGTATCTCAAAGCACGTACGTAGTAAAATAAGCTCTAGTATCAACGAACCTGCTACTTGTCAGCCTACGTCTCGTGTACATCTCTCAACTCCGCTCCGCCAGTCCATGTCCTCCACAATCGACTTCTTGTATATCCTTCACTCACAGGTTTTTTTTCTTCTTCTGGGTGGGGAGGGGTTTCAAGTGTGGTTCCGACGGAACAACCAGAATTGATGAAAGCATGGGAATTTGATGAAAGCATGAGAATTGATCAGCGCAGAGTAGCTGTGGGAAGTGGCTTTTATGCCTTGGCCCATGTTACAAGACGTTATTTTGATAATGATGCTAGTAGATTCCCAGTCAGCTGAAGGTGACGCTCTGGGCCAAACTCAAGAACACCCATTGCCGATTTGTGGATGTGCGTATTGGATGAGAATTCCAGCCCAATGTCTTGCTTCAAGTCTCCAACCTAGGCTTGTTCCAGCCGCGATGCGGTAACAGGTTATGGTTCAGACGTCTGGGACGGTGAGATGCCATGATCAGATAGACTAGATGACGGCAGCTTGCAAGGCAGGAAAAAAAGAGATTCGGCAGATGATGGGATGGCCAAGTCCCCCTCTCCCCCCCCC
>Ga0247763_1001449_pt1 | contig 13498 bp, 10 predicted proteins | sample UWRJL141409B4_FD_179926 | JGI IMG/M metagenome (GOLD analysis project Ga0247763, IMG submission 179926) | Plant litter microbial communities from Arlington Agricultural Research Station in Wisconsin, United States - UWRJ-L141-409B-4 | ecosystem: Environmental > Terrestrial > Plant litter >...
GCTCCTTCATGTACATCTTCCCACTGGGCATCCAAGCCCTCCCGGCTCTTCTTCTCTGCGGATGCATGCTCCTCTGCCACGAATCCCCTCGCTGGCTGGCCCGTCAAGACCGGTGGGAAGACACCAAGCGAATCCTCTCGCGCATCCGCAACCTGCCCCCAACCCACCCTTATATCGAGGAAGAATTCCGCGAAATCGTCGACCAGCTCGACCACGAGCGCCAACTCATTGGGGACGCCACCTTTTGGAACCTGCAACGCGAAATGTGGACTATCCCGGGAAACCGCAAGCGCGTGCTCATCAGCATCACCCTCATGATCTGCCAGCAAATGACGGGCACCAACGCCATCAACACGTACGCGCCGACCATCTTCCAGAACCTCGGTCTCAAGGGGACGTCTACCAGCCTTTTTAGCACTGGGATTTATGGCATCGTAAAAGTCACCAGCTGCATCTGTTTTCTCCTCTTCATGGCCGATTCGCTCGGTCGACGCCGCAGTCTGCTGTGGACATCAATCGCGCAAGGCCTCGCCATGTTTTATATCGGATTATACGTGCGTATCTCCCCACCCAAGGAAGGCCAACCCGTTCCGGGAGCGGGGTATTTCGCTCTCGTCTGCATCTTTTTGTTTGCGGCGTTTTTCCAGTTTGGCTGGGGTCCCGCCTGCTGGATCTATGCGAGTGAAATCCCCGCCGCTAGACTGCGTTCCTTGAACGTGGCGTTTGCGGCGGCTACGCAGTGGCTGTTTAATTTTGTGGTGGCAAGAGCGGTGCCAACAATGTTGGTTACCGTGGGCAGTGATGGCTACGGGTGAGTTTTTTCTTTTTTCTTTCGGTTTCCCCCGCCTAGTACTAATCAAACCCCCTACCTGTCTCATCTTAATGAACTGTACTGACCTGAGACTGAACACGTGTACAGGACATATCTTATCTTTGGAAGCTTTTGCTTCACCATGTTCTTTTTCGTATGGTTCTTCATCCCCGAAACCAAAGGAATCTCTCTCGAGGCGATGGATCGGCTGTTTGGCGTGACGGACGCTCCGACCAAGCCGTTGACAGAAACTGTGGATGAGAAATATGATCATGAAGTTGGTAGGGAGAAGCGTGTTGAGGTTGCTTAATTACTTACCTACCTAGGCACCTAGACGAGAAATTTCATAGATGCTAAATTCCCACCAGCGTGTCGTGCTAGTTTCATACTGTATGCGAAAGGTGATGAGAATGTAGAAGATGCGTGAGAAAACAAAGGAAGAAGGCAAAAAGGCAAAAAGGCAAAAAAGGAGGGAGAAGAAAGTTGACAGAAAACAGTAGAAAGCCTGTTGTGAGCTGAGAGGGGGGAAAAGAAAAGGAAAGAAAGAAAAAACAACCAACCAAGAACACTCGGGACAGGGCTCGAATGCACACTCTGGGAATTATCACACGCCCCCGCGAAGAATTCCCTCAGGCTGGGGGAGGAATTACCTCTAGGTCTGCGCATCCTTACCACTGCACCAGGTGCTCTTGGTTGTTGAATTTGGGAATCGGAATTTCAGATGATGAGTGGAGGTATGTGTATATGCTGGCGTTGCAGGACCTTCCATTAGCAGTCCTGGCTCCACATTGATGACCAGGGGATCAAATTCAATTCCATCCCATTCCCATTCCATTCATCTTCACGACCCATGGGCCAAAATGCGTGCTGCTACAAACTTCATTTTCCACGGACAGATAGACACACAATGCGCCGCAAGATTCCACATTCATCAAAAGCAAACACAGTGTTCGGGACAGAAACCTAATGAACAAACGCACCTCTTGATCGCCAATAGCGCTAGGTGTCTCGCAAAGAGGCCCGCATGGCTCCAGGACCAAATTGTTGAGCTTGAAAATCGCATCAGTCTGGCGTTAAAGTTTGATCTAGAGACTGCCGGGGGTGGGTAGTGACATAATCTATTTCGGGCGTGTAATTTGACAGTGGTGGTCCCGTCAGAAACGCCACAAAGCAGAAGCTCGCACAATCAATTTAGACGCCACTAGTTTCAAGTTTGCCTTACGCGTCACCAAGAAAGGATCATGCATCACTTGTAAACATCAAACTGGAAATCCCGAGAAATGGTATTTTGACAAATTAAGAAAGGAGATGACTTGCAATCCCCGAGGTATCACTGAAATGACATGCCCGCTAAATCAAGACATGACGACAAACCCCCAACCCACATTTCATCAGCATTCATTCAGAGGGCATGCGATTTGCGTGCCCTTAATGCTTCCGTCAACTCCAGCAAGTGTGAGAATGGCGCCGACAACACCGCCGAGACCCTCGCCAGCAATAAAGCCTAAGGACAAGATAAGTTAGCCGAGAACAACGGACATGGACCATATCAAACATAGACTTACCAGCAGCGAGAGCATAGCCATAAATCTCCCATGTCCTGAAGCTGTACTTCCTCCATAAAGCGGCGGCAATAGCGCCCACCAGAGCAGCGTTGGCAAACACAGGAGCCGGAATGACCCACGAGAGAGCAATAGCGCCCCAGTTGGGTAGCCACTTACGGTACTTCTCGCGGTCTCCAACAAGGTAATAGTGACGGAAAACTGCCTGGGCAATCGATGTAGCTCCCATCATGATGGCAAAGATTCCGCTCGTGAGCGGGATCTTCACTGAGGGATCCGTGACAGCTACTGCGACCGCCTGCCAAGCCGACACGGAGGGAATGAAGAACGCGCAGTGTTCATCTGCCAGCGCGGGGTCGTAGATGCAGGGGTATGCTGACGTAAAGAGGATGAACAGACCGGGGGCGAGCCACACAGCAACGAAGGTGCCAATAGATTGGGCGATCCACTGCTTGACCGGCGGAGTTCCAAGCAGGAAACCCGTTCGGAAATCACTGGTCAAAGAGGTTGCAACATCAGCACCACCAGAAGCCAGACCACCGGCAACCAAGTTGAGCTTCTGGGCATGCGAAACGGTGTAGCCTGACCCGGATGTTGCAGCGCCAAAGACGAGCTGTGATGCCTTGGCGGCTGCCGTAAGCGGCGTCTGATCCGTGACCGCACCGATCTGGATTGCAAGAAAAGAGAAAAGGAAGGCGAGAACAATAGCGAGAACTGTCAAGCCGGCATGCATCTCCCACTGGAAGTGGAAGATCAGAATCGACATGACGGTTGTGCCAATAAGTCCGAGAACCCAAACCCAGTGCTTGACTTGCTGGTGAGGCGGGGCAGGGTCCTCGATATAGCCCTCGACCTTCTCACGCGCAGCGCCGTGTTTGGCAAAGAATGTGCTGGTCTTGCCGCGCTTGACTAGCGCCTGGTTGATGCTGATGCATCCCTGGGTCCAGGCTGACTTGACACCGGTCCAGATCACCTTCCACTGGATGAAAAGCTCAGCCATGGAACAGCAGACCATGACCATGACACCGGGCCAGAGAAGCCAGTAACGAGGCGAGGGAGTTTGTTTGCCCAGGTTCCTGAGCGACGTGAAGCTGTAGAGGCCGTCCCACTGAGGATCCTTGGATCTCTTGGTGCCGATGCACTCGCCGTAGTGCACAAGCAGGGGGCCGATGAGACCCCAAGCGAGAACGGAACCACCGAACATGGAAATGGCAGGGTTGAGGCCGATGAGGATACCAGAACCAATGAAGGCAGGAGTCCACTCCATGTACCAACCCCAAGACTCAATGTTCAGGGCCCAGCTGGTATAGCCGCTCCAGATGTGAATCCAGGTAAAAACATGCCAGTCGTAGAGAATGCCCACAGCATAGTAAGAAACGATGCGATGAACAAAGGCGGCGAGGAAAGAATACATCAGGCACTTGAGCTTCTTAATGGCGTTGATGCTGCCAGCAGCGCCCGCGTGCATGGAGCGGATGGTGATGCCGACAGCCGTCGCGGTGGGGAACATCAGCTTGAGTTCCCGGGCGACTTGGATGATGAAGAACTTCCGCAGAGGTGTAACGTAGAACAAGCCGATGAAAGAGCAGGCGAGTGTGATGGTGAAGATGGCGCCAATGTCCTCGCGCGGGCTGCGGCCCTCACCCATGACTCCGAGTTGATACATGGCGGGAATGCCAGCGACGAAGATGCCAGCAATACCACCGGCGCCGGTAGCAGCAGCCTGAACGATTGAATTCTCCTGAGGGCCAAACACACCGCCAATCAAGGGGATGTTCTTGCCCGACTTCTCAAAGAACCTGAGAATGCCGTATCCAAAGATGGCACCAAACATGTTGGCGCTGAAGGTGAAACCAGTCTTGAGACCTTCGGCCGGCGTTAGCTCACCAGCCACGATTAGATCCGGGAGGGTTCACGGTATGGGACCTACCGAGATACAAATTGGAGGCGTTGACAAGACCACCGAGAATGCAGCCGACGACGACGGCACGAACTGTTAACGGGTTGTCCTCGTGGGGGATCTCGGGATCCATGAGGAGGGGCTTGTAGAGATCCTCCTCCTCCTCCTCAAGCTCGCCCGAGGTGGTAGGCTTGAGCTCTTGGACCTTGGTCTCATCCTTCTCGGTTGGGGGATTTCCTTCAGAAAAAGCGTGAACATCGGCAAACGGGGCCGGGTCAGGCACGGCAGTCTTCTCTTGGTCAGCCATGGCGCCGGGAACAAGACTACAAAGTGTGGGGGAGAGGAAAGAAGAGACGGGAAGGAGAGGAAATCCAGGGCAGTGGAACGCAGCCGACGATGGTGTATTTAACCAGCTCCCGTAGCCAGGTCGCCGAGATCAGATCAGAGCTGGTGCTCAGGGAGCTCGGTGAATCTGCCCCACGGTCGCCACTCGGGATGATAAGCAATGAAACGGGGGCGTTTTTTGCCGGGGAGGGAAGCTGCCTCTGAAGTGGGTGTATTTCGCAGCCCGTGGCCTGTGCCTGTACGTACCACAGAATCCACAAAATTAAGTTGAACGGCGCTTGGCGCTGTCCAACGTCCTCTGTGATTTGCCGGATCCAAGAATCGTTCCGTATTAGGCAGGTCGGTTGGCCTCGCCAGAAACAGGCCCAGTCCGCCGCTGTCGAACACAGATTGCCGGCTGCGGGGATGTTGTTAGGCTCCTGGAAGTCATCCATCGTGTGATCATTGATGCGCGCTCCGCTGGTTGCAGCTGTGGCAGCACAAGGTTGTGAGGGGGAAAAAAGATGCCAGATCCTGAGACATTAATACCAAGACACCAACCGGCGGGTTGCTGTTATTGGCGCATCGCGGTGTCAAACACTACTGTTGAGTGCCGTCTTGGCGGCGGTCTTACCCTGCATTTTTCGCTGGCCAAGAACCAGTGGTTTTTCACTTGCTGCTCCGGGTGCGGGGAAACACCAGCGCCAACCCTGAATTCTCCTTTCGGAAGCACAGGCTTGACTCTGGAAATTTGTGGGCTTCGGCTGGTGGCGTAAGCAATTCTGGCCGATTTCAGGTTCAAACCCGGAGGCCAGAGAATTCTTCGCCATTGCCACAGCTCTCGTGAAAACCAGCCGAAACACCCCATTCCAAAGCTGCACCAAATAGGCAGGTGGGATGAGCCGACGGCAATCTGAAAGCGGTGCCCCACCGTGCCCACCGCTCATGCATACCATCTATGGTGATTGATCCAGCGATTCCAACCGCCCAGCCTATCAAGCTGTGCCTCTTTGACAATCACACCCGCGACATTGCGCGCAACAGAGCTACTACGGGCAGACAACCCCAGAGCTCTCCTGCCCATCCCGGAGAGATCCGGTAACTTGGCAGGTGTTCTCTCACAGCGTGGGAAATTCCCCACCGATGAGCGACATCGCGTCTCAACCAACCAGAGAAGTGGATCCAAAATGCCCCAACAACGGCAGCCAAAAATATACCACCCCGAATTAAGCAGGTACACAACGCATCGCCGACTGGCAGAATTTCCACCAGATCAAGACCATTTGAAAATGACACTCGACGCGGACATGATGGGCGGGGTGGTGCCATTTTGTTTGTCCTTGACTATTTAATGCAATGTCAAGTTTCCGCTCCCAAGAGCCAAGGCATGAAACGGTTTGCCGCCAGCGTTGCTAATGCACCCCCCACGCCTAAAACATGATGGTGAGCCTGTCGTTGGGGTCTTGGACATCCCTTGTCAAGACCGATCAAGCATCGCCAAGATTACAGCTCGGCTCTACAAGCCGCTGTCACACGAAGCTTACCTGCCCTTCTCGTTCTCGGCGTGGTTGTAAGACACTTTTTACCTGCTGGAAGCAGCTTGGCCCTTCGGCGTATCAGCCCCAGGAGAGACAACATCGAAAGATGGCCAAAGTTCCCCGCATCCGTCTCTGAATCCACCGTGGCCGATCTGATCTTAGTGGCACAGGAATCTAGGACACACACCACTACTTCGCTTCCAACCAACCTCGAATTACCGTGCCACTACATGAACGGATGCAACTGTACTAAGACACAGAAGGCAAGTCGGCCTGATTGAGAAAACTCGAACTGCTCGGTCAATTAAAAGAGGAGGACGGAATGATTAATCGACACACACAACGTGTAGCCGAGAATTTGGAGGATCGACTTGCCGCGGTATCCTGTCTTTGCCATCTGATCCCAGTCGCCACACATCATTCCCAAGAAGTTGCACTCTGGTTCCCGCCACCCCTTCTCCCCATCGCACGGCTCGGGGGCCTGCATGTGTCAAGTTGCCTTCCTGGGCCAGACCCTCACTGAACATCACCACAATCACGCAGTACAACTGTTGATCCGACGCCACGGATCTGGTCCTCCCATGATCCTAGCCGCGTAAAGCCTAGGAAATTTAATATATCATTCCCGCCTTCGTAGCGTTTCACCCGCCCTCTTTGGGGAGGATTCACTTTCCATAAGGCCAAGCGGCGTGAAGTGGGTGATATCTCTAGGGCCGGCCACCCGCGTACCTGTGTTGCACGTGGGTTTCTGATAACAATGGAACACCATTCTGCAGGCACCGTAAGGAATCGTCTAACCGGGATTAACTAGGCTGTCCCCAAACATAGCAATGGGGAGCTTGGGTGCCCTAGAACGTACGTATCTCCTGCCAACTTGGGCTGCAGCAAGATTACCAATGGAATAGGCAAGAGCAGGTTTTCCGTCCTTCGACACGTAAAAAGGATCTGTTAGCTGTTTTGCTGTTAGTATTATTGGATGGAATTCTCCGTGGGAGGTTGGTAGTTATTCCAGACCAGGCGAAAAAACCCCGCCGGCCTTCCAGCCAGGATGAATGAGGAAGCTCGCAGACAGGGGAATATTCCTTGTTGCATCCGCTCATTTTGCCAAGTCGGGAAGTATGTTTGGGTCAATATGAACATGTACAGTCCAACCTCTGAGAGATTGTTAGCGTGCGACTTGGTGGGCATCGAGGAGAGGTTTGTGCAAGACATGAACAGTTGGGAAGCTGATCTGAAGGGGGTGAAGGTAGAATATTTAGCCCTTAATTCCAATATTCAAGACCCTGAAATTTATTCATTGAGGCCTCAAGCTTCCATCACCAATCCCTCAAAAATAGAAAAAGAATGCCGGAGCAATTTTGGTCCACAGCTGAAACCAAGTCGTAAAGTACCACGCGAGCAATCTTTTAGAGGTTGGACTGTAGTGGAGTCTCAGCTGGTCTGATCATTGACTAAAGAGAATTCAAGGTCTCCAGTCTCGAACCGCAAGTAACGATAACATAGTTATATGCGCATCAAAAGCGAAGTAAACCGCTAGAGAAATATTTCATAGGAGAGCTTGTAGAGGCTCCAAATCACCAAGATACCGTCACGTTTCCAGTCTCTAGTGATAACTTGAACTCACCGCCCTGTGACTTCATCTGTACCACCCAGAGACGGTTCTTCAAGTTTGGCGGTTTCTAGCAACCTCGCCGATTCCAGTCAAGCCTAAGAATCACTAGACGGTAGCAACGCGCAATATGAAAGTTGGATTTCGAGATTTGCATGTGTGCAACGTGATAATCAGGACAAAGAGATTCAGGACCCCAGTATACAACCTGTCGTCGCCACGCCGTTGACAGAGATGGAGAATGGTGAGATAAATGTTGACACGTCGTTGGAGCAAGATTTTAGGCACGATGCCAGATCGAACTAATCTCGGCCACGACTGGACTGAAACATAGGATCACGGTGGTATTGGAAGCATTTCATTGACGTTTTTATCGTAATTGTATCGTAAAATACAACTGTTCTGCCAGTCGGCAGAAATACAAGGCTTTGAAGCGCATTTCGTTCGAAAATGTTGAGACAAACGGTGCGTGGAAGGAGCGTGCGGCAGGAGCGACCTCAATCTCTATCGGACAATGTGGCAGCCACTTGGGGAAGGCAGAATAAAGCTCTCTCTTCCGTCCCGGCCCCCCAGATTTCTCGCCCATTCGACGCGTCGAGGAAGATTGGACTGGACAATCAGGCCGGGCTACTCGCCACGCGAGATCTCGGCGAACTTAATGCACCCAACTCAGCCCAACGGAACCTTGAAGTTATTTTTACAACGGTTCAGCCAATGCGAAGACTCGTCAGAACCTAGAAGCTTATTTGACCTCGTGTTTCAACGTCTTTGCCCCAACCGCCAAAGCTGGGCTCTGCAGAATGAGGACCTTGCCGGGACCAGAGGCACTGACTGGCACATGCCGCGACGAAACGCTGCAAATTGACGAGGCAGTCGCGATAGACACCCATAGATATTGAAATCATCCCTCCAGGGAAAGAGCAATGTAGCGTCGCTGCATGTGTGCCATTTACCGTCCCATCCTTGGGATGATGATTCCCGTTCAAGCAACACACATCACTGCACCAGCTTGATTTCCGCCCTTAGGCCCGTCATTCTCTTGTCTCCATGGCTCAGGTAGTATCTACTTGAAGTTTTGGAGGGTTTACGATAGTCGTCACAGCTCTACGATCCTTGGGTCACTTTCCTCAGGCAGTCGCCATCTCAAGATCCCAGGCACCATTCCAGCACCCATCGAGGCCCTCACGACGGTTCATCCGATCCTCCGATATGTTTACCTTCGCAGCAATTCTTACTATTGTCCTTGCAGTGAGGGTCATAGGCAGCGCCATTCCACCTCGCGATGCGACGTCCAAGACAAAACCCGAAGCTGCTATCAAGCTGGGCGCATTCTCCCTGACCCAGGTTCGAAATGAAGCGTTTGTTCCCCATGGGCCGCTTGCCCTCGCAAAAGTCTACAAGAAACACGGCATCCCCATCCCCAACGATGTGCGAGACGCCGTAGCACGGTTCAGAAAGACGAGGCCAATCAAACGAGCAACGGGCAGTGCTACGGCGACGCCCCAGGAGCACGACGTCGAGTACCTGACCCCAATATCGATTGGCACGCCCCCACAGAACCTGACGGTCGACGTTGACACGGGCTCCAGCGATCTGTGGGTCTTCAGCACCGAGATGCCCAGGTCCCAGATCAAAGGACAGACGGTATACAATGCGGGTGCGAGCTCAACGGCCCAGGAGCTGCAGGGTGCCAAATGGAACATCACATACGGCGATGGTAGCACATCTAGTGGCAATGTCTACCTTGATGTCGTCACGGTGGGCGGCCTTACCGTAGCTTCCCAGGCTGTAGAGGCTGCCAAGACGGTCTCGGATGAGTTTACGGCAGATCCCAACAGCGACGGACTAATGGGGTTGGGCTTCAGCACCATCAACTCGGTGCAGCCAGTCCCGCAAAAGACATTCTTCGATAACGCCAAGCCGGGCCTCGATGCTCCATTGTTCACCGTGGACTTGAAGAGCGGCCAGCGTGAGTATCACATTACCTGTCCCAATGACGGAACTAGACTAACACAGTGACAGCTGGCCACTACAACTTTGGTTACATTGACTCGGATGCCTACACGGGCAACATTACGTATGTACCCGTGGACGACAGCCAAGGTTACTGGGGCTGGACGTCATCGGGCTACGCCATTGGATCCGGAGGTTTCACGAGCAAAGCGATCAAGGGCATTGTAGACACGGGTACTACCCTGATTCTACTTCCCTCGAGCGTAGTCTCTGAGTACTACGGCCAGATCAGCGGTGCTAAGTACGACAAGTCGGAGGGAGGGTACGTCTTTGACTGCGGCTCCCACATGCTTGATTTCATGTATGGGGTAACAGACACCGCGAGCATTCGCATCCCCGGCAAGTACTTTACGTACGCCCCGACAGATTCAGTCGGCAAGAAATGTTTTGGGGGTTTGCAAAGTGATGGTGATTTTGGCTTCGCCATCTTTGGCGACGTTGCCCTGAAGGCAGCATTTGTGGTTTTTGATGCTGGGAGGATGCGGCTTGGGTTTGCATCCAAGTCGTTGTCATGAAGCGTGCAAGAGTGTTTCGGACGTCTGATATGACATAATTGATGTTGGTGCGCGCAGTCTAGTTATGGCCTTAGTAATTGTGATTGGGGCAACATGTATTATCACGGTCTGTTGGACTCCTCTCCTTGATATTTATTAGCAGTGTCGTCGAGGGACTGGGCTGTAGTCGCGTCCAGAGAATCGGTGAATTTAAGCCAACAATGAGGAATATTCATTGAGCCTATGGCCGTCTTCTTCTTCAGCATTCATCTTGGTAGAATGGGTAAACATCCCATTACTTGAAATGAATGCTTCTCACTTTCTCGACAGAGCAAAATGCAAGGTCGTTAACAATCGCTATGTCGTCATCTCGTGAATGTCGATAGCTCGTGGCATGCAGTGATCGGTCCTGTTCCCGCTGCCCAGACCTACACAAGCAGTGGAGAGGAGCTCGTACGGTGGGACTGGTGCGTCAAGGTAAACAGCAAAAATGAGGTCGTGCCCGGGTTCGAACCGGGGTTATTGGAAGAGTAATGATCTTGTCAAAATCCAATGTGATGACCACTACACTACACAACCTGAATCCTGTGTGCGTTGAAACCTGCAGCAGATATCATCACTCAACAGACTTACGGCAAGTGTGGGCCCACATTACCGATTAATCCAGATCAAAAAAAGGGGCACATCAACAACGGATTGAAGTTGGCGTCGTATTTTCTCACCAAGGGGGACCAAATGGGTGGCGCGTGAAGCAAGCTACGGGGAAGTCCGGTAGAAGAAGCAGCATGGACATCACTCCGATTGGATGCATTTGCAAAAAAAAAAAAAGACCACAGTGCAACCTTCTCGCAGGCGCGCGCCTTTTTTTTTCTTTCTAGAAATAACGTTATGCTGTTGCGGGTTCACCTCCCGATCAATCGTTGTTGGTCTCACTTTGGTCGCAAAATGGAGCGCCGCTGCGGCGGCGGCGGCGGCCCGGTGGGACCTAGCGAACCTCACATCAGCATCAGCAAGCGGGCAAACAGCCTGGAAATAACTACGTAGGTACCTCTGTAGTTGATCTTGTACTACACCGGAGGCATTTCCTTTTTCGAAGAAGAGAAGGAAAAATAAAGGAGACGCGACGCGGCTTGTAAATTGAACAGTCGCAGTCCGAACCTGCAATGGAACATGGGCGCTTGAAGAGTGGCGTGAATGGGACGGCACGACGGGAGCTGGGCTGGAGGTGAGAGCTCACAAAAGTCCGTCCAGTTCAGTTGCAGTGGGGTTTCAAACCCATCCGCCACCACAGCGGACAGGCGCCCTGTGCTCGTGTGCTCCCCACATCCCGCCCCCCCTCCACTAAGTCTGGGACGGGCACTCACGGCCTGGACTCTCATCATCGCCAATGGAATTATCAAAAATCGACCCCTTTATTATTATGGCCTCTTGTTGAGGGTGGCACGGGAGGTTGATCTTTTTATCTATGGCTTCCCAAGCCCAAGCGCGTGGATCGGCCTCGTACCAAGCGTCGCGAGCCCGGATTCCTCACCCCGCCATCCTGGTCATCATCACTACTCAGGGCAGCCTGAATTGCGATTTCCAGGGAATTGCGTTTGTGCAAATGCAATGCATCGCAAACAAACACTCACTTCAACTTCCATTGGGGTATTGGATACCAGCCACCCAATAATAATATGAAGATCAATTATTTGAACCTCGCATTGCTCTTTTTTATTTCTTGCAGCCGCACCCAGGAAACATGCTCCATTCGCCGAATCGTACATGGCAAAAATGCTACCCTACCTACTCCGTACCCACCCAGTGAACGGGAGCCACCCTGTCTTCCCTTCTTCCCCTCCCCTGTCTTCCACATGGCGGTTTGCACACACACACACACACACACAAACACACAGACTCAAGCAGCAAAACAAAGCAAAGCAAAGCATAGCATAACAAGCACATGGTTTGCGCACGAGCACGAGCGCAGCTATGCGGAAACAATGTCGGTGTCGGGTAGTGTCATGGAACCCCCCGAAACAAGTTTGACAGTTTTTGTTTTTCTTCGCTCAGTCACTCAGTGCCCTTGTCCTTGCTCTTGGATCGGCCCGACAAAATATCCAATATGAACATCAATGACTATCCCTAGTGTAGTGTAGGTCGAATGAGAAGGGAAGAGAGGGAGAGGGAGAGGCTTCTGGTTGGGTTCCCGACGCTGCGATCCCGTCCCGTCTCCATAATCCATAAACTTGAACATGGACCATGCGACAACGAGTTTTGCTTGGACCCTTGCCCCCTGTCCCTGTTTGTTCTTTATTACATCTTGTTTTATTGCCTGTCTGTCTACTGCCTCGTACTGTCTGCTGCTGCTTCGTACTGCTACTCCGTCTCTGATGACCTGACTTGCCGTGCTAACCTAGGACCTAGGACCTGACCAAGGTAGGTAGGTAGGTAAGTAGGGCTGGGCCGGGGGCCCGGGCCAGATCAGCGGGATTGTGTTTCTGAACTGCATTCACATCCTCTGTACATCCTACATCCCCCCACCAGGGAACTCCAAAACGTTGTAAAACGGGGCGGTGCAAGTCTGGGCGGCGGCGATCATCTATCTGCGTCTTTGTGTGTGTGTGTGTGGTTGGGGCGAGTATCTCCGTGCCTACAGTACACCAAACACCGAACAACATCGCGGACGGCGGTGTCGCGGCAGATATCCATTTCCATGTTGGGGGCCTGGGCTAGCCTGAGCCTGGAACAGATTTCCCTTCACCGGAGGCCGGGACTTGCACAGTTACCGCCCCTGAGTGAGAGTTGAGTGACTTTTGCTCCGTCATCTTCATCACTGTTGCCGAACAAACACGACGCAAACAAAGACAAAAATCAGCTTTCTTTTTTTTTTTTTTACTGGTCGCTGTAAATGGCCTGTTGTTTGATCCCTGTGTTTTCGCCCATGAACAACACCACCTGAAGCAGAAGCAAAAGCAGAGGAACAAGCAAGCAACATCTCCATGGTCCAGCTCCCACCCACAGTGTGCACATCAATGATGTGCATCAATCACCCAAGATACAAAACCCGGGGGACACTTTTGTCACGCTTACGGATTTAACGCTTGGAGTAGTGAATGGAACTGCCGATCTGCGTCACCCCTCCTGTACCGTGAACAGTGGGACCCAACCAAACCTTCCCCCCCAGACGCAAGCCGGCGCACGGTCGAGGCACGCATACCTACCACACCAAACACGGCCGGCATCGGGTTGAAGAACCGCGGAATGA
>Ga0247763_1001451_pt1 | contig 13483 bp, 8 predicted proteins | sample UWRJL141409B4_FD_179926 | JGI IMG/M metagenome (GOLD analysis project Ga0247763, IMG submission 179926) | Plant litter microbial communities from Arlington Agricultural Research Station in Wisconsin, United States - UWRJ-L141-409B-4 | ecosystem: Environmental > Terrestrial > Plant litter >...
GGTCGCAAGCGGGCGGCTTGCTTCGTGCTGAGCGCCACCGCCGTGTTCGCGGCGATCGCGGTGCCGTTCATGTGGCGCGGGCTCGGCCAGGGCTTCAACGATGACTACTTCTACTTCGACACCAAGATAGACCCGAGCTACTTCGCGATCTGGCTCTGGGATCTGCCAGGACCGATCATGAACTGGCCGCCGCACGGTGAGGTCGGCGGCGTCGGGCTGTTCACGCTCGCGCTCGCCGCCGGCATGGGTGCGGCCATCGCTCGCGGGCGACGGCACGTGCTGGTGACCACCGTCGGCTGCATCATCGGCGGCGTCTGGTTGCTGCGTTTCTGGTACGCGCAGCAGATGTGGGCGACGAAGTTCGTGCAGCTGTATCCACGCACGTCGATCGAGCTCTATTATTGCTCGCTGGTGCTCGCTGGGTACGGGCTCTACCTGGTGCTCGCGCGCCCTCCGCGCGAGGTCGAGCGAATGTCGACGACGCCCGCGCCCCGGCGAGCGCTGCTGCCATCGACGCGGTTTGGCGCGTTCTGCGCTCTGCTGCTGGTGTTTGGGTCGGCGGCGTCGGCGCTGGCCGACCGCTACATGCCAGCGCGCGACAGACCGCCGTCGCTCCGCATTCTGGCGTGGAATGCACATCACATGGAGCCATGACCCCCCCCCGCGGGCGCCACGTCGCGCGATCGTCCGCAAGATGGGGGCTGCGGCAAGACGCGGCGTTCGAAGATCGTCGCACGGCGCGGCACTCAGCTCGTGCTACGCTGCGTTTCAACGCTATCGGCAGCCATGCGTCAACGGCGTCACGAAGCCAGCCCCTCCGCGGATCTCGAAAACGAGAACGAAGTCCAGGCACTGGCGGAGGCGGTGCTGGAGGCAGCCAGCGTCGCCGGGCTCGGCGTCAGCGTCAGCTTCGATGATGGCGCCGCACCTCGCAACATCTACGTGAATGAGGCCGCGGCGCGGATGCTTGGGCGCAGCGTCGACGAGCTCATCGGCAGTGCAATGTTACTCAACTTTGCGCCAGAAGAGCGTAACCGCTTGCTGGAGCTCGCGATGCGCTGGCAGCGCGGCGATGGCGGTTCCAGCCTGGTGGAGACCGTCATCGAACAACCGGAGGGGGGACGTGTTCCGGTAGAGGTCGCGTTCACGACGGTCACGCTTTCGGGCGAGCCCGCCATCGTCACCTTCTTGCGCGACATCAGCGAGCGCAAGGCCGCCGACGCGGCGCTGCAGCAGTCCGAGCACCGTTTCCGACAGCTCATAGAGGCGGCCCCGGACGCGATCGGCGTCTACCAGGATCAGCGCCTGGTCTACGCCAACCCGGCGTTCGCTGCGCTGTGCGGACGCCCGTTCGATCAGCTGGTTCAGCGAGAGATCCGCGAGATCGTCCATGTCGACGACCGTGAGCTCGTCGCCGGACGCACCGCGAGCGCGAGTTCTTCGCAACCAGCCCCGCTCGAGTATCGTATCCTGCACGCTGACGGCCGGGTGGTGAACGTGGAGACCGTGAGCATACCGATCGAATACGAGGGGCGGGCCGCAGTGCTCGGCTTCACGCGCGACACGACCGAGCGCAAGCTGCTCCAAGCACACCTCGCGCTGCGCGACCGAATGGCGATGCTCGGCATGCTGGCCGCCAGCGTCGCGCACGAGATCAACAACCCGCTCGCCTACGCCATGCTCAACGTCGAGGCGATCATCCGGCAGCTCGCCAGCCAGGCCCCGGAGGGCGTCGCCGAGGCGCTCGAGCCGGCCGTCGCCGCCGCGCGCGACGGGCTCGCGCGCGTGGCCAGCATCGTGCGCGATCTGAAGGGGCTCTCCACGCCGCAGAGCGCCAAGCGCTGGCCCGTCGACGTGCGCGACGTGCTGGAGTCGGCGCTCAACGTGGCGATGCACGCGATCCGCGGCAGCGCGCGCGTCGAGAGGCACTACGAAGAGGTGCCGGCGCTCGAGACAGACCCGACGAAGCTGGGGCAGATCTTCCTGAATCTGGTGTTCAATGCGGTGCAGTCGTTCGAGCCCGACGCCGCCGACAATGTGATCGTGCTGGGCGTCTCGAGCCCGCACCCTGCGGAGGTGGTGGTCACCGTGTCCGACAACGGGCCCGGCATCAGCCGCGAGCGGCTGGAGCACATCTTCGAGCCGTTCTTCACCACCAGGACAATGGGCACGGGGCTCGGGCTGGCCATCTGTCAGACGCTGGCCAACGCGCTCGATGCCAAGCTCGGCGTCGAGAGCGAACTGGGCCGAGGAACGACGTTCACGCTGAGATTGCCCGCCTGAGTCGTCGCGACTGGGCGAGGCCACTCACGCCGGACGACCACAGACGCCGACCAATCTCACGTCGTGACGGGAGGGAGCAGCACCATGACAGTCGACGGGAGCCTAACGAACCGGACGAATACCTGGGAGTCGCCGCGGGGGCGCCTGGTCATCTCCGAGCCCACGGCGGGGGTGATGGTGTTCACCTACGATGGGCACATGACGGCCGACGTGGTCCCGTTCATCGAGGCCACGGTCGACCGGGTTCTCGCCGACGGGCTCCGCCCCGACCTGTTCATCGATCTGGACCGGTTGACGAGCTACGATTCGGCGTATCGAAAGGCGATCTCCAGCTGGGGTGCGCGTCTGCACCGCCGCTTCGGCGAGGTGCGCGTGTTCGTGCGCTCCCGGCTCGTGGCCATGGGCATCGCGGTGTCGAACCTGACCGCCGCCAACAAGCTCCAGCCCACCACGAGCCGGGCCAAGTTTCAGGCCGCGCTCGACGAGTCTATCCGCCTGCATTCGATGCGGCCCCCCTCGCAGAGCATGGCCTGACGATGCGTCGTGATCGCCCCGTTCAGTCGAGACCCGAGCAGCCGCCGCCTTCGATCGCCTGCTCCACCCAGCGTTGCGCACGCCGGTACCATCGGGGCGCGTTGCGGTGCAGGTTCAACGCGTGCCCCGAGCTCGGCACGATGAGCTGCCGATAGCAGGCGTCTGCAGGGTAGTTGCTGCCCTCGTTCGCGATGCTGCCGCTCTCCGTGCACGACGGAAGCTGACACGAGAGCGTATCGAAATCCCCCACGACGTTCAGGATGGGGACGTGGATGTTCTGCGTGAGCCCGTAGGTCGAGAACTGATCGAAGAGCATGCCGACGGGCAGCGTATCTTTCAGCGCTTCGTCGATGGGCAATACCGCGGGCGCAGTGCCAGGCAGGTGGAAGAACATCTCGCCGCGGAACCCCGGAAGCGTGGTGATGTAGCCGTCGGGCAAGCCGAGGCCGGCAAACTTCGGGTCGAGGTTCGCCGGGTAGGCGTAGAGCTGGGTGAGCGGCGCCCCCGGCGGGTTCGGATCGTGGGAGATGCCGGTGAGGATAAGCCCGTCCACATCGGCGTAGATGCCCGCTTCTGTCCAGGAGATGTTCGAACCGAAGGAGTTGCCGACGAGCACGACGTTGTCAAAGCGCAAGCGGCGCCCCTCGTCATCGCGATGGTCACCGCCTCGCACGGCGACGACCATCTGGTGCACGGTGCTCGCGCTGGCATGCACCGTGACGAGCTCGGGCGGCGGGCGATCGCTGTCACCCGTGCCCAGCCGATCGACCGCGAGCGTGGCAAAACCTGCGGCGTTTGCGTGCCGCACATAGGAATAGCGACGTGGACGGTGTGGAAAATCCCAGTAGGACCGGTTGAAGGAGGCACCGTGGAGCAAGATCTGCAGCGTGCGCGCCCGGCCCCGAGCGGGGCGGCACAGCTCGCCGACGATGGTGTAGGTGTCGGGCAGCGACTCGTCGAGCACGACGTCAAAGCTGACCGTCGAGCAGCGCCCGGCCTCGGCCGGCGCGAGCTCCGCTTCCGATTCCAGCGTCTCTTGGTCATCGCCTTCGTCTGTGGGTACGGATGGCCCTTCATCGGCGCGGCTCGCGCCCGTTCCGACCAAGCCGGCGGCCACCGTGACGATCCCCAACGCTCTGACGCACCAACGCCTCATGTTGATTCCTCCCTGTCGTTTTGCAGCGCAACCATTCCCCTCCATCGCCTCGTTCGACCGAATCGCTCGACCGCATCGTTCGCCACATCGATCCAACCGCGGCGCCCTGCCTCGAGCTTACAACACCGATGCTGCTCGCGCTTCTCGCTCTTGGCTCGAGCGATTCGGGTTCAGCCGACCGAGCGAGAAACAGCGCGCCTCTGGTCGTGTGGGAGCGCGCACCTTGTGCGTCGAGCGCCGATGCGCGAGACTGTCCACGTCCCGCGTTCATAGCCTTCGCGCGGGCGGGAGCCGGCAGACATGAGCGACCCTATCCACATCTCCGGGACATCGAGCGCAGACGGTGCGCGCGTGCTGACGGCGGATGCTCTCTCTTTCGTGGCGAGCCTCGCGCAAAAGTTCGAGCCCGAGAGGCGCGAGCTGCTCGCTCGGCGCCAGCGGCGCGACCAGGAGATCGCAGCCGGCGCCGTGTACGACTTTCTGCCGGAGACGGCGTCGGTGCGCGCCGGGAGTTTCCGCGTCGCCGACGCGCCCCGCGATCTCGACAAGCGTCACGTCGAGATCACGGGGCCCGTCGAGCGCAAAATGGTCATCAACGCGCTCAACTCCGGCGCAGACGTCTTCATGGCAGATTTCGAGGACTCGCTCTCCCCCACCTGGGACAACGTGGTCGCCGGCCAAGCCAACCTGCTCGATGCGGTGCGGCGCAGCATCGCGCTCGACGCAGCCGGTAAGACCTATCGACTGGAGCCCAGCGTCGCCACCCTGGTGGTGCGCCCGCGCGGCTGGCATCTCACCGAGAAACACGCAATGCTGGGCGATAGCCCCGTTTCGGCCAGTCTGTTCGATTTTGGGCTGTATTTTTACCACAACGCGCGCGAGCTGCTCAGCCGGGGCAGCGGGCCCTACTTTTACCTCCCCAAGATGGAGAGCCACCTCGAGGCGCGCCTGTGGAACGATGTGTTCGTGGCCGCCCAAGAGGCGCTGGGCATTGCGCGGGGCAACGTGCGCGCCACCGTCCTGATCGAGACCCTGCCGGCGGCGTTCGAAATGGATGAAATCCTGTTCGAGCTGCGCGAGCACGCGAGCGGCCTGAACGCCGGGCGCTGGGACTATCTCTTCAGCTCCATCAAGAAGCTGCGCCACCGCGACGACCTGCGCGTTCCCGATCGATCTCAGCTCACGATGACCGTCCCCTTCATGCGCGCGTACACGGAGCTCCTGGTGCAGACCTGCCACCGGCGCGGCGCGCACGCGATGGGAGGGATGGCCCCCTTCATCCCGAGCCGCAAGCAACCCGAGATCAACGAGGCCGCGCTCTCCCGGGTGCGAGCCGACAAGGAGCGCGAGGCCCTGAGCGGCTTCGACGGAACCTGGGTCGCCCATCCCGATCTGGTGGCGACCGCGCGCGAGGTCTTCTCCGGGGCCCTCGGCAGCTCTCCGCACCAGAAATCCCGCCAGCGAGAGGACGTGGTGCCGAGCGCGGCCGCTCTGCGCGACACGCAGGTGCCTGGCGGAACGACGACGGAAGCCGGCGTGCGGAACGATCTGAGCGTCGCCCTGCAATATCTCGCGGCGTGGTTCGCAGGGAACGGCGCGGTCGCCATCTTCAACCTGATGGAAGACGCGGCGACCGCCGAGATCTCTCGCGCCCAGCTCTGGTTCTGGTTGCACCGTCGCAGCGAACTCGCCGACGGGCGCAGCTTCGGCCCCGAGCTCTATCGCCAGTGGAAGGCGGAGGAGCTCGCGCCGCTCGAGGCGGCGATGCCGGAGATGCGCTGGCGGGAGGCCGCCGAGCTGCTCGACGAGCTGGTGCTCTCGGATGATTTCGCCGATTTCCTGACGATCGGCGCGTATCGAAAGCTGGACTGAGGTGGGTCGCGGGATCGATGCCTGGCGCCTGCTCTGCATCGAGCCCGGCCGAGCCGGTCTTCGCTCCCGTCCCTCGAGACACGGAGCGCAGCGCCGGCTCAGACGTTGCGTCGCTCGCGACCGAAGGACGACAGCTCGTGTGAGCCGCGCGGAAGCTCGATCAGCCCACGCTGTCGCAGGTCGATGAGATAGCGAAAGCTCTGCATCGTCTGGGCTAGCAGGTGCTCGCCCGACACCAGCGGCGAATACCGCGCGCCTTGCTGGCACAGATGCGGCAGCGGCTCCACTCGCGTCTCGTAATCGACGGTGAAGAACAGGGGGAACGAGTAGCGCGCCTCTGACACGGGGAGCACGCGGTGGGAGGTCGAGACGAACACCCCGTTGCTCCACACCTCGAGCAGGTCTCCGATGTTCACGACGAACGCGCCCGGCACCGGCGGGGCGTCCACCCACTGCCCGGCTCCGTTCATCACCTGCAGACCGGGCGCGGTCGCGTGCAGGATGGTCAGGCATTCGTAGTCGGTGTGAGCGCCGATTCCCATCGCATCCTCACCCGGTTCGCAGGGCTCGTAGTGGATGAGACGGAGCTGCGATGGAGGCCGCTGCAGAAAGCCATCGAAGTGGGACGCACGCAGCCCGAGGGCCCGGGCAAAACCGCCGAGCAAGACGCGGCCGAGCTCGAACACCTGGTCGTAGTAGGCGCTGACGGCAGCGCGGAACGCGGGCACCTCGCACGGCCACACGTTGGGCCCGAGCAATTGGTTCGCCGGGCCGTAGTCGATGTCGGGGAGATCGCGGGACAGATCGAAGGCCTCCTTGGTGTCCTTCGTCTGGCTATAGAAGACCTCCTCGCCCGGAGGCACGTAGCCGCGATGCTTGCCGGAGAGGCCGATGTGGTATTCGCGCTTGGTCGCCTCGGGCAGCGCAAAGAAGTCGCGCGCGACGCTCTCCAGCGCGGCGATGCGCTCGGCGGCGACGGTGTGGCCTGTCACGTACAGGAAGCCCACCTCTGACGCCGCGCGACGCAGCGCCGCCACCGTCTCGTCGAGACCTGCGGAGTCATCCCGGACGAGGGCGCTCACGTCCACGATGGGCAGCGCCTGGAAAGGGTCGAGAGAGCGGGCGGGGCTAGTCATCGCCGAGGGAAGATAACGCGCTGGCGGTCACCGGCCAGCGCCGATGCGGTCGCTGTCCCGCCGCGCAAGCGCCAAAACTGCGCGTGCGACGCAAAGAGCCACACCAGCGAAGTCCGGGTCTTGCCGGAACCGCCGGGATCGGCAGACCATGGCGAACATGGCATCGAGCTTCGATTTGACGAACAAGGTCGCATTGATCACGGGCGCCAGCCGGGGCATCGGCTTCGGCCTGGCCGAGTCGCTCGCGGCGGCGGGCGCCAAGGTCGCGGTCGCTGCGCGGACGCTCCCAGAGCTCCGACCGCTGGCGGCGAAGATCGGAGGGCTCGCGGTTCCGATCGATGTCACCAGCGTTTCCAGCATCGCCTCGGGCGTCGATCGCGTCGCCGCCGAGCTCGGCGGGCTCGACATCCTGGTGAACAACGCGGGGCTCGGCGCCAACCATCCGGCGCTCGACGTCACGGAGGCCGATTGGGACGAGATGATGGCCGTCAACCTCAAGGGTCTGTTCTTCTGCTGCCAGGCAGCGGCGCGCCACATGCTCGCCAAGGGCTACGGGCGCATCATCAACATGAGCTCGCAGGCGAGCCTGGTCGGCATCCGCGATCACGCGGTGTATTGCGCCTCCAAGGGCGGAGTGAACCAGCTCACCCGGGTGCTGGCGCTGGAGTGGTCGGCCCGCGGCGTCACCGTCAACGCGGTCGCCCCCACGTTCATCTATACGCCCGGCACCCGCGAGCGGCTCGATCAGCCTGACTACCTGCGCGACGTGCTGGCGCGCATCCCTGCGGGCAGGGTCGGCACCATTGACGACGTGGCGGGTGCCGTCATCTATCTCGCCTCCGAGGCGGCCGGGCTGGTCACGGGCACGGTGCTCCCTGTCGACGGCGGCTGGACCGCCCAGTGACAGGGGCGATGGCTCGCGCCGAGCCAAGATGCTCCTGCGATGACCCCTCGGAATCCCCGCGAACGCTCGAGAGCTGACTCGAGGGCATGAGGGCCTCGCCCCGCGGCCTTGACAACCCCGGCTCCCGGCTGTATTAAACCAATGGGTTACTTAACCGATCGGTTTATGACGACACCCGTTGAAAGCGAGAAGGAGAATCATGCCCCTGAGCAGCGTGGCGAACAGTGACAGCTTCCTGGTGACGACCCCCTCGGACCACGAGGTGAAGATGACGCGCCTCTTCGATGCACCGCGCGAGCGGGTCTTCGAGGCGATGACGCGGCCCGAGCATGTCAAAAATTGGTGGGGGCGGCTCGGTGAGGGCTACTCGGTGCCGGTGTGCCAGATCGACCTGCGCCCCGGCGGCGCGTGGCGGTTCGTCAATCGCCACCCGCACGGCGAAGCCATCTTCTACGGCGAGTATCGCGAGATCGTGCCGCCCAGCAAGCTGGTCTACACCGAGATCTTCGCTGACTATCCTGACACCGTCTCCTTGATCACCGCGCTCTTCACCAGCGAGGGCAAGAAGACGCGCTACACGGCCACCTGCGCGTATCCGTCCAAGGAAGTCCGCGACATCGTCATGTCGACCGGCATGGAGAAGGGCGCCGCGCTGAGCTACGACCAGCTCGAGGTGCTGCTCCACGCGCTGCGCGCGTGACGCTCGTCACCGTTCGTCCGAGTCGGGAGGCGGCGCCACGCTCACGCGGAACAGCGCCGCCTGGATGCCGATGATGAGCGCCGGGATATGCGGCGGCTTGAGCAGCCAGGCGGTGGCGCCCGCTGCTTTTCCCTCGGCGCGCCGCTCGCGGGAGGCGTCGGAGGTGAGCACGATGATGGGCGTGGTGGCATACCCGGGGAGCTGACGCACCTCTCGCAGGAAGGCGAGCCCGTCCATCGCGGGCATGTAGATGTCGCAGAGGATCAGGTCAAATGGGGCCTCGCTGCGGGCGCGCCAGAGCGCCTCCACGCCTTCAGACGCCTCGACCACCGCTAGCCCGGCGCCCTCGAGCGCCGCGCGCAGCTGTCGCCGGAAAGGCTCGGCGTCGTCGACGATCAGGATGCGAGACGAGTGTGTCATGGGCTCGCCGCGCGCCGTCACCTGCCCGATGCGGGCGGAGCCTCCGTGGTGCGTGACCTCGGTGGCTCGCTGCGGCGCGGAAACACTGAGCTGGGCCGCTCGCTCGAAACCGCATCGAGCGGCAGGCTGAACACCAGCTCGAAGGCACGAAAGCCTGACATGCCCGCTCCGCGGAAGGCGACCGTGAGCTCACCTCCAAGGCCGCGCACCAAGGCGCGGACGGCGTCGAGCCCGATGCCGCGCCCGGAGGTCTGCGTCACCCCGAGCGCGGTCGAGACGCCGGCGTCGAAGATGCGCTCGGCGGTGGTCTCGTCGGCCTCGGCGGCCACGCCGGCCCCATCGCGCAGGGCCGCGAGCGCGAGACCTCGACCGTCGTCCCAGAAGCGGAGCGTAGCGCCATGTGGCGTGCGCTCGGCGAGCACGTTGATGGCGCCCTGTTCGGGCTTGCCCCGCCGGCGGCGCTCTTCGGGCGGCTCGATGCCGTGGTCGATCGAGTTCTGGAACACGTGAATCAGGCAGTCTTTGAGAGCGCGCGCCCAGGCCGCCGAGAGCCACGGGCCGCGATCGTCGATGTCGAGCCGCGGCGCGAGCTTGCCGAGCTCGAGCGCAACGACAGGCAAGAGTCGAGCGCTCGCCCTCACGATCTGCTCGAAGGGCAAGGCGCTCGCGCGCTGCAACAGGGCGTCGATGGCGGCCAGCGCCTCGGCGGGCCCGAGCGCGCCTGACTTGGCCTTCGCGATCTGAGCGGCGACGCTGCCGTCGATGCCGTCGTTCCAGGTCGCGGGGGGCCGCAGCGCGTCGCCCAGCTTGCGCTGACAGATCTGCTCGTATTCCGAGAGGGAGCTCAGGACGATCTCGATCGCGGCCGCCGCCTGGCGCCGGCGCGCCTCCGGGTCGAGCTCACGCTGCCGCGCGTCGACGTGCTCCTCGGCGGTGTGCACGCTCGATGCGAGGTGGCTCAAGCCCAGCAAACGCGCGTTGCCCTTGATGGTGTGGAGGCCGCGGAATACGTCGTCGCCCGCTGAGCTCGACTCGGACGCGAGCTCCGTCTGGCTGTCACCGAGCAAGGCTCGAGCGGAGCTGCAGAACCGGTGAAACTGCTCGACGCCCGCGTCGAGGATCTGTCCCACGATGTCGAGCTCGCGAGCGTGTCGCATGGCGCTCGCGCGAAGCTGCTTCATCAACGTCACATCGCGTACCGCAACCAGGATCTTGAACACGACGTCGTCGCTGCCCGCGATCGGCGTCCAGTCGACCTCGAAGCTGCGCTGGCCCTGTCGTGCGTCGGGGCGCTGAAACTCGCGCACCCAGTGCGCCTTGTTGGGCTCGGCGAACACGACGGGTGAGCCGACACTGAACTCCAGAGCGGCGCGCATGTTGGCCAGGCGCTCGGGGCTGACGTCGGAGCCGGCGAATAGCAACTCGATACAATCTCGGCCCGCGATCGCCTCGGCGTCGAGCAGCTGCTCGAGGTGGCGGGAGTAGCGCGGCTGGATGCGGAGCTCGCCGTCGACCGTAAACACGCCCTGTTCCAAGCTCTCCAGCATGGCAGCCACCTCACGGCTCTGCTCGGCCAGCTGGCGAGTGCGCTCGGCCACCTTGTCCTCGAGGTGGGCGTAGAGCTCGGCGTTGGTGATCGAGATGGCGGCCTGACCGGCGATCACCCGCAGCAGCACGAGCCGAGCGGGCGTGAAGGCGCGGCTGACGGCGTTGTTCTCGGCGTACAACACCGCGAGCAGGCGGCCCTGCTCGAGCACGGGCATACACAGGAGCGAGCGCACACCACGCGCCTTCACGTGAGGATCATTGCCGTGCGTGTTGTCCGCGAGGGCGTCGTCGAGCACCAGCGTCTCGTGGCTGCGCGCCACGTAACGCACCACGTCCTCTGCGACGTCGGTGCAGCGCTCGAGCGGCAGCGACGCGAAGCTCGCGCCGCCTTCAGCGATCGACGCGCGCGCGGCGAGCCGCAGCCCGTCGCCCTCTCCCGAGCGTACGAACAGGAATCCGTGCTGCGCCCCAGCGTTCTCGATGATGGTCTGGATCAGGACGGAGTAGAGCCGCTCCGGCCTCACCTCGCTCGAGATGGCGTGCGTGGCTTTGATCACGGACGCGATGTCGAGGTTCTGCCCCTCCACCGCGGCGGTGATGGTGGCCAGCGTGCCAGGCGCCACCGACCCGACGGAGGCCAGCGCGGGTGAATGGGCGCGCCGCAGCCAGTCGCTGTGCTCGCGCTCGAGCCGGCGCAGCTTCGTCGTCGCTCCCCAGTGCCGGTAGAGGTGGTAGGCCTCGAGCAGGCTCTCGCGCGCGAGCTCGGGGTGGCCACGCTCCTTCCAGAAGGCCGCGAGCCGCTCGTAGGAGACGGCGCGCAGATGGATGAAGTCATCGCCCGCAGCCTGCTGCGCCTGCCGGTACAGCTCGAGCACCTCGTCGATCGAGCCCTGGCGCATGCGCGCGAGCTCAGCCCGAACGAGCAGGTGCTTGTGCAGGAAGTTGGCCGGGCACACCCTCGCGAAACTCTCCAGCGCCGAGCCTTGCTGCTCGATGCTGGCGACCAGGGCCGGGCGCTCGTCTGCCGTCGCCGAGGCCCAGCGCTGAGCGAGGATGAGCGCCTGCAGCAGGTGGTAGTCAGGAACGGTGAAGGCGCCGTTGCCCACCCCGATATAGCGCGTCGCGAGCTCCGCGGCCCGGGCGGCGCGCTCGAAGTCGCCCAGCACGAAGCTGACGATGGCCTGCGCCTGGCCCGTGACCAGCAAGAAGTGGCCGTTCTCCGTCTTCTCGATCTCGCGCGTGAACTCCTCGTCGGAGAGCGAGACGTCGGGCGAGTCGAGGTTCTGCGCCGTCAGTTGACCGAGCGCGCGGCGCACGATGCGAGGCACGGCCAGGTGCCCCACCGAGCCCGTCTCCAGCGTGTAGCCGAGCGCGCGATCGGCCTGCGCCTGGCATTCGGCGAGATCGCGACCGGCGAACAGCAGGCTCTTTGCGCGGTGGATGATGGCGTATGAAGCGTGGAGCACGTCGCCGAGCTCGACGCCGCGCTGATGCCCGCGCGCCAGGGCGTCGAGCCCCTCCTGGAAATGCGCGCCCCAGTGCGAGATGAAGCAACCGAACACGAAATTGACGGCGGCCTCGAGCGGCGTCGGGACGATGCGCTCGAGCAGCGTGAACGCCTCCTTGCCCATGCGATAGGCGCCGGCATAGTCGCCCAAGCTGGAGCCGAGCACGATGCCGCAATCCATGAAGTTCTTGGCCGAACCGGGCACCGTGCCGTGCGTGAGCGCCAGGTCGAACAGGACCAGCTCGGCCAGGATGAACAGAGGCGGATTCAGCTGGCTCGCGGGAGGGATAAGCTGGAACAGGAGCTCCGTCGTCGCCACCTGCACCGGATCGGTCACGCTCGGCAGCTTCGACAGCTGCTCGATCGGAACGCGCTCGAGGTGCGCCTTCATCTTTCCGACGCCCGCGCCGATGCCTGCGGCCACGGCCGCGGGATCCTCCGCCAGCTCGACGCCCAGCTCGCGCAGGCCGCGCAGGATGGTGGCCACCGACTCCGCGAGCCGGCTCTGCTGCTCCAGGATCGCGGCCTTCAAGCAATACGCCGAGGCGAGGGCCGACTGGTCGGGAGCGAGCGAGAACAGCTCCTCGGCGAGCGAGTTGGCTCGCTCGACCTGGCCCGACAGGAACACGCACTCGGCTCGCATGCGCTGGATGTCGAAATGGCGCCTGCGGCGCGTCGCCCACTCCGAGGGCGCGAGCAGCTGCTCGCTGATCTCGAGGTAGGCGACCGCCGTCGCGTACGCCGCCGAGCGCCGCGCGCGCTGCGCCGCCAGGTAGTCGAGCTCGGCGAGCTCGTCGCGCTGCGGGAGGCCGTCGAGCAGCGCCCGGCCGAGGTTCAAGTGATCGATGAAATCGAAGACGCGCAGGGGTCGTTCCTCGGCGGGAATCAGATCTCGCAGCAGGCGACCGATATCGAGGTGGACCCGCGCCCGCTCGTCCGCGCTGGCGAGCGAATACACCGCAGCGTGTACGCGGTCGTGCGGAAAGCGGTAGAAGACATCGGCGCCCGAGAGCTCTTCCCGCGTCGGATCGAGCCCATCGCTGCCGGGGGCGAGCCCGAGCAGCTGGTAGTCGCTCCCCCGCGGCAACAGCAGCCGCTGCTCGACCGCGGGCCAGAGCGCTGCGGCAACCTGTTCGGCGCTGCGCTTCGACACCCGCGCCAAGAGCCCCAGCTCGAACTCGCTATTGAGGCACGCGGCGAGCCGCAGGCAATCGATCGTGGCGACCGGCAGGCGCTGGATGCGCCGGACCATCAGGTCGACGACGTTGTCGCTGTAGGAGGCTCGAGCTATCGCGTCGTCGCGCGACGTCCACGCGCCCGCCTCGGAGTCGAAGCGGAGCGCGCCCTCGCGGTGCAGCTGGTTCATCAGCTCGCTCAGGAAGAAGGGGTTGCCGGCGGTCTTCTGAAACAAGATCGCTGCGAG
>Ga0247763_1001452_pt1 | contig 13467 bp, 10 predicted proteins | sample UWRJL141409B4_FD_179926 | JGI IMG/M metagenome (GOLD analysis project Ga0247763, IMG submission 179926) | Plant litter microbial communities from Arlington Agricultural Research Station in Wisconsin, United States - UWRJ-L141-409B-4 | ecosystem: Environmental > Terrestrial > Plant litter >...
GAATCTTGCCATACCTCGGACGCGAACGCACTAAAGTCCTTTAGGTGCTGCCTCTCTGCCTTTTGATCTTTGATTAGTCGTCCATACCAGTCCTGACCAGCTGTGATAGTCATGGCGATAGCCCTGATCTTGTCCGAATTCCTCAAACAAAGCTGCGCGGTTTCTTTCCGGGTGAGTCCCTGCCACTTGCAAAGGCGCCGAGCTTCGGGTCCCCATCTCTTGGCTATGTCGGGGCCGTCTCCGCTGAAGTCGAAGGAAATAGATGTAGACTCGACAACAGGCCCGATTACACGGCCGTTGGTGGTCAGCAACAGGCCACTGTCGTTTGGGCTTTGATGGCATTGAGGACGAGTGCCAGGAGCGACGGTGCCTCCGGCGTAGAATCGCATGCCAGGTCTGTGCGATCCATTGATACTCCTTGAAAAGTAGACGTTCCAGCGCGGTACCCAGCTGGGGAACCTGTGATCGATGTCCCTGTGATGCTTCACGGCCGAGAGGATGTCTAGCGGGTTCTCATGGGTGTCAATGATTCGTTCGGCTAGATGGAGGTAAAGCTCGTGGAGCGAGAGTCCATAGTCGGGATGCACAAAGGGCACCGTCGCGCTTGAGCCGGTGTGCAGCCCTGGCAAGCCGAGAATGGCATACGCTCGATCGTGTTGGTGTGTGACCTTGAAGCGCAGCAGTAATCCCATCAAGTCGAGGAACTCTGTCGACGCCCAGTCTTCATCCGTCAGAAGAAACATGAGACACGCGTTGAACACGTGTTCGAGTTTTGGCTGGGTCATATTGGTGCTCTTGTCATAGTTGTGGCGGATCAGAGAAGCGGCGATCCCAATCCATGTCCATGGAATCTCGGCCTGGCCCCACCGGATGACGGCTACTGTTGACGATGTCAGCTCTTGGACAACCCATAGTCGCTCCCAGTACTCCTTGCTGAAGAGGCATTCCAGAGCAGCCCATCCTTGCTTCTCGTCAGGCCCGACGTCTTTTGTCTCTTCGGCCGACAGATGATATTCTTGGCATCCGATGCGATAACCAGTATCGGGCATCTCGCAGCCCAGGGATTGAATCCAGGCACCAGCCATCCTACACGCCGCATTATACGCTGCGGGTGCGAGATTGTCGTCTTCGCTGCCTAACCAGACCACCACCCGGGCGGCGTTCTGATAGATCTGCTGCATGAGACGAACCTGGCGGCCCTTCTCCTCATCATTTGTCTGGTCGATGCAAATCGCATCCGCCCAGAGGGCTCTCGGTTTAGTAGCTAGCCTGAGACTAACCAAAAGAGAGTGAAGGTTAGGTCCCACCATCTGTTCATGGCCATTGCACGTAATGGTGAATTGAGGTTCCCGGACTCCCCAGGTGTATGAGATGGCTTCGTATTGGGTATCCTTGTTGACAAGGTCCTCAACTGTTAGACGGCAGACTATGGAATCGGTTGGTTTCTCTGCTGGAAGAAGGTGCAGGACCCGAAAACGCGAGTCCCCAAGCAGAACCTCATAGATGGGTATCGTTGCGGTCCTGGCCAGGGGAGAAGCCACACTTGAATCAAAGCTGCCTGGGGGCTGAAAGGTAATCTCGAGAATTGCTCTCTTGACAAGAGCTTCAACAGATGCATTCGCAGGAAGACTCCTCCCGCCAAAGTCATTGAGAGCCTGGTTCGGATCGGGGGGCGGCTGATGTGCCTCTCCGCACGAAGAACGAGATGTTACAGATCGGCAATACTGGATTCATAACAGTTCATGTCCTCTGGACACAAACTGTTAGTCACGTAGTCCAATGTCGAGTCTGCTTTGTAGCTCGCCGAGTGGTGTAGATTGGCGGCACTGGGTTTTGGCATTTGCAGCTCTTCTTGGTAAGAGTTATTATGCAGTCGTCGTCCAGAACTTGCCGATGTAAGCTCACACGTGTCGTACATGTCTTCCGAGTCGAGCTGGTTATAGTCGGTAGAGATTGAATCGGCGGAGCTGGGTTGTGACATCCACTGGAGCTCTGAATGAGGTGAAATCGACCGTTTAGAGACATAAAGTTAATTCTGGGGGACTTGTCTTTGTAAACTCACGCGCAGAAGGCCCCACTGTCGGGCCCATATAGAACGGGGTAGAGGTGTCCTGCGGCCATGTTTCCTCCAGCTCTGGTTCCTCCAGCTCTGGTTCCTCCAGCTCTGGTTCCTCCAGCTCTGGTTCCTCCAGCTCTGGTTTCCCCCGCTTTGATGTTCTTAGGCGCCAGCGGGACCGCGATTTCTTCTTGTCCGAGCCCATGGCGTTGGGTGGCGATCTTAAATCAGCCTCCGGTGTTGACCTGTGAAGAGACTGAATGAGCAAAAATTTCACCGGTCACAATCTGACATCTTCTGCTTCTTGAACCTCCGATACGAGTGACGGCAGCCTGGCCGTCGTGCCTGCCCACACCTCCCAATCCGAGGCGCCCCACCAGGGCAATTAATCCAGGACCCACTCAAGCGGTTGACAAAATAAAAGAGACTCATTACCTGACTGGTACGGCCACTGCCACCAAAATAACTAGCAAAGATGGGTATCTTTTTCATATCGGTCAGGCAAGGGGAAAGTAATGCTTTCGTATACCTGTGGGCGCATTACGTTTTCTGTCTTGCATCTTCGTTTTTTCGGCGCCAGCTTCAGTTCAAGGACTGTCAAGCAGGGCCAGCATTCATTCACATGGGCGGCATTCACGAGACTGGCGCCAAGCATTCAGGGGCCAGAGGGCAGGGAGGGGGGATTGGGCAGCTGGTTGATCCCAGTTGATCTAAACAAATCGCTATCGAAAATCAACATCCTTTTTTTTTTTCGGGAGCTTCGATGAGTAATAGGCGCATCATTAAGCAGAGCCACTTCGGCGGAATACCTAACCGGAGGTAACAATGTGCCGCTTCGATTCGGCCGACTGCTGGCTGTGAGTGACACAGCACGCGGCGACAGGCAATGGATGCCTGCTCCATCAGTACAAGACAAGGCCGCTTGCTTGCAGATGACCGATCCAGAGAAGACAGCCTCTTCGCCATCATAGGGCACTTTAGGCGTACAAGTTTCTGGCTTCGTGCCATGACATGGTGGTCATCGGTGACAGAGCCTGTGCATTTAAACCAGCTTAATGGATGTCCTCGTCTCCTCTCTTGGCCATACAGCCTCATGATCCCCAACCACGCCAATTCTCTCGTACGCCGGATCTCCATCCTTGATAGCAATCCGGCGCAGAACTAACCAGTAGACGGGCTTTCCCACCTGCATGATACGGGCACAGTAGACTTCGTCCTCGCCCTTCCATAGCCACTTGCCGTCTTCGCCACAGAGTCGGACATCAAGAACGAGCCACAAGGGCTGTTGCTTGCCGACCCTGACCATGAAGGTGGCTGGGCCTAGCTCATCTTTTGTCGGACCCTTTGTCCCTGCGGCAATGGCCTCCTTGATATCTGTCCACGGCACATCTGGGACAAAGTAGTGGTAGTTCGAAAAGCACAGCGACGCCTTGACTAGCTCGGCCGAGATCACCAGGGATGACTGGACCCGGTCCACCTGGCCACGTTCGTCGCGGCCCGAAGGGACGCAGACCACCTCGAGCACCTTGGCGTGGACGACCGGGTTTTCCCACTGCTCCGGTCCAACCAGGGGGACCAGAAACTGGACCGGATCGTCCGGTGAAGCCCACGACCACGACGGTGCCGGTCTGGGGTCGTCGATAGCCAGGCGGGCCAAGGCCGTAGCATTGCGTCTCTCGAACAGCAATGCTTGGGGAAGCGTTTCTTTCCACTGGCCGGCACAGTAGGCCATCCCGAGGGCATCCACCATCTCGGCTGCCACGCCGGAAAAGGCAGGCAGCCGATCAGCGGAAAAGCTGAGGGTGCGGCGCGTGTACTCCTCCACCATCTCCTGCCAGCGGGCAAGCAGCTTCCTGGTGCGCTTCTCCCCGCTCGTCTTGCTCTTGTTCTTCTGGTGCGCCGCCGCCGCCCCGACATGCAGCGCCGCGTAGTGGGACACCTTGGGCGGCAGCTCGGCCGTCGTGTCGCGGTTCATGTAGCTGCCCATGTGATCGGTCCGCTGCTTGATCCCGCCGCAGTCGCAGTCTAGGTTCTGCATGCACTCCCAGAAGACCTCGGTCGGACCAAAATGCAGCACACGCGGGGCCAGGAGACGCTCTTGGTACGCCCAGGCGCGCGTGAGGAGCGGCAAGTCTTCTTTTTGACGGTTTGGATCTGCGTAGGGGCCGAAATCCGGATGAGTGCTTGCGAAGCGCAGCGAGAGACGCAGGTTCCGGCGCAGCTTGGCGGCTTCGGGAAACAGGACGTCGAGCATCTCTGCGTCCTCTGGGTCGTCAGCGGCAATCCACACGGCGTTCCTGCGGCGGATGATACCGCTGCTGGGGGAGGCCGAGGCCGTCGCGAACACGGTTAACCATGAGTTCCGGTAGATGCTAGCCATGCGACTAGCCTCAACCTCCCAATCCGAGGGGCTATCCTGGAGGATACACAGTGAGTCGATCCACAGGTATCGAATACCCAGCCGGCGAGCAATGTGGCAGGCGTCGCGGAAGGTCGCAGGCAAGCTGTCGAGAGGGATCCCGGCCTTATGCTGGTTGAGGGTTAGTGCCGTCGTGGTCAGGGGGCTTTCGCCTCCCCAGCTATGGGAGAGCGAGATATATCGCCCGGTCTGATCCGACGACGGCTCGATCAACCGGATTTTTTCCATCTCCTGTCCTTTCTCCCCGTCCTCATCACCTAGATCTAGTATTCTCGTGGGAAGCGCAGCGAGCTCACCCTTTCCACATAGTTTATGATTATCCAGACACTCCCTCACCCACCCCTTCACCGTCTCGAAAGTGCCTTCCGAATCCGTGTCGGCAGCCGGTTCATAGGGCTGGGGCTCGCCCACCATGAACCAGCGATACTGCAGTTCCATCTCGTCCTTTGAACAATACACGATCACCTGGTAGTCGGAACGGAACCGTAATGATGCACCCTCACCGAACCGTCCTACGAGGTTTGGTTCTAGATACAACAAGCCCTCGCGCATGTTGGCACAGTAGGGACATCCATCATCGGCGTGCGCATTGATTTCGGGGAGCGATGACCATGCTCTGTGGAACTGGGCCTTGCACAGGCTGCAGTTGGGGTCGCCGTCCCGAGCGGACAGCCGAGGGACGTAATGGGACATGCTGATGTCCGTCCGTCCGTTTGTGAAAACAATGGGGTACGAATGGGGGAAGAGCGATCGAACTTGGGGGGCCCTTGCATCTATTTATTGTACGCTACAGTCGCTTGGTTGCATCGCTTCCAGGGGGGGCCTGTAGGGGAGTTGCAGGGTTCGGCGGATAGATGTGCCGAGAGGCGCAAAAACATCGGGGACAACAACTGCAGGCTTACTAGGTACCTTATCTCGGTGACTTACACCATAGCCAGGATGCCTCAGACTTCTCTCTCCTTGAAGTGGTGCTGTGGCTGACGAGACGAAGGTGGATGGATCTGGGAGTTATATTTTTGTGCGGGTGTGAAAATGGGGGCCGGAAGTGCGGTTGATGTTTTGGTTTTGGCTGTGGACTTGTTATGTGGTCGAGGAGGGCAAGAGACGCCCTTTAGCATGCCCAGCTACTGAAAATGCTATTATCCTCTTAATCTACAAAGTCGGCAGTAGAGGCGGAGTGTCGTTTCACTTCCATTGGCTCACCAAAGACAAATTAAAGTGCTGAAAAAGACGCAAAATTCTAAAAAAAGTCTATAATGCTGCTGAGAAGAAGTCTAAATAAATAACTTAGACAAATAGCTCCTAGGAGAGAGTGGAGAATGGTTCTTAGAAAACAATGGCTCTTTAGGAGAGAGAGGGGAACAGATTCTTAGGAGCGGATGCTCTTAACAGAGAACGGTTCCTAGGAGCAGAGGGTTCCTACCTAGGAGAGAAAGTGGGGAAAGGTTCTGTCAGAAACACTGCACACTGGAATTCTGTGGAATTGATGGGGGCGTAACTGCTTTGATTGAATTGCTTTTTTGCTCTCTGGCTCAGCTAGAGAGCTCCTTATTATGGTACTGCATAGTGGCAATAGTGGTGGCAAATACCACCTCTGGCTAGCTGAACTGACGCAGTTGGTTCAGCTCCCCTGAGCTCTATTCAGCTCCCCTGAGCTCTGTTCAGCTCCCCTGAGCTCTGTTCAGCTCGGCATGCCACATCCTTCGCCTGCGCGCCCTGGCCTCCAGCCAGAACTCCGTCAATCTGACAGGTTCCTAGGAGCGGATGAGTCCCCAGGAGAAAGAGTGGGGCGGTTTCTAGGAGTGCATAAGCGGATGACTCCTAGGAAAGACGTTATTTTGGTAATAAAGCGTCTATTCTTGCACTTTTTAATGCGGCTATTCATGGACCTCTAAACTTTCGATCTATCGCAAGCTCTCGATTTCTTTCTCGTTGAAAGAACATAAATCCTGGCAGGGATTCAGTGAATGCATTTCCTTGGCGCACTCTGTGGCCGATGAGAATGTGTATGGAATTCTGAACCTTCAATTTCTCGCATGGGAAACCGGGATGGTTGTGTTTGATGTGCCATCAAGATAATTCATGGCTACCAAGAGAATTCATGGTCGCCAAGGACCCCTAAAATGCGCCAGCAAAGACGCGATTTCACCTTGTCATCACGATCATTGAACCACGGGAGGATACTCGGGTATCGAACTTTCCCTTTAATTCTCATTATTGGTCGAGAAGGTTGGGTCGGGTGCGGTTCCGGTGCGTGTCTCTTTTGGTCAACATGAAGACGAGAACTCCACCCTCCGCGAGCCATCTCACCTGTCGCTAGTCACTGAGCTTGCGAGTGTATTTGAGAGAGGCAGTCGTGGTTAGCACCGAAGGGTCGCAGTTGGATGACCTGTTTCGAATGCGCTTTTCGATGGTAGGTCGTGATTGGCTAAGCACGCGCTGGTGACTGCTTCAGCTCGATCGTCGGGACCAGCTCGGCGCTCCCTGAAACTTCACAGTCGACTGACATGTTTTGTCGCCTTTTCGCATGCTCAAGTTCAATGAAGAGGTATGATATCAGGTAGGATGCGGGTCTTTGCGTGGGGGAACCAGGCATCATGGGCACCGGAACTCCGTAACCTATAGAGAGCAGATAGCTCTGGGAGATCCTTATGCACCACTTAAGGAATTGAAATGTTGTGCTGAGACACGAGACTCTATAGTGGGCGGAGCAAAACGCACAGATCTCTCTGAACCCGCCCTGCCAACAGAGTCACCCTAAGAAAGTTAGGTAGCAAAACGTCTACTGCTGCACAGCATTGCTCCCACACCGACTGAGTCCTCCAGCACTTCTGCTATATTTGCGTGCCTCCCGGACCAAGCTCTTGCTGCCAGTCTTCATCAAGCGGTGTCCTCCCAGTTCCATCCTTAGTAATAGCCGCACCGTTCTCCAATAACAGGTTCACTATGGCGTCTTCACAGAAATGTTCTGCCAAGTCAAGCGGCGTCCTTCCCTCCCCATCCGCCGTCATAACTGCTCCCTTTTCCAGTAGCAACTTTACAATAGCTTTGTGTCCCTCTATTGCTGCGACGTGAAGTGGCGTCCTTCCCTTTTGATCCGTCGTCATAACTGCTCCCTTTTCTAGTAGTAACTTCACAACAGCTTTGTGTCCCCCTATTGTTGCGAAGTGAAGTGGCGTCCTTCCCCACTCATCCTCCGTCATAACTGCTCCCTTTTCCAGTAGTAACTTCACAACAGCTTTGTATCCCTCACTTGCTGCGACGTGAAGTGGCGTCCTTTCATCCACATCTGCCGTCATAACTGCACCTTTCTCCAGCAACAACCTCATTACGCCTTCCTGTCCGTATTCTGCCGCCTTAAGTAATGCTGTACGACCCAACTCATCATTCGCGTTAACGACTGCTCCCTTTTCCAGCAGCAGCTCCGCTACAGCTTCGTGCCCTCTGATCGCTGCGTAATGGAGCGGCCTTTGCAGTTCTTCGTCCTCTGCATTAGCATCTGCTTTCGAGCCCAGTAGCAGCTTTGCCACCGCTTCGTGCCCCCTTTCAGCTGCATAATGGAGGGGTGTCCCTTTCTTCCATCGATCTTTTGCTAGAGTGTCTGCCCTCCTTTCCAGCAATAGTCTCACCACGGCTTCGTTTCCCTCTCTTGCTGCGTAATGAAGGGTTGTGGCGCCCCCCTGGTCCTTCGACTCGGTTGACATTCCGGCCTCTAACAATAGCTTGACTACCGGTTCACTCCCCTTCAACGTATTACCCACGTCCGCTGTCACTGCTAGATGCAACGGAGTCCTGCCATTCCGGTCTCGCAGTTCTCTTCGCGAGGCTCCCCAAAGACACTTCACCACGGTATCGTGTCCTTTATATGCCCCCCAGAGCAGAGGAGTGTTTCCCATGCCATCTGTAACACCTGGGTCTGCGCCTGCGTCTAGCAATACCTGCACTGTATCAGCGTGGCCATGGATTGCTGCATGATGCATGGGTGTCATCCTGGCGGCATCCTGGATTTCGATGTCGGCACCTCCCCGTATCAGCTCTAGCACGACAGAAGGATCGTTATGCTGGCAAGCGTAATGTAGCGGCGTCTTCCCACGGATATCCCGCGCGTTAACATCAACTCGACTTATAAGTAAGGTTCGTAGGAACTGGAGGGTCGGATTTGCAGCTGCGTGATGTAAAGGCGTCCAGTCGAAAACATCCTTGGTTCGTGGGTTCGTCAGTTTTCCAACATCGTACCAACCGTAATCGTATGACGAATTGAGTGGGTTGGTAAAGTGGACTGTCGCATCCTCCTCCTTCAGGGCTATTAATTTTCCTATAGGAGGATTGTCCCAGGTTCGGCCCTGCCTGTCATACAAACCTAGCAGACGTCCAACGGTATCTGCATTGGCGTCTTTTAGCCCGTCACAAAGGTCCGCAGTCACGCCTTTAAGCTCCTCGATATCACCTACTTCAAGATGTCCAAACTGTCGAGATTCTATTATCTGGGTTGTGTCGATGACAGCTTTCAACAACTCCATCAGCAATGCAGTTGCCTTCGTGATGAGATCTTTTTGTTGGAGTGTTTGTGTTCTTCGAAATAGCCACAGGTACTCCTGCGAGACCTCTTTCCAGTGTCCCAGGAACTCGTGTTTGCTAGCTCGCTCCCGCGACCATTGGATAATATTGTCAGTGCGTGGGAGCTTTTTATTGAAGCTCAGTGGCGGAATGATGGCTGCGTAGACTTCCTCCAGGGTTCCGAGCCTCGTGGATTCGACTTCTTGGGCCATCTTCGACAGTCGGGTGTTGTGCAAAACAATTGGGTCTTCGCTACCCCCTTGAGAAGGTCGCACATCTGCTTCGTCTTCGACCGGTCCCATTGCTCCTGCCGCAGCCCAAACGAAAGCGGAGAACAAGTGCTGAGCGTACAGCGACCTCAACGGCTTAGATGACTCGATTGCCAGAAATCTCCGTTCGTGCCGAGGAATTCCATCAGAACGAGATTTGTTGGAACTACCAAGGTCATCTCCGTTAGAGTACTTGTCCGAGTGATCGCTGCTCTCCTCGTCGGAGCTGCCGTCGGAGCCCTCGTCGGAGTCCTCGTCGGCGTTTTCGTCGGAATTCTCGCCAGAACCCTCCGCGGAGTCCTCGTCGGGCTCATCGTCAGAACCCTCCACCGAGTTCGTCTCGGAATCCTCGTCAGAATCGCCGCTATAATCCCGATCGTGGTACTCAAGGCCATAAAGATGATCGAGAGATGGCGGAGACCTTTGCTGGTACTGTACAGTGTTATTGTCGAATGGAGCAAAGGGCTCAACATCGGATATAAACCCAACCATTCGGTGTGCCTCCACGGTTGTCCTGAGTTCGGTTACCTCTTCTGGTACAACCTTTTCTACCTCGACCACGGTAGCAGCCCTATCGGGCATCCACCACTGGAGGTTCTGATATAGACGTGCTGTCCGTGGCCCCAAAAGTTGGAGGCACGGCTTCGTGGGCGTCCCCTTGCGCAGCCATGCGTCCCTTGGTGTTTTTGGGTCCGTACTAGCACCTCGACTGGTCAGGGAACCTCCTCGAGTCGCTTTTTGTTCGTTATTCTCTCGCCAGCCAACAGAGTATAGCCACAAGGACAGTGCTGCTTCAAGTTCGTCGGCGTAGGCCTTCCATGAGCCCTCGTGTCGCGTGATGTGAAAATGTATGGACTCGCGGTCTTTGTGACCAGGCCAAAGGGCCTCAAGTGACCAGATGAAGCCCTCAAATAGCGGGGTAGAGTTCTCGAATGACTCGGACGAGGTGGAGTGCCCTGCAGAACCCGGGCGAACAAAGAAGTAATCCATTGCCTTCTCGATGGCAAGGGCCAGTGATATAGCTTCTTCAGACGCCGGTCCATGCCAGCCGGCGATTTCACCAATGTCTCGTCTCAGCATCATGACTCTGTGGGTATTGACTGAACAATCGCAACACTCCGCTCCCGGGCCGCCCCTTGAACCCGAGTCATGGTTTTTAAGTCCTCCAATTCTCTCAACATGCTGCAACGCGACAACTTTCCAGCTGAGATCACTGCTTTCACCTTTGGGAGGGAGCAGTAGAGGGGCTTGCGGGTGGCGTCCAAGCGTCGTCGCTAACCAGTCCAGCTCATACTCAGGCACCAGGGGGCAGGCCGTCGGGCTTTGGGCGAGATTTCGACGGAGCCATGCTCTGAGGGCAGCCATGATGATTATTGCGCCAAGCTGGGCGACGGAGGCCGACCAGTGCATGGCGCGTATTCCAACGAACTGTACGACATAGCCGACGACGCTGAGGAGCACTCCTGCAGTGGTGATCCACCCCTGAAATTCAGTATCCATGTCCGGCACGGCCTTATCCGGTTCGCTATCCCTGCGTCTCCCCATACGTGCCTGACGGGAGGTAGTAGCAAGGGCCACAGCACTTTCTGGGGAGACGAGACTGAGTAGCACGCCTGCAGTACTAATGACCCAATTCTGGATCATCATCCCCATACTAGGGACGACGGGGATATCCATCTCGTTGTCTGGAATCCCCGCCCTACCAGCTCGATGCGAAGTGGTGATAAGGGCGAGAGAGTTCCGTGGGAAGACTGCAAACGGTTTGAATGCCTGGTCGTTGACGGTCCCGGCTCTCTGCAGCCAGATGATTCGGGCCTCGGTCTCGGATGCGGGATAGTGATGTTTCTCCAATGTAGCGCCTTCGATAACGTGGCCACAAAGAAATGTGCCAACGACCAAGAGTACCGTGCCGGACGCAAGGCACGGAAAGGCGTAGTCAGCGACAGGTTGTTCTTCCTTGAGTAGGCGAATATGATACGTGGCGAGCCCGACGTAGATAAGGACACCAAACTGCAGGACGATGCCGAGTAACGCAGCCATGTAAACCTCGCGCCTACTCAGTTGGCTGAAGACGTTGAGAGTGAGATTCGGCGCCGCGGAATGTCTGTTTCGGAGTATGACCAAAGGCCGACGATTGTGAGGATTTTCGGAACCACCAGTCTCCTCATCCTCCTGGCGAACAAGCTTTCCGGTGGTGTATTCCCGAAATGTGGGTTCTGACGCGAAAAAAATAAACGCGGGGTCAGGTACACGCCGCAGAAGAGATGGATAGAGGTAACCCACTCACCGTGCTCCTTGAGATATTTTTGTTCATGTCCTGGCCTGATCACCTCGACGCGATCTTCGGCGTCCCCATTGGGAAACAGGAGGATAAATTCCCGAATCGGACCTTCCCCCATGACCCTCACAATCTGCTGGCCGTTCCAAAGCTCGCACACCTCGTGCGACGTTGACGACATCAGTTCGGACTCGGCGATCGCACGACTCTCCCGCGCCCTTCCGATCAGGGCTTTGAGCCACGATGGGCCACCGACCCGGATGGCGCCAACGACGGCCGTGATAATGCCCAACGGTGCCATGGCCAGGACGATGTTGTCAGCCCATCCCATGGATTGACTCATGAATTGCATCGTAACCCTCTCTCCGAATAAAGCCAGGAGACTGCGCAGGATGCGGTTAGCGCTCAGCTGTCTTGGATGGAGTTGGGAAAACGAACGGAGCCAAGTCGCTGAATAGATTGTTGGAAAAGTCATCTCCAGCATCTGCGGCCAGCGTAACCGACGTGGCCAAGCAGACGACAACAAAGAACCTCAGCTTCATGATGGCAAGTCCAGAAAATTCTGAATCCCGTCGCTGAGGCTTCAAGCCGGCTCCCGTCCCGGCTCTTCTGTCGATACCAATGAATTAAAGGCGGTGGAAGGTTCCTCGAAACGGTGGGTGGGAGGCTGATCGGAGGTCTCCTGCCCAGCAAAACGAGGGGCTGCGGGAGCCAACCGGAAATCCCGCATCTTCGACCCCGCGTCCAGGCTTGATCAACCAATGCGAAGAAGAACTGCGTGGTGGCGTCGGGGAAGTCAGCGAATGGGATGAAGGCCAAAGCATGGTGGTGCAGATTCTTGCATTGGTCAAAGTGGGAAAGCGCATTTTCAAGCTCCCCATTGGAACCCCGCGCGGCGTGAAGCAACAGATGCGGGGCAACTTGGTCAAAAATTTCCGAAGACGAGAACGACAAGGGCAAAAGCAGCCTTTACCTTAGCGACATCGACATGGCTATCCGCCCTGGCCATTTCTCTACGCACAGTATTTCTCTTGTCCTTTATTTCCAATCGTAATACATACCATGACCCTGGGTGGCTCGTGTAGTACCGACCTTGGGACTTCTGGACTCCCGTCAGCGCAGCCCCGCTTTTAGAGCTAATCCTTGAATGACCAGCTGCGTCACCTGCGTCACCTTCATGTATGCATCCTCTGGTGCGTCCCTGGAGTCGTCTCTGTCAACGTCCATAAATCCCTCCTTTGCGACGGATCCAAGGACAAGGCGGCCGAGGATAAGGCGGGCGATGACCTGGTCCATGGCACGGGCGAACAGATTGACGAACGCAGTCCCCCAATGCCGCCTACCGAGTTGGAGAAGCTGTATCTCCTCAAGCAAGAAATTGAGCTGCATACAGAGCAGCTTGGCCTTAAGACAGAGCTAGAGCGAGAACCGCCGCCGGCAGCAAAGTACGTCTGGGTCGATCAGGCTGCCGGACAACGACTGCTGCGCAAGTCCTGTGAGCTCGCCTTGGAATCTCTCGACGACTACACTTCGGAGCACTGGTCAGTTTTTAAAAGCCTCTATCTTCCTTGGGGGCCCGGCTGCGTTAATCTCAGTCGGCCACTGGCCATGGACAGCATGCTCGACTGGTTGAAGACACGGAAAATCTATCAGTTGACATGCTGTGAAATGGACCACCTCGTTGCCTTACGGAACCACATTGCTCATCCCTGCCCGGCTTCGACGCAGCATTTCGATGGCTTGATAAAATATGCTTAGCACTTTATCCTGAGACTGAACGATATCCCCCGGGTGAAAGCCATTCGTCGTTTGCGGGATGAGTTGGTCCACAATATGGTGAACGCCACGGTATCGAGGATACAGACTCTATCCGGCTGGCATGACTTGC
>Ga0247763_1001453_pt1 | contig 13466 bp, 12 predicted proteins | sample UWRJL141409B4_FD_179926 | JGI IMG/M metagenome (GOLD analysis project Ga0247763, IMG submission 179926) | Plant litter microbial communities from Arlington Agricultural Research Station in Wisconsin, United States - UWRJ-L141-409B-4 | ecosystem: Environmental > Terrestrial > Plant litter >...
AGAGCACGCACTGCAACGAGATGGGGACAAAGACCCCCCCCCCCCCCCATCATCACTCGGAGAGATCCCCGAAACTGCCGTCCAAGCCAACTACCACACCGGGAAATCTAAAGTCGAAGCACAGTTCACATATGAGGAATGAGAAGAGCAGCCTTATGGCAGCGGGGGGTGGAGACGCAAGAGTAAAATCTTCCACTAATGAGTTTCCCTCGACCCCTTTTCCAAAACGGGAAATTTGAAAACATGATTCATGATGCTGCGACAAAGCATTTCCCCCCTTCTAATCATATGTAGGTCTGTTGGACGCGGGTACCTAGAAAAAGAAACTTGAAGAGATTAGATACAAGGCCGTGGAAAGAACGCGGATTCCGGGAATGTCGTCGGAGAGTGTGGGGACGCTTTGGGAGATGGTGTTGGTTAGCCCGGGTTTGGCTGCAGCTGGCGATGACGACAACAGCAACAACGATGACAGCAAGGACAGCGACGACGATAAGGACAAGGACAGCTACACTGACGACGAGGACAACGAAAAAGATAAAGATGAAGACGACAACGGCAATAATCAAAGCAGCCCCTCTACATTGGAGCAGCTCCGACAACAAGCTCAAGCCCAAGCCCACGCCCAAGCCAAAGCCCAAGCTAGAGCCCGAGCCAGAGCTAGCAGATACACTATCAAGAAAAGGCCTCCTCTCTGTAAAGCCCACCACATGCACCGAGAGTCTACGAGAAGAGATTACACACGCCGTCACTCTCACCACCAAAGACCCTGACCCTGACCCTGTGCAGCGCGCCGAAATACGTCGACAATTTCTGCTCACTTCAATTCCCTGGGAAAAAGAAGTATCCGCCCATGAGAGAAAACGGCTACAAGAAACAAATGACTTGACCCAAAGACCGAGAGAGAATAGCGGCGAGAGAACAGAAAAGAAAAGAAAGAAAAAGAAGAAGAAGAAGAAGAAGAAAAGAAAAAAAAGAAGTTCAGAACATACAATCCACAGGAGAGGAACCAGAACAAGGCCAGATGATTCGGGGAAATACGTGCATCCGAGAAGACGGGTGCTCAACTTTGCCAGTCATTCACCACGACAGTACTTTTAGAATTCAATGCCCAAAAGGATCTACCTAGGTACCTACTTATCTAGGTACAACAAGCGTGGAATCACCACGGTTAGGTTGATTCCCCGTGTGTTGCCGCGCAAATTCATCCCATGATTTCAACAAATTGACTTTCGCCAAACCCAACGGCTTCGTCACCTCTGCGCGCGCACGCATTCATGGCATCATTTGCCCCTCGCAACAACGGCAAGAAGAAAACAACTGCTCCCTTCTCTACTCCAAACCACCATGGCAAACTCAATGACCACTGCCTTGAAGCTATTTAGGGGTTCGGGTTCACACCGCGTCCTCCTCGCTGCCGCTGGCGTGTCCCGACCCCAGATACGCACTTTCGTCGCCGCAACCGCTGCTGCTGCTGCTGTGGCCCAGAAGTCGTCAATTGTGCCCAAGATCCAGCCCGGCAAGCCCAAGTCCAAAATCCAGTTCCTTCCGGAACACCGCTACATTTCCACTACCAACGCCACGCCCTTTTTCATCAGCGCCGGCCGAGACGGAGATGGAACTCCCTCTGCCACTCCCAAATGGACACCCCCTAGCGAGGACGGGCTTGATGAACGCCCCGTCTTGATCGTCGGCGCCGGTAACATGGGTCGCCGCATCGGTCTGGTCTGGGCATCTGCCTCGCGTCCCGTCACTCTGTACGACACATCCCAATCCGCTCTCGATTCCACCATTGAATACATCACCGAAAACCTCGGCGAATACTGCGCCAGTCGCGGCACCCATCCGGGCCACGTCTTTGGCACCACTGACGCCCGTATCGCCGCCACCACCGGCCGGCACGAAGGCCTTCTCCCCCCTTTTTCTTCTCTCGACACATGCAATGATGAAGAAGCCGCCGATTGCGAACTCCATTCTGGCGCCAAAAGCCCCTGGCTGGCCATCGACTGTCTCCCAGACGATCTGAACTTGAAGATCCAAGTCCTCTCGCAACTCGAAGACCTACTTTCCCCCTCGTGTATCCTCGCGTCGAACAGCTCCTGTCTCGCCACGTCGGAACTCATCACCCGCTTGCGCGCAGATATTGCCCCCCGCCTGCTCAACACGCATTATTTCATCCCTCCGCGGAACCGCATGGTCGAACTCATGTCCAGCACGCGAACCGACCCTGCCATTTTTGACTTCTTAACAAACCAGATGCGGCGCGTCGGGTTCATCCCCATGGTTGTTCCCCCGGGATTGCAATCTACAGGATTCATATTCAACCGAATCTGGGGAGCGTGTAAGCGCGAGACTCTTGCCGTGCTAAGCGAAGGGGTTTCCACGCCGGGTGATATCGACGCGCTATTTAGAGATTTCTTCCATGCGGAAAAGGGTCCCTGTGAGAGGATGGATGAGGTTGGTCTGGATGTCGTGGAGAGGGTAGAAACGCATGCGCTGGAGAAAAAACCCGAACCGGGAAAACAGCATGTGCTGAGGTGGCTGAGGGAAAATTACTTGGAACAAGGGAAACTGGGCGATAAGTCTGGGGAGGGACTGTTTACTAAGAAAGAGAGAGAAGGGTTGAAGGATCTGCATGAGCGGTTGAGATTTGCAGACGTGGACGAGACTAGGGGGGCGTGATCTATGTCTCTTGTCTACCTATCCATCTGAGGGATCTCATTCTGGGGGAGGGCAAATCCTGACATTCTTTTTGCTGTTCATCAATCTAACAGGAGAATATGTACGTATGTTAGGTAGTCTGTCTATATCTTGCTTGCTGCAGTTAGCAAACAGGAATACAGACAATTACCCCGCCCCCTTTCCACATTCTCGTCCCCTTTCTGAGCGAGAGATCTTTCTGAACAAGAGGTGGTCCTCCACACTGTGGCCTCTTGAGTGACAAATACAATTATTATTACTGCTCACCTCGGCGAACCCCCCCTCCCCGTCTGACCCGGCAGCATATCCCCTCCCGCGCGCACATAGTTCTCAGGCACATTATTCTCCTCGGACGCCTTGGCCTCATTATACTTGACAAACGCCACCTGCACCAACAACCCCACCTCTTTTCTATCTCGCCCAATCACTCCGACTGCAAGCAACGCCTCCGTCTGCTCAATCCAATCCTGGAGTTTCCGAAATTCCGCTCTGTCCTGTCTCAACCTCTCTGGTAATCCCTGCCCTTTGACCAAGGCCAAAACCCCCGCCACAACGGTATTCATGGCTCCCAAAATGGTAATGGTAACAGTGTGGTCTCCGGCCGAGGGTCCCAGGGCGGTAAGCGATGCTCCTACGATGATTTGTAAAAAGTGACTTGCGTAGACTAGACTTTCTATTTTTATTCCTTATTAACACACACACACACACACTTTAAGATGGAAAAGAAAAGACAAAAAAAAAACTTACGAATTAACAAATACGTCAACTTTTTCTGCCTCTGCTCCCTAATACACGCAGCATACATGCCCGTGGCCGCTTGTCTCCCTTCTTCTAGCGAGCGACAATCGGTGGCGGTGGACAAGGTCGAGTTGATACCGACGGCGCGGCGGAATATTACCAGGTTTTCATCATTTTGGCCGCGCACGCGCAAACCCGCGGGTTCACTCCATACGATTTCCTCGTCCGCTTTTATGGCGGCAATATGCTGTGGGGAAGGAGTTCGCGTGGGTGGTGGCGGTTTGGTAGTGTTGTTTTCCGGAGCAGGAACCGGAACCGGAACCGGGGCTGGGGCCGGGGCCGGGGCCGGGACGGGGGTAGGAGCGGGTAATGCGGGGGCAGCGGGAGCGGCGGCATCGGGGGTCGGAATCGGAGCTGAGACGTCGTCGGATGCAACATCAGCTGCTAGGGTGGTGGCAGTTTGTTTTCCCTTGCCATTTACGGGGGAGATGGAGTTGAAGCCTGTAAAAGAGGGACGAGAGAGAAGCGGGGAAGTCTCGTCGGCGTGCTCGTCATTGGGTGCGAGGTTTTCGTCGTAACTCGCCATTATGGTTAAGTTAAAAAAATTACTCCTCAGAGAGATTGTATTCGACTTCGTAAATCCAAAGAAAAAGAAATAAAACGTATGGGGTATCAATGCCGTCACAATACAATACGTATAATACAATGGGGGGCAATGCGCGGTCAAAAGTATTACTGCATTACTTGCAAATAACGCGAGAGAGAGAGAGAAAAAGGGAAATGAAAGAGGGGGGAAAAAGACTCATTTGTAGTGCATCCCAAACTCATCCCCGATAGCGTCCAAAAAAAAAAAAAATAGAAAAAAAGACCCCTCCTAGTCCCCGGAAGTCCGTCGCTTGAGGGGGGGATTTTAGTGTCTGTTCAGGGGTTCAGAAATCAGAATTGGCTAGGTAAGGTACTTGGCGGGGTGGACACTGGTGATCGACTCCGCCTGCCGACTCGGTCATCATTGCCGCACACCGACAGAAAGCCATGCTGTCTTCTCTCGCCTTCGACTCTTCTCGCTTTGCATCGGTGAAGGGGCAAGGTCTCCTGGCATAATAAAACTTGTACCTCCGACGGGGATGCAAGCGTGGTCAGGCGTCCCAAAGGACCAATCCCAGCGAGATCATGACCTAAATCCCACAGCCCACCTCCTAGGATAGCTAGCTGCATGTAACACACGGACGGCGGTGCAAAGGGTAAAGACAGTCAGACTCGGCCTTGCTGACAAGAGTAGAATATGTCGAATATATCACAAATGACTCTTGAAACCAGCTTCAGACCCAGCTCAAGTTGTGACCCAGTTTGTGCTCTCACGCGATCCCAATGCTCACGCAACGCTAACAAGACTCCCGCGCTCTTAGTGTGCTATCTATATGCGAAGCATTTCTCCGCACCGACAACCAAGATGGGTTTCCCCCCTCACTGGCTGTCGTGTCATCACTCCTAGTCAAACCTTCATACCATTCTCTTCAATCTTCCTCCCACGCTCATCATAGACAATGACACTAAAAGCTTCGTAGTCACCATCATCGACCAGGTGCTCAGCATCTTCATCATCCGGTGGCAGGGTGCTATACAATCCCTTTCCGGGTTTCGGCCACAGCAGTGCAAGTGGATCAGACTCTTCTTCATCCTCGCCCTCTGCCCGCTCTTGACTGTCTTCCTTGTCCTTCTGGCCCTTTCCGCCCTTTCCTTTGGTTGGGCCCGAAGAAACCGACCGAGCGCTTCCGCTTGCTGCCTTGCGAACAAAGTTCATCTGGCCCGTCGGGTTCGCGTCCGCCCTAGGGAAAAGGCCCTCGACCGTCGACCCGGCAAAGAGTGACCGCGGCAGCCCGTGGCTGACTAGCTCCGGGGAATTGGGGAAGATAGGAAGATCTGGATGGATTTCGAGAGCATGCATGACCATACCTACCAGCGCCGGGCTGGAGAGGGTCATCAAGTAAGCTCGGCGCTGCTGAGGCGTCTTGGACGCCCAACTCTCAAATGGCGGTGGTGCCGATATCATTTTGGGCTCTACCTTCTGCCGTTTTGCCGTGTGTCCGCGGTCGCGCTTCTCAACGCAGCTGGAGCAAAACCAAGCACGCTGGGCGTCATTCACGACATCATTGTCGATCCACGGATCGTGGCACATTTGGTGCCAAGTGCCGTTACAATCATCGCAAAAGACCATCTGGTTGGAAGCCGGGCTGTGCATTCGGGTACACTTTTTACATAGGGCCTGCTCGGCGGTTCGCTTGCCGTAATGGCCCCGTTTGCGCGAATTGGCGTCAGCAGCGGCCGGATTGTACGTCGAGGGCTTCTGGACCTGACGACCTGATTTCGTTGTTGTCAGAAGAACTGACGAGTCGGCCACGCTGCTGCTTGCCTCGGCCTCGGAAGCTTCGGGCATGTCAGATGAGTTACTTGCGCCGTCATCTTCGCCCTTGACACGCTTGCGCCGGGAAGACGCTGCCTTTGTGACAGCTGTCGTCTTGAGTTTCTTCACCTTGCTCTCGCTCGAGAGGGCCCTGGCCGGTTGGGGTTTGGGCGGCGGGACAGGCTTTCCTGAGACGGTAAGGCCACTCGAGATGCGACGAATGACGCTCATTCCCGCTGCAGGCTTGGGTGTTGGTCCGGTCCGCGGAGCATTCGGAGCCACGAGGCTCGGAGGTGGCGATGGAGCGAGTGGCAGCTGCATTGTCATTGATGTAGATGTGTTCATTCCCATGACCAAACGCCTCTTAACGTCTTCAAAAGTCGAAGGTTTGATGTTCCCTGCCACAACCGATGCTGCTGAAAGCGCAGAGCTAAGACTGCTAGGTTCGCCCTTCATCCGCTTCAGAATTAATTGCGTCGCAGCTGTGAACTGGGGGATATATGGCGGTCGAGTGGCCGGCGGAGAGTCCGTTGCTGGAGTTGTGGTTGTGGTAGTGGTAAAGGCAGGAGTAGCGGCAGGGGCTGGACTTGGTGTGGGTGCAGAAGAATTGGTCCCGGTGGCCCCTTCCTCGCGTGACTTGCCATCGGGCTGGCTATCTGCACTATCCGTATCCATTGTCAAAGAATTTGTCGAAGATGTACCTGAGAACTTAAGCCAGCCTATAACAGACGTTAGCTCGTGGCCTATAGATCAGAACCGATGCATTCTTAGAGCCTCACCAAAGTAGAGCACATGCGCAAGTCTGAACTATACCCAGCTGTTCATGCTATTTACGTTGATTGGTTTGTCGTCAATATCCTGCTTCAATGAGTGCTCGGCGTGAGCATTTGGCATATTACGCTTTGTCAGTGCCGTCGTGGATTTGAGTAAACAAGGTCAAAGAGGCGACTTGACGTTCCGAGTTTCGGTCAAGGCCCTTGATTCACGTGATAGTCAGGTGATTCACAACTGTTACATTCTACCCTAACCCTAGGCTACCACGCCGCTTTCTCGGAGTTCTTCTATTTCCTTTTTGCCCAAGCCAATCCCTTTTAATACCTCATCGGTGTGCTGTCCGAGTGTGGGTGGTGGACTGCGGATCCTGGGTTTGGTGTCAGAGTACTTAACAGGCGAGTTAACCAACTTGATTGGTCCACACTCGCTGTGATCAACCTCAACCACCATATTCCTGGCCTGTGTGTGTTCGTGTGTTAATGTTGTGAGGACATCATTCACCGCAGCGTATGGCATTCCCCTTCCTTCAAAAATATCCAGCCATTCCTGTGTTGTCATGGTCACTGTGACCTCCTCAATCATCCTCTCGAGTTCGTCCCGATGGGCTACCCGGCTCGCATTGGCCTTGAACCTGGCATCGTCCTTCCATTCTGGCCGCCCAAGCCCATCACAGAGAATCCCAAAGAGACGCTCGTTTCCTCCGCCGAAGAGGATATCGCCATCCTTGGTCTTGAAGGAACGGTATGGGACAATCGACGCTGTGATTCACTGTGTTATTGGTTGGGCCACCCTGGCCGGACAAGAGATATTCCACTTACGGTGAGCTGTACCCCAGCGCCCAGTATCCTTCCCTCCGCTGATCAAGCAGCTGCTAGCAATATTTGTCAGTGTAGCAGTCTGACAATCGCTGAGAGCTGCATCAATGTGCTGCCCTCTCCCAGTCTTTGCCCGCGAGAGCAGCGCTGCCATAATGGCATTGCTCGTGTAAAGCCCAGTCGTCAGATCAGTCACAGCAACCCCGACTTTAACGGGAGGGCCATCTCTGCTTCCGGTGATGTGCATGAGCCCAAACTCAGCCTCCACCATAACATCGTACCCGGGGCGACTTGAGTATGGGCCTGTCTGTCCATAGCCTGTGATGGAAGCGTATATCAACGCCGGATTGATCGTTTTTAGCGTGTCATAGTCCATCTTGTACTTCTTGAGGGAACCCGGCAGGTAGTTCTCAACAAGAATGTCGCAGCTGGCTGCTAATTTGTGCAGGATGTCAACACCTACGGGATCTTGAAAAGAGAGGCCAAGTGACTTCTTGTTGCGGTTCACCGCCAGAAAATATGCTGACTCGCCAGGTCCTTTGCACGACGACTCGTCCTTGTATTTGGCATATGGCGGTCCCCATGCTCTCGTGTCGTCTCCACGGATGGGATGCTCAATCTTGATAACTTCAGCCCTCGGTGATTGTTAGCCAGCCGTCTGATCAGCTGTTACCTCAGAAAGCCCTCACCCGAGATCCCCCAGAATTTGCGTGCAGTACGGCTGCAAAATATCAGCTTACCTGTTACAGTTTTCTACAACAATATCAACTTACTCCAGCGAGAACTCTGGTCATGTCAAGCACACGATATCCCTCGAGAGGAAGTGACGAATTCGCCGAGGTCGCCGCGGACGAAAAACACCACCGACCTAGAGTAACACGAGCCCCAAAACTCCACGTTGCACCGACGATGCGGTTCATCGCGAATTTGCAACACTCCGGATAGGGGACACTGTGGTTGGTGAATCCAAATGATGGCGAGGCGCAATGGAACAGTGCGACTTTGGTGAGAAGCGTCCCTGGCGATCGTGCTCCGAGTTCATGCACGTTCAGCGCTCCTCCCACTGGAAGACCAGAAACCCGCAGAACACCACAATCCAATTGAGAACTAAAAGAACAATGGCAAGCTAAAAACGACCGTCACTGTTATTTCTATAGTAAATGGGAGGTTTTGTGCCTATCCCAAGTTAACTCTCCCTGAAAGCAACTGGTGGCGCCCAATAGAACTGTGTGGCCAGGCATCCCGATAAGACCCCGAACCGCATGGCAAAAAGTGGGACCTGCCTCCCATCAAGCCATTGAATTTACCTTTTCCAACATCACCGCCGCGCGAACCTTTCAACCTTCACTGCACCAACTCCTCCCCCTCCGACAAATCCCCCCACCAACCTCACCGCAATGGATTACCAAAACCGAGCTGGTTCTAAATTCGGCGGCGGTGGCGTCGCCTCCAGCAGCGCTACCAACGCCGACCGTCGCGAACGACTACGCAAACTCGCCCTCGAGACGATAGACCTCGACAAGGACCCCTACATCTTCCGCAACCACCTCGGCTCCTTTGAATGCCGCCTTTGTCTAACCGTGCACCAAAACGACGGTTCCTACCTCGCCCATACCCAAGGCAAGAAACACCAAACCAACCTCGCCCGACGCGCCGCCCGCGAGCAAAAAGAAGGCAAAGGCGAGGTCGACCCCCAAACCGGCCTCCCTCTCGGCGTCGTCGGTGCCGGTTTTGCCGCTCTTGGCCTCGGCGGTGGTGCTCCCCGACGCAATGTCGTCAAGATCGGTCGGCCCGGCTACAAGATCACCAAAGTCCGCGACCCACTCACGCGTCAGCAAGGCCTGCTCTTCCAGCTACAATACCCGGATATTGGCGTGGGCGTAACGCCCAAATGGCAGGTGGTGAGCGCGTTTTCACAGCGCATCGAGGAGCCCGATCGGAACTTCCAGTACCTGCTTGTAGCGGCGGAGCCATACGAGACGTGCGGGTTCAAGATTCCGGCGCGAGAGCTGGATAAGCGCGAGGATCGGCAGTTTCAGTTTTGGGATCCAGACTCGAAGGAGTATTGGATTCAGATTATGTTCATGACGGAGCGTGAGGAGCGGTTTAATGCTGCTCCAGGGTTGACAGGGCGGAGATGATTTTATTTTTGGGCCGCCCAGCCCAGTTCGACCGCACATATATATGGATGAGGTGAAATGAGATTCGATTACTACACACTGGTATCAACATGGTAGGGAAGATGGGGTGCTACTTGGTGCCCTAGGTACGTGGCAGTATGGCGGGCATATGGGGAAAAGGGTCATGATAGGTGCCAGGATGAACATCGAATAGAAGGTAACTGGAATAACCGGGTGATCACAAAGGTCGAGTCTGCGACTACACTCAAGATGGCGACACAACTCATACGGGACATCTGGCTCTCTCTCTTTCTTGGGCAGAAACACTGTCTTTGCTCCGGCCATGATCGTGGACACACATCCATCGAATACATAAGTCAAACAGAACAAGATAGAAGTGGTCTCAGAGAGGGTAAGGATATCCAGAACGAGAGTCGGGCCTTCACGCTGACCATGGCTCAATAGCCAGCGAATAACAGGACCAGCACTACGGGCCACGCCTCAGTCATTAGTACCGCTGTGATACATATTGTAATTTTTCATGAGCGTTTCTCAGATATCCCCACATCACTGTAAAATATTTCCATGCGTGATGCAAATGCTCTATTGTCCCTTTCCCAACCCGAGGCAGACTGTATGTCTCACCGGTCTAACCATAAACCAAGCTTCCCGCTATCGTCAGAAAGAGACAAAACTCGCCCAGACAAGTTCGACATGTAGAAATGGAAACAAAACAAGACTTCACCAGGGCCTCGGCCGCTCCAGCATATCCATTCCTCAACATGTGGTAGGTCCCCATGACAGGCTAGTCTCTATCACCGCTGTCCACTTCTGATCGAGATATCGCTTCACGACGCGTTCGCTATGAGACATGTTCGTTATGAGACATGTTCACTATGAGACATGTTGAGGTGACCAAGAGCAAGGGAATGAGGCAGGCAACGCTTTTTTGAGATTGTGACATCTGGATAAATGTGACAGGGACAAGCCCTCACGCGCGAAGGAGCCAAAGTTGAAGATGGTCATGTCCGCCGACAAAATATGCAACTGTCAAGATTCTTCACCGGAAGTTATTATCAAACCGCTTGAACGTATAGCCAAGGAACGGCAGGCTCATCTCAGGGCTCTCGTCCTGTTGTGCCGGCACTGTAGACTGTCCCCTAGCAGCCTGAGCAGCCCGCAGCAGCGTAGCGTTGTCGGTCTGGTCGATCTCGTCAGTGGGGAAGTAGGTTGTGTCGATGTTCGATGTCAATCTCGGCTCGAACGGTGCCCGAATCCGACGGAGGCTATCAAACTCGACACCACGGAAGAAAGAATGGCTCTTGATTTCATGAGCACCGCCCCGACCAAGACGATTCTCCGAGTTGCAGATGAGACTAAAAGACTGTTAGCGCATAGTCAAAACCAAACACGAGCGTACCAACCTCCGGATCAAGGTCTCGGCCTCCACGCCCAGCTGGATGTCGTCGGGGAAGTAGAGAGACTGCCGCCAGTTCACAATTTTGCGGTACGTGTCATGACTATCCTCAGCACAGAAGGGAGGCCATCCAACCAGACATTCGAACATAATTGTCCCGAGTGACCACCAATCGCAGTCGAAGGTATAGCCGTGGCCCGTGAAGATCTCCGGTGCAATGTAGTCGGGAGTTCCCACCGTCGAATAGGCCATAAGTCTGCGGGAACGCCTCCAGTCGTTAATCTGGGATCGGTTGCTGACAGTCAAGTTAATCTGGTCAATAGCGACGGAATTTCTATTGTCCCGCGGCCGATTCGATCTTCCAAGGAGGAGCTGCTGGTAGTAGTTGTTGTCATGAAGCTTGTGGAATCCGGTCGACAGACCAAAATCCGTTAGCTTGACATGCCCGCCCCGATCGAGAAGAATATTATCTGGTTTGATATCTCTGTAGGCTGTTAGTGAAGCTCACAAATATAGCTAGGGTAAGATTTACCGATGAATGAAGCCTAGCTTGTGAACTGCCTCGATAGCCAAGACGATTTCGGCAATGTAGAAGCGTGTGATGTCTTCCGAGAAGATTTCGTATTTGATGAGCATGGTCATCAAGTCTCCACCTGGGAGGAATTCCATCAACATATAGAGGAAGTTGGCGTCCTGAAATGTTGTATAAAGCTTGACGACCCAGGGGCTGTCCGACTCGGCAAGAATATCTCTCTCGGCACGCACGTGAGCCAGCTGGTCCTTCTTGAACATTTCCGTTTTGATGAGCGACTTCATGGCGTAGACCTTCCCATCCGCCCTCTTTTGCACTAGCTTGACCTCGCCGAAGGCGCCCTTTCCAATGATCTTGACCGTTGTGTAGTTCTCGGGCTTGTCCTTAGTTCTCAGGAAACGCAGGTATGATCCCTCTTTTCTGCCGCCTGTGGCCCAGACCGACTCTCGGCGGCGGGGGTCGGTCGTCTCGGAAAGCTTTTGTTCCATCTCACTCTGTCTGAAGCATACGAAAGTTAGCCTGGGTCATAGATACTCGTACAGTCACAGGACAACTCACCGCTGGTTGCGCTCCCTGGCCCGCTTGACGCTATCCTTGAAGAAGTCGGATGCCAGCTGGGAGCACTTTTTCTGGTTGTTGTTGGCATTGGGGCCATACTTGTCAGGATTCCGCTCAGGCGCCGGAGCAAACTCCAGCTGAGGACTTGGAGTAGGCAAAGGCGCATTCAGGTAGTTTCCGTATCCAGCCTGCTGGTTGGTGGCGCCAGCTGTGCGGGGCCGTTGGGCTGGGGAAGGCCCGCGAGAGCCATAGGGGGCGGGCCTAGCAGCACCACCGCCCAGGTTCTGGTGTGAGAACTGATGGGCGAGGCCGGTATTGGGATCGTTACTGGTGCCGGGCGTGTTCGCACGAGCCTGCGAGTAACCTTGATTGGCGGATGGGTATTCGCCTGCTTGAGCGGACAGCTGCGATGAATACTGTTGCGGGTACTGGTTCTGCCCGTAGTAGTTGGCCGAAGTGTACCCGCCTTGGGAATACGGCTGGGCTTGCGGCTGGGCACCGGGATTCACGGTCTGGGGCTGCGCAGAGGATCCCGACTGGAAGACGGGTTGAGGGAAAGTCGAGGGCGTGGTGGGATAGGTACGGTCGGTCGGAGCAAGTCGCTCGTTGTTATCCCCAAAGTTCAGGTACAGACGGTTGCCACTGTTGTCCATCTTGGTCGCGTGGGGAGGTGCACAATGTGCACAGGGAACGCGCAATTGCGACTGGTGCGGCTTGAGTTTGACGTTGGTTGCAGCTCAAGCAGGTTGGCTCGCGAGATGATCACAAAGTAATATTGACAAGACTCGGCGAGTCGGCGACGGTGTTGCGCAGAAAGGGGCTCCAGATTGAAGGGGGGTCTTTTCTTGGGACAGGGGTCTGGGCAATGGTTGGTCTGAGCCGGGTGGCACCGCTGTGAGAGGGAGGACTCGATCACCGTCCGCTTATCATTTCAGGTGGGGCTCCACGACGTCGCTCCAAGAAGCCGGGCTTGTCCTGGCTTTACGAAATGGTGACACAGTAAATCGACAGCAGGAGGCACGAAGACACAAGGCGATGAAAGGACGGTCAGTTGACGTTGGACAGACACAAACAAAATATTTGTGCGGCCAGTGTGACAAAAAAGCAAGAGAGGGGTTGGAGGGGGCCTGACCGACAATTCAGTGCCCCCAGACCGCCCACTGACCGCTGTCTGCTATCCGCTGCCTACCCGCTAGGTATACAGGAAGTTCCAGAGAGCGGCAACTGGCCGTATTGGTCCTCCAGGCGCTGTTTCTTGGGCTTTTTGGGTTACTGCTGGGCTTCATTGGAGGAAAACGGGGACCTATCGATGTGGGGTAATAGTTTCGAGCGCCGAGACTCAGTTGTTCGACCAGTGCTCCAGTACCCCTCCATCACGGACCCTTCGTCCGCCTGCAGAAGGGACGAAGTTTCA
>Ga0247763_1001454_pt1 | contig 13458 bp, 11 predicted proteins | sample UWRJL141409B4_FD_179926 | JGI IMG/M metagenome (GOLD analysis project Ga0247763, IMG submission 179926) | Plant litter microbial communities from Arlington Agricultural Research Station in Wisconsin, United States - UWRJ-L141-409B-4 | ecosystem: Environmental > Terrestrial > Plant litter >...
TTGAAAAGTGTTGATCAAAGATTCCTTTCAATGAGCTGCAAGACTCGGGTCAATACATCCGATCAATCCAGTCAAGTCCGCGTTCCAGTCGCTCGTCGGGTCCAGGTCCAGCAAGTACCGGTTGGGTGCCCTTTTTATGATTGGGCTTTTTTCATCAAGAGAAAAAGGGGAAAGAGGGGGGACAGATGGATTTGATGTGCATGCATGCATGCACCTTGAGATCAAATGCTCACGAGTTGAGGCGGGGCAGGGCACGACGTGCGTGCGGGAAAAGCGTTGATGCCCGACGAGGGTCGGTTGGTTTCTGGTTCCAGACTGGTCCCACGGGACCCCCCAAATCCCAAACCGCAACAAATCAAATCCATCCATCCATCCAACAAGTTTGCGAGCGGAACTGGATAGGTACCCAACATGACTTAGCCGCTCTTGCATGTTTGCATGTTGGTAGGTAGGTACATGCAGAATAGGTAGGCAGCGCCGTCGTATCGCAGCACAGTTGCAGTGCCGCGCGCATTGAGGACCGAGGGACCGAGGACCCGACTGGGTACCTACTGGAGTAGAGCCTGTCCAAACATTGGACGGTTGTCTGCCTATAGGTAAGGTAGGTAGGTACCTAGGCAGCTGGTCATTTTTTTCGACTGCAACGCAAAAGAATATAGAAGGGCAAAAAGGAATTTTTGAGAAGAGAAATGGGGCGCGTTCGCCCTGTTTCTCATGATGCAGATTGCAGACTGCTCGTGGAGACTGCAGACATATTGATGAGATGAGAAGCATTCATCAGGGTCCTGAGTCCGTGCCTGACAGGAGGTCTGGCTGAAGCTAGGTACATATAGCTAGACCTACCAGGGTCTAGGTTTGGTAGGGCAGGTACGCAGGTACTTTGAGATGGAAAATAAAATGAGGCGAATTCGCCCTCTTGAGGACATTGCATGCATTGAGGCCGGGACCTTGTGTCGTTGCCTCGAATGGGTTGAAAGACGTTAGCTGATCAATGCACTTATTGATTTATTGTCAGATTCTACATTTGCACCCTCACCTCCACAACTGTCGGGCGTTTTGTTCCTAATCATCTTTCTCTGTGCTTCCCTTGTTGTGGACATGAATTCCAATGCCCCGTTGAGACTTGTATGGCTATTGCCGATGAAATACGCAGCAACTAGAGCTCTAAGTGGCTTCGCCTTCACTAGATGATAGCCTACTAGTTAAGTACGTCAAGTAGTCAAGTAAACAAGTACACAGTAAAACGGGTATCGTATCATTAAGGTATTTCCAGTCCCACAGACATGATATCTCGGTATCAACCACTCATCCCACTCTCGACCAACACCTTTTGCGCTTCTTGCCAAAGTGCCGTCAATTTTCCAACTGCCTCCACCGCCTTGGCCTTTTTCACCCTCTCCGCCTCAACCTGGGTCGCCCTCTCAGCTTCAGCCTGTGTAAGACGATGTTCCGTTTCCGTCTGTATACGCTCCAACTCATGCTCCAGTGCAGCCAGCTTACCAGCATACACTGTATTATTCTCCTCTAACATCCTTTGGGCATCCGATAACGCCTTATGAGACGCTGAAATCTCGTCCCCCTGGTTCCTCAACTTCCCCTCGGCCACTTCCACCTCCTGCTGCAGACGCGTCATCTCACCTAACCTCTCCTCAGCCGTACGAGCCACATCATCAAGGGACAATTGCTGGGCCACAAGTGCATCGTACTTTTCCCGCCACTCCCTGATCTCTCCCTCTCTTTGCTGCTGCAGTCGTGTCTGTTTAGCCTGTTCGGTTGAGAGTTCCTCGTACCGCTGTTTCCAGGCCTCGATTATCTTGTCGCGACCATCCGTCGTGTTCCAAGCTTCGGCAGCACTGCTGGGTCCTGCAAGGGGACTGCTTTCCACACTTCCATGTCCAGTAGTACCTTTCAGATCACTCACTTGACGATTGAGGTTGCTGATCTCCCCCTTGGCTTCAAAGTACAGCTTTTTGACCCCCTTGTACTTGTTGACCAGGTCGCGGAAGACTTGGTCCTGATGGAAGTTCACATCAGCACTGGCCATGCTGCTCCGGCGTTCCAGAGGACTGGGCGCTGCTAAATCGCCCTCAAGCTCGGCGATGCGTCGATCACGGGTTGAGATCTCATCTTTGAGTGAGAGGATTTCAGCGACTCCCGCGTCCCTTTCGGTTCTGAGCTCTGCCAGCTCGGTCTCGAGCTCCGTGATACGCCTGGTCTTGGTTTTAAGCTCCTGGCGCAGCGCATTGACACCAGCTTCCTGCTGGGCATGGGCGGCAGCCGAAACCAGAAAGTAGCCAACCTGCTGGTGGGATGCTGCTCTGTTGGTGCCTCGCACCGTCTGCTCATATGGCGGTGGTTGCTCTTGCGGACTGTGAGGAGGTGACTGTATCAAGGTGTAACCGCCCGCGGTGCCGTTGACCATGTTGGCCGGGATCATCATGTGGTTTGGCATAATGGTACCATTGTGATGGTGAGTATGCGCGTGGGGAAGTGAATGGCGATGTGGGAGGGTAGGTATTGGTAGCGGTGGTGGTAACGCTGTTGTTGCTGAGGTTGTTGGGACATGGTCGGACGCTTGGTCGGAGACAAGGGAGTTGGTGATGTCCCGGGCCCGTCCAACCAAGACGTTAACGGCAGGGGTGGAGGTCCTATATAAGCAGCAGCATCAAAGCCGGTTAGCGAGGTAGATTGGCGGCACAGAACGGGAAGACTTGCAGTGATGCAGCCGAAGTTAATTGCGCCATGGAAGACTTTACCAAATCAACCCTCCTGCTTACTCGTGTAAGCTGGTCGTTGGTGATGGCTGAGCGAAATGCCGGCCATGTCGTCTGGATCTGGTTCGCGCTTCGTTGCTTGTCCCACTTGACGAGGGCACCATATAGCGCATTTGTTTCGGTAGCTGCAGCGTCGATGATTCGGCTCGCCTCGCTGAGCCAGTTGTCTGCCCATTCCGTTGACAGATGGGTGTCGAACTGTTCAAATAATCGCGCGATTGAGGCACTGAGAGCTTGAATTTGGGTCAGGGCCTGTTGCACATCGGCTGGGGCGTCGCCGATCAGCTGCACAGCACTCGAGAGGATCTTTTCTGCTTTTGCAGCCGTGGCGGTCACCAAAGCCCCAGAAGCGCTGATTGCGTCGGCCATGGCGTGTGGACCGGAAGCTGTCGACGGGGCCGGATACGGAGAGAGTTGGGCGGCGACGGCTTCAATGTGGGCGAGAGGCTCCATGTTATCTAGGTAGGTACTTAGTAACACGCCGAGTCTGCATCCGGGGTGCTGCAGCACCTAGACTACATGCAGCAAAGCCCCCAGACAGTGCAGTTGCCCGCCTGCAGCGCGCTGTGTTTTGTCACTCACTCACCCCATACGAAGCAAAGCCTTGTCGTCTTAGACTGGAGGTCGTTTCGAAGGCGACGAGTGCGACATGGGCGCAATGCAGGTGCAATCATGCAGTCCAGTCATGCAGTGGACCGAACCAGACTGCTGACGCAATTTACTGCCGGATCAGTTGGAGCTTGGGTGTCGACTGCCCGTCGGTCGGTCGAGGAAAGAGCAGCCAACCAGGCCCCCAATGTTGCCCGATGTGGAAATGTCACCATCGGAGCTCCGGAGCCTTTGCAGGGCCGTGATTCGCCGTCTTGCCTCTTCCCAGTTCCGAGCGGGACACGGGCCACATCTTTCCTGTCATTCAGTATGTTCCGATGGGTTGGGTTCGATTCGATGATTGATTGGTTTCTGCAGCAGAAGAGTTTGTTGGGTTTGTAGGAACGGTACGATGTGCCTGTATGTGAAACGAGAATATAACTCTGCTGCTCCACGGAGTATCACCTACAAACCTCGTAGACTGTGGCAACTCAACCTTCAAACAGCTATCCCACCTTAATTGCTTCGTATTTCCACCTTCTACATGTACACCTAGATAATCTCACAGGACAAACAAGTCTCTCTCAAACGTATTGAACTGAAATGTTTGCAGGACAGATGCCTGGTGGTGATGAACATTTCTCTGTTCAACATGGGCGTTTCCCTAGACCTCACCTTACCTAGGTACCTTATTTAAGTTCCCACCTACGCTAAAAACGATGTAGAATAGGATATACGGAGCACGTGCATCTGGTCTGCCTTGGGATTTGAAAGTTTTCAAACCCAGCCTGACAAAGGCACGCACCACAGAAGGGGTGACGGATGGTGGCTGGGACCCACAGTCAGTTCGACAGGGGAACCCCTCTTCTTTCGTAAGACAGCCGCTAACTTCTGTACGCAGTACAAGGGCTTCATGGCCCTAGCGCCAACAAGACAACGCGTTCTCAAAGTTCCACCATAATCCAGATCCTTCATCCATCAAATCCAGCCCATCAGTTTCAACCAATCTGCGCCCTGGTCCGTTGAATGACGAGTCTGGATGTGGGTTTAGGTGCGGGTATAAAGGAACAAAGAATTGCGATTTACCTTCACCGACAATTGTCAACCGCTCTGTCCAGTCTTCAACCGGACTCCACATTGACATATCATGGCCAGTCCAATAATTCTCGCCCTTGCGGGCCTCGGGGCCATCGTCGCCATTCAATTCGCGCAATCCTTGTTCAAATTTGTCTCCTTCCATTTCCTGCTCCCACCGAGACCCCTCCAGGCTTATCGTCGCCCCGGCAGCAAGTCCGGCGCGTACGCCATCGTCACGGGTGGCAGTGCCGGCATCGGTTTCGGTATCGCCCAGGAGCTTGTACGCCAGGGCTTCAACATCATCCTGCACGGCTACCTGCCCGACGAGTTAGCCGAATCGGCCGAGGCGCTGCGGAAGATCCGGCCTTCGGCACTCGTGCAGACCCTCGTTCTCGATGCGCGCAGTGCGACTCCCGCCGAGATGGAGGCAGCAGTGGCGTCATTGGCGGACCTTCCCATCTCGATTCTGATCAACAACGTTGGCGGAAATGCCTGTGCCCTTCCGCCTCTTCGTGCCTTGGGCACTTATACAGTCGAGGACGTGGATAACGTTATGCACCAGAACGCCACCTTCATGGCGAGACTTACCGCCCTCATCATCCCCAAGCTGGCGCGGCGGCGCGTCCAGGCGCTTCCGGGCACGGAGCGATCACTCGTGCTGACCATGTCATCGGGTGGTCGGGTCGGCATACCGTGGCTGGTTATGTACGGCGCATGCAAGGCGTTCAATTGGGCATTCAGCGTCGGGCTAGCTCGCGAGCTTGCGATCACGCCGGAAACCGCCCATATCGACGCCTTGTGTGTTGTGCCGGGCGAGGTCAGAAGCCAGGGCAATAGCCAGGGGGTTCCAGCCCACGAGCCCACCGCTGATGTCTTTGGTCGTAACATTGTCTTCAAGGCGGATAAGGCTATTGGATTTGGCTGGCGCTGGATGGCGCCACACTGGAGACATGACATCGAAATCGCGTTGTTGGATCGTTTGCCCGAGGGTATCCGTACGTCAGGCGTGAACCAACAGTTGAAGACGAAGAAGGATGCTTTTGACTTGTATTTCAACAAAAGCCGGTGATAACCCGAGTCGGACTGTAATCAGCTGAAATGAAATTTGCGTGACTAGTCGGCTCAGCGGGAGAATGTCTAGGACCTAACCGTGGTCTGATGGAGCGTACGGTTTGTTGTTGCCGTGTTTAACTCGTCCTCGAGTTGATCTGGTATCTGAGTATAATCTTCAAAGTCGAAACAAACAGTGAATATACGTCGGCTCACACTGTTGTAACTGTGTTCGACGCAATCCAAAGTGACGTGAACGACGGCCTTGTCAAGAACCACTTCTGGGAGGTAACTGGGAAAGGATGTGTACCCAGTGTCCTCAAAGAAAGCATCGCTGACAACATCCCTGAGTCTGCCCCATTTGCCACCAGACTCGAGCTTGACCACCGCAGACGCAACGTTTATCTTTCTTTTAAAAGATTCAACCTGCTGGATGCCAAGAAGGAGCCCGGTTTCGAATCCTTCTCGGTGGAGCATGAACAGATGCGGCTCGGCCGTGTCCGCGGTGAGTGCCATGGTGTTGAATGTTCGCGACCAGTTTATTTCTGTTTTCGGACACACAACGGTCACTGCGTATGATGGAGAGCCGGTGGAGTCTTTGAAACCCGGAAAAAACACCAGATCGTGTGACTTGGGCTGGGCTACGGGTCCAGGAATACGTACCGGAACTTCTCTGAATTGCAGAATTGCGACGCTTCTCGTCGCCATGAGATCGGGGAATTCAACTTTTTGTTTGATGTAGACAGTAGTGGGGTTGCTACTGGGAGAAGCGTCCAAGTCATTCATGAGCGAGGCTAAATGGCCGTTGGTTCCAAGTCGGTAAAAGTGTATCTGGCGGTCTTTTCTGGCAGTTGAGGTTTTGACTGGTATGAGAATGAGGCCGAGATGTCTGGATTGGTAACGCAGGCGGCAATTAAGCGGTGCCCAGAACATTGGGGCTCTGCCGAGTCCTTGGTGCGCGGGATCGGGAATTGAGAGATGACTTGGTTCCAGAGACAACTGAATCCTCAAGCCATGCTTGGTGAGTCCGGACAGCTCACCGTCTTCCTCCCCACTCACAACGATAGTCCCCCCCTTTTCGAAATACCGCGGTGATGGCGCGAGTATCGGGTGAGGTGTCCAAACAAGATGTGGTTCTGTGATGCTCGAGCCTTTGCGAGTGTCCCGGGGTATTGTCCAGGCGTATATGGACTGGTCGTCAGTAGCCTTGATGATTTCTTCTTGCAGTCTGAAGAACGCTTTGTCCTCCTCGCCGTAGAGAAGGGGCATGTTGATGTCAAACAACCCCAAAAGACAATAGGCGGTATCCTCCACGCGGGTACAGACTCTCTTGGACGCCCAGGACATGCGTTGGGCAATGCTGTATTGGTCCTTAGGTCGGCCTTCAAAGAGCAGAGCGTGGGGAATGCCGCTCGCCCTACAGAGTGCGCTTCTGCCCTTTGGACCCCAGAGAGTTTTTGGGACGATGCTTACCGGTGGGAGAATCAGCAGCTTTTCCCCGATGCGTACCCAGTCTTTTGAGTAGAATGCAACTTGGCGCGGCGCGATCAGTTCCTGTAAGGTCCATCCTCGCGTAAACCACCGGCTTTGTACGAACGTGACTGCATCATCTTCAACAGCAAAACCACTGTCGACGTCGACCAGATAGGCGTAGCAGATGCTGGACCGGTGATACCACATGTACATGGAGTTGATAGCCTCGGAAAGTTCGGCGCTGCTTGTCTTGTCAATGCAGCAGGTGTCAACCCATACCCAGCTCAGCTTGTCTTCTTTGGCTTGCTTCGCGGCGTGGAGGATTTTGGAGAAGCCCTTCTTGGCGCGAACTGCCCTGTTCAGGTTCTGCATGTCCTGAAAGCTGACTTCATCCTCCCCCCATGTGTGTGACAGGATCGCATAATTGACTTGCTGCAATTGGGAGCCCATAAACTCGTGGACCTTTAACGTGTTGACGTCGATGAGTCGCATGGTGGTGAGGTGGCTCCAGCAATGCGAAATCGGATGCGGGGAAGTTTTTCGGTTCCGCGCGAGCTGAAGCCTGGAGCTGATGATGATGATGCAGGAGTTAGGTATCACGTGGTACGGTGGAATTCGGTGACATGGTACACTCAACACTCGAGATAAACCCAGGCTGATCTGACGGCGAATGAGGCTCAGAAGGGCTAGAGCAGATTTCGTGGGACCACCAAATCAGGACGACTTCCTTTGGCGGTGGAATCCCTTGGCACTAGCGCGAACTCTAGCGCGATGTGCCTGGGCAGTAGGCACTGGGAAAGGGTCGTCTCGCTTCATCGACACAGCTTTTTGGGGAGGTACCAAGCCCACCGCCGAGGGGCTTGCGGGACTTTGGCGGAATTGAACAGCAGAAGTTTGGTCTTGCGAGTGGCTGGGTTAGAGGATGGCCGCTTGGAATGATCTGGTGATCGGCTTGACTGGCCGTGGAGTCGAAAACATGCGCTACTCCCGTCGTGCCTTCCACCTCTACCATCTTGACAGACAAACTTTTGCACAACCCATGACGACAGTCAATTGCCTAACGTTCTCCGCCTGCATTCTACTCTAAGAGTCCAAAATACACCACCCTTCCCCAAAGATCAGATAGGTAGGTAGAAACTACTCCCAATCATCATACTCTTCCATCAACTTATTCTCCAGCACCCCGTTCGCAAACTCGTCCCGTCCCAAATGCGTCGTATGTGCCCACGGCTTCAGCTTCAACTCCTCGCGGATCGTCTCCGCAAAACACCCGCTCCACCCCCGCCGCGGATACGCCCGGTTCACATCGACGCGCGTCTCGGCATGCACAAGGTAAGGGTTACCCCCAATGTTGTCGTATATGGTAGCCAGCTGGATCAGCTGGCCTAGGAGGGTGATCTTGCCGGTCGTGCCGAGGTCTTGGTGGCGAATGATGGCTTCCGCGACAGCTTCGGCTTGGGATTGGGTGGCCGTGGCGTCTTCCGTGGGGGAGTTTTGCAGGAGGTTCAGAGCGAGGACACCGCCGTGGAATTCAAAGGATAGTTGCGTTGCATGGAGATGTTCATGTGTGGTACTGATGTCGTGGAGAAGACAAGTTAGGGCCAGGGTGGAAGGAGAGAGGTCTTTGGCGTGGGAAGGAAATTGCTGGTGGAGGATGACCGTGGCTATGAACGGGTTAACTGTCTATCCCAATATTGTGGCGAGGAGGGGACAAACCCCAGTAGAATGCGCGCATGGAATGGTTATACGTCTGCACTGGCAGCTTCTCCTGAGCGTACCGCTGGACCCGGACTACAAGCGGGTCGGACGAGGGAAAGGCAATGTCCCGCACGAGGATGGGCTTGGGCTCATGGATGTAGGGCTTGCCGTGGAGGATGGCCTCGGGATCGACTGGTACTGCGGTCCAGCCGTGAAGGGCGACGGTGTTGATGGACTCGGACATTGTGCTGGTGCTGATATTTTGATCTATTCGGATCTGGGCTATCGTTGATATGAGTTGGAGTTTGAGATGATGTTCTTCTCGAGGGGGTCGAATTTTAGAGGTATATATAGGTAGGCATTCGGGAAAGTTGTCACAAAGCAAAACCATTTGTCATCCTGACCACATGGCATCATTGTTGGAGAGATGGTTATATCGGCCATGGTCGGCATTCGGGGGTAGACACCGAGAGCTGTCCTGGTGTTGTGATACACAACATAACTCGATCTCGCAATCGCAGATTTGGAGTTGAGGAAATCAGGATATCTCCGCAGGCGGCAGCTGACTTATCCATGACTGCGAGTAATATGGGGTATACGGGGAAATGAAACGGTGGGTTTGTCAGTTCTCGTACATTGTCCTGTAGGGTGCTGAGTCAGAGGTTTGTGTCTGCGCGCAGGTGCTTTATTCTAGTTCTCCGCGGGAATGGTACCCCATACTTAAGATACAGAGCTGATTCGCCACTGCATTATCACACGGTTCCAGATTAGGAAGTGTATGTTGATGAACTTGGTTTCTGCTAATCAAGTGCTCTTTTGCGGGGTAGGTGGTGCTCAAGACATGAAGAAGATGTTGTACCATTTGTGGTGGGAGAACATGAATGGGCTCAAAATACAGGGAGGTCTGGTGGGGTAACGAGTCCTGGCCATCGACCCGTTGAACCCCTGCTGAAAACTCCGGGGGTATTGACGTCGCCTACGCCAGCGTCAGGCCCCTGCCGATACCTACTCCTGATTTGAGCGAAGCGTCTTATGCCCGGAACAAGCCCCATTCCGGCCGTCTTGGCTCCCTTTGTTCTCACTTTCACCTACTTGGCTTTCTTCGTCTCACCGTCTCACCGCTGCGTCTCGCCCCTCACACCGTCTTGCCTCGCATAGCTGCCATGATACGACAGGCCAACGTTGGATGCTAGACAGGTCACAGCTATGACCGGCGACGGCGGAAACATGCTTGCTGTATGCCCATCTCCATGGCCAAGCCCAAGGGCGACGGCGACGGACAGTACCATCAGAACTTGGTAGCACGTGAGAGCCTGCTGGATTATCCCAACAGAGGCCGCGAGCTGATCCGGAACACCCAAGGCTACGCACAGAGCAAGTCGTACGAGCTGGCAGGCCTGTTGGGTGCAGACTTGGAGGAGGACGAGGAGGTGGTAGTAGTGGTGGTGGAAGTTTAGGGTTGGGGGATCCTTCTGGCTGTTTTGAGGATAAGGAGGGGGGAAGCTTTCTGGTAAACGCTAGAGTAGTAGTATAGAGGAAAAATCCACCATTGCAATCACCAAATCTAGTTGCCAGGATATCAGTCCTTCCGATAACTAACAGCTCTTCCTCTTCCTTTTCTTCTTCTTTTTTTTCGATCCCCACCAATCAGATCCAAAGGGATCTGTGCGCCCACAACACTAAGGCCCTTTCGAAGAAACAAGGAGGCCTGCGTCACCCCCCGCCCCCCCCTAGCGACGTGGCCTCCTTACTTAACCCACAGCGGCGGCGCTAGCTGGGTAGTCACCTACGATGACGATGTTATGCCGTTGGACTCCGAGAGGGGCTGTCTCGTTGGTCCTATTCTCTCTCTAGTCTTTTTGGTTGTGCGGGTTTCTACGTCCAGTCATTATTCCAGTACTAGCTAAGAAGAGTATTGGATATCAAATAGTCGCCTAGTGTGTGGAGGATGGGGAAGATTGTATGTAATAAGACGAGGGTAGGAAACAAAGAGTTGGTGGAGCGCAACGCCCCCTTGTAGGTAGGTAGGTAGGTAAGTAAGTAGGTAGGTAGGTAGGTAGGTAGGTAGGTACGTATGTAGGTACGTAGCTACGTAGGTAGATATGTATCAAGCGGAGAAGCAAGGACTTTAATCTAAGAGCTCACGAGCCTGCCAGACGCATCACGACGATACCTTTTGGTCCCTTTTGGCACATTCTCTTCTTCTTCTTCTTGGTCGCTCTCATCCGGCACGCCGTTGGGAAATTGGTTGATGACAACCAGAATCGGCGCCATCCATCGTCCTTGATCATAGCGTATTCCATTTTGTTGGCCAGACATGAAGATGCCGGGGCAAACGACGAAATCGATCGGCTCGCCCTCGAGCCCCCACGTGCCGCCACAGTTTTGAAGTGCGGGGGATTCGCAGTGGATATATCCCCGCATGGAAGCGGCATTGGGCATGCCGGGGAGGTGCCAGGCGATCATGGAATGGCGTCTTTCGCGGAGAATACAGAGGTCTACTGCAACGGCAACCAGGCTTAAATCCTTGACTCTCTTTTCGAACCATCCTTGCGACAGCACTGCCGCCTCGCTCGTGTCCATGAGGTCGGCGAGCTTGCACATGATCAAGTTGGATAGCCGCTCGGAAGAGCTGTGCTTCTCACGGTATCCGAGCTGGTCGTTCATCATGCGCAGGGTGAGAGTTCGCCACTGGTGATACTCACCCTCCTCGAGACACGCCAGCGGCTTGGCTTCCCAGGATAGGCACCCGTGGAGCGTCCCGGCGCGGCTAGAGAAAAAGGACAAGAGGTCGCCAAAGATTTTCCACGCCGGCCTCGCCCACTTGTCCGGGCTGGAGAAGAGATTGTCGTCGAGCGTGTGCCAGAGCCAGGCCTGAATGAGATAGGGAGAGACGTGACGGGAGTTGAAAAACAGCTCCGTATTCTTCTCACCCGCCAGCTGGCGAAGCGAATCTTGGGTCTCGGGAAGCAGCGTCTCCCACGGGAGTCGAAAGTGGCGGATGCTTGCGGCAATTTGCTCAACTTGTTCATTCAGCTTGCCCCAGGCAAAGCTGACGCCGTGGGGAGGCGGGAGATGGTACCGAATGGTTTGCAACAAGGCGCGCTTCCGCTCTTCATCATCGGAATTGGGTGTCGGGAAGGCGTAGGGTGGGGACGCCATCTCATAGATCCGACGCAGTTCTTGGGACGGAAAGGCGTCTTCTTCTTCAAGGCGGTCGGTCGGCTTGGAGACTGTGCTGTCATTGAGGGTGGATCTTTCTCTGTCGTCGGACATGATGGGCGCGTATTTTAGTTTCTAGAACAAGGGGGCCTACGGCCGAGCTGTGGCAAGTGTGGCAGATGGCAGAGGCGGGCGTGAGTTTGCAGGCTGCCTTGTTGAGGGATGAATGAGAGAGAGGCAGATATCGCACATCTTAAGTTGCGTTGCTCCTTTGTCCAGCCTGCTTTATCAGCTCGGGATTGCTTCCAGAGTACACGCGATGGTGCGTGCGGATGCCCGGAAACGGCGGCGCAACATAAGAACGTGGACCTTTGTTCTGACCGGCCCCCCTACCTAGGTACCTACCTAACCAATGGGAAGAAATATTCTAACAGCAGGAAAAATACTGGGTGAAAGAAAAAAAAAAAAAAGGGACCTGCTCCCGCATTGTTAGTTTCTTTTTTTTCACTCTGCGTCAATGTTTCAACAGGTTCTAGACCCCTCCAGCGAGGTACGCCCGCTCATCTCATGTCGGTTTTTTGATCTCGGCCCTGCAAGACGGTTGGTGTCTGAGCAAGTCGGTCAATAGATGCTGTTTTCCACTTGATTCTGGGGGCAGGAGAAAACAATAGAAAGCGGGACAAGTTATTCGGATATACAAAATATATATAGTATCCATCGCGCATTCGCACATCGCATATCACAATTCATCTTCTCTCTTCTTCAACATCCCCCAATCCCATCTTTCTCCCTCGGCACACCAACCCTCAAGCGCCAGCCATTTCATGCCTGAAGCCGCTAACATGGGAAGATTCTTCGTTGGGATCGATTTCGGCGCGACGTAGGTGCCCTCCTCACCCCTTGTAGATGATTTGCATAACTGACTTGCCGCCCTGGGGGTCACAAAGGTACTCATCCATATCCTACATATACCTGCACCCTCGCGGAGTCACATTGGATAAGGGATGCATCATGTCTCTGCTCCTTGACGCCGACCTTGAGCCTCAGCAGGTAGCCACTGCGTTCACGTTCGACCAAGCTGGCAAAATCGTGCTCAGTCTCAGCCAGGCAGGCCCATCGGATATACGATGGTGCAAACTAGCTCTCTTGCACCGCGACCACCTGCCGAGGGACTTGGAGCCACTATTTGAAGAGGCACGAATGTCGTGGGGAGGTCGTTCGGCTGCTGACATGATCGCTCCCTTCCTGCGGGCCCTGATGCAGCGCTTCTTTGACAAGTTGCAAGAAACCGAGCCCGTGCCCGGCCCCTGAGATTTTCACTGCGTCTTCACTTTCCCGGCGGGCTGGAAACCTGAAGACTGCAGTCGCATGATGGTGGCGGTAGAGAAGGCCCACCTTCCTTCCCTGGCCCAGACATCGACCTTTCCCTTCGATTATCTCTCGGAGCAGGAAGCAGCAGCCCTCGCGGTTTTCACCGCCAGCAATGAGGGTTCATTTGCCGTATGACGTTTTCATCTAATTCTGACGACCCGCTGAATGTGCTTGGAGAGGCTAACACTGCGCTAGGAGGAGGATTCTTTGATCACCGTTTGCGATTGCGGCGGCTTGACCCTGGTAAGTAACCTGCTCTCCCCTC
>Ga0247763_1001455_pt1 | contig 13448 bp, 9 predicted proteins | sample UWRJL141409B4_FD_179926 | JGI IMG/M metagenome (GOLD analysis project Ga0247763, IMG submission 179926) | Plant litter microbial communities from Arlington Agricultural Research Station in Wisconsin, United States - UWRJ-L141-409B-4 | ecosystem: Environmental > Terrestrial > Plant litter >...
AGGCGGCCCTCGACCGTGTCTGGGAGGAATCCGTGCAGCGGGCCCGCGCTCTGGACGGGCTGGTAGCCGACGGACTGGTCGAACCGCTCGACGGCGGTCTGTACCGGCTCCCGCACAGCTGACCCTCAGCCCGCGCCGAGCCCCGTGACAGGTCCGCAGCGGGCAAATCGCCCCGTACCCGCTCCAGTTGGCGGCTCGCCTTACCCGTTCCCTACTTCCGTTACACAACCGACGGACAGCCGAGCGCTCGCCGCAGGCTCGCTCGGACAGCCCCGTGACAACACGTCCGTAACTTCAGTGCCGTACCGCGCGGCAGCGGTACGGCAGGCAACGGACAGCCGGCAGCACACAGGTCGGAACGGGGACGGAGGCGGTTGGAATGGCGCACGGCGAGGTGCTCGAGTTCGAAGAGTACGTACGCACCCGGCAGGACGCGCTGCTGCGCAGCGCGCGCCGCCTGGTCCCCGACCCGGTCGACGCGCAGGACCTCCTGCAGACCGCGCTGGTGCGGACGTACGGACGCTGGGACGGCATCGCCGACAAGCGCCTCGCCGACGCCTATCTGCGCCGGGTGATGATCAACACGCGTACGGAATGGTGGCGGGCCCGCAAGCTGGAGGAGGTCCCCACCGAGCAGCTGCCGGACGCGAGCGTGGACGACTCCACCGAGCAGCACGCGGACCGCGCGCTCCTGATGGACATCCTGAAGGTTCTGGCTCCCAAGCAACGCAGCGTCGTCGTGCTGCGACACTGGGAGCAGATGTCCACGGAGGAGACGGCCGCCGCCCTCGGCATGTCCGTCGGCACGGTCAAGAGCACACTGCACCGGGCTCTGGCCCGGCTCCGCGAGGAGCTGGAGCGGCGGGCCTGTGACGAGAACGACAAGCTCGGCGTAGGGGTGCCGGGATGTGAGGAGCGGGAGCGTTGCGCGGCCTAGAGGCAAGGGTCCGCCGGGCCGCCGAGGCCCGGAAGGCGGTGATCACGGCGGTGGCCGTGCTCGCCGCCCTCGGTCTTTCCGCGTCGGCCTGCGGCACACGCGGCACCGGTGCCCGGGACGAGGGTCCGGCCCTCTCCGACACGGTCGTCGGAAGCTCCCCGGCCGGCCCCGCTGTCTCGCCCTCGTCGACTCCCGACCGTGTGAACGCGGTCCGGCTCGTCAGGGCCGACCCCGGGGTCAGCTCGGCGGTCAAGCGCGATCTGAAGCCGTGCGTCGGCGACGAGTACCCGGTCGACGTCTCGTACGGCAGCCTCACCGGCGGCTCGGCCGCCGATGTGGTGATCAACGTGATGAGCTGCGGGGACGCGGTCGGTGTCGGCTCCTACGTGTACCGCGAGGAGGGCGACGTGTACCGGAACGTCTTCCGCGCCGAGGAGCCTCCGGTGTACGCGGAGATAGACCGGGGCGACCTGGTGGTCACGCAGCAGGTGTATGAGAAGGACGACTCGGTGACGTACCCGTCCGGTGAGGAAGTCATCACGTACCACTGGACGGCGACCCGCTTCTCGGAGCGGGACAGGACGCACAACGACTACAGCAAAGTGGTGGGCGGCGAGACGGCGGCCCCGGCCGGGCCGTAGTGCCGGACCTGGCGGCCCCGGGCCGCCGCGCACCTCAGCAGAATCTCCGTGAACCACGAGACGTACCGAGAAACTGAGAGCACCGGATGGCAGAGCAGACCCATGTCCTGTTCGTCGAGGACGACGACGTCATCCGCGAGGCCACCCAGCTCGCGCTGGAGCGCGACGGCTTCGTGGTCACCGCCATGCCCGACGGCCTGTCGGGGCTCGACGCGTTCCGCGCCGACCAGCCCGACATCGCCCTCCTGGACGTGATGGTGCCAGGCCTCGACGGGGTGTCGCTGTGCCGCCGGATCCGCGACGAGTCCGCCGTTCCCGTCATCATGCTGTCGGCCCGCGCCGACTCGATCGACGTCGTCCTGGGCCTGGAGGCGGGCGCCGACGACTACGTGACGAAACCTTTCGACGGTGCCGTGCTCGTCGCGCGCATCCGGGCCGTGCTGCGGCGCTTCGGGCACGCGAGCGGTCCGCGCCCCTCCGACGGAGCCGACGGCACGTCGTCCGTCCCCGTGGGCGGTGTGCTGTCCTTCGGTGCCGGCGAAGGGGAACTGGAGATCGACACGGAGGGCATGGAGGTACGCCGCGGCGGCGCACCCGTGGCGCTGACACCCACCGAGATGCGGCTGCTTCTGGAGTTCTCGTCCTCGCCGGGTACGGTCCTGTCGCGCGACCGGCTCCTGGAGCGGGTGTGGGACTACGGCTGGGGCGGCGACACCCGGGTCGTCGACGTCCATGTGCAGCGACTGCGTACGAAGATCGGCCAGGACCGGATCGAGACGGTCCGCGGTTTCGGTTACAAGTTGAAGGCCTGAGCGGAGCGGCGATGCGGGGGAGGAACGAAGACCCGGCCCAGGGCCCCGGCGGGCCCGGGTCCGACGGGGGCGGGCAGGGCGGGGTGAGCGGGGACGAACTGAGCCGGGCGGGCGGGGACGGGCCGGGTCGGCGGGCCGGCCCGCGCGGGAGACTCGGGCGACTCGGGCGGCTGATGCCGCGTACGGGGATCAGGTGGAAGCTCAGTGCGGCGATCGCCGCGGTCGGAGCGCTGGTGGCCGTCGCCCTGAGCCTGGTCGTGCACAACGCGGCCCGGGTCTCGATGCTCGACAACGCGCGCGACCTCGCGGACGAACGCGTCCAGATCGCGCAGCGGAACTACGAGGCGTCCGGACGGCCCAACTTCCCGGGTGTGAAGATCGACGACCCCGCGCTGCCGAAGGACCTCCTGGCGAAGGCGAAGGCCGGGCGCCGGGCGACCTTCGTGACGGAGCACTCGGACGGCGTGCCCGACATCTGGGCCGCGGTACCGCTCAAGGACGGCGGGATCCTGTCGCTGCACACGAGCTTCACCGACCGCAGTACGACCGTTCTGAGAGACCTCGACGAGGCGCTGCTCATCGGTTCGATCGCGGTGGTCTTCGGCGGCTGCGCACTCGGCGTACTGATCGGCGGCCAGCTCTCGCGGCGGCTGCGCAAGGCGGCCACGGCTGCTCGGCGGGTCGCGCAGGGCGAGCCTGACGTGCGGGTACGGGACTCCATCGGCGGGGTGGTACGCGACGAGACGGACGACCTCGCACGGGCCGTGGACGCGATGGCGGACGCGTTGCAGCAGCGCATCGAGGCCGAGCGGCGGGTCACGGCGGACATCGCGCACGAGCTGCGCACTCCGGTGACCGGGCTGCTCACCGCGGCCGAGCTGCTGCCGCCCGGCCGTCCGACGGAACTCGTACGGGACCGGGCGCAGGCCATGCGCCAGCTGGTCGAGGACGTGCTGGAGGTGGCCCGGCTGGACAGCGCGTCCGAGCGGGCCGAGCTGCAGGACATCCTGCTGGGCGAGTTCGTGACCCGGCGGGTGATCGCGCGGGACCCGGGGATCCTGGTGCACGTGGTGCACGAGTCCGCCGTGACCACCGACCCGCGCCGGCTGGAACGGGTCCTCGTCAACCTCCTCGTGAACGCCGCCAAGCACGGCAGGCCGCCCGTCGAGGTCATGGTGGAGGGGCGCGTCCTCCGGATCCGGGACCACGGGCCGGGGTTCCCCGACGCGCTGCTCGCCGACGGCCCCAGCCGTTTCCGCACCGGCAGCAGCGACCGTGCCGGACAGGGGCACGGGCTGGGGCTGACGATCGCGGCCGGACAGGCACGGGTGCTGGGGGCGAGGCTCACGTTCCGGAACGTGCGGGCCGTCGGGGCCGGGGAAGAGGTGCCGGCGGAGGGCGCGGTGGCGGTGCTGTGGCTCCCGGAACACGCCCCGACGAACACCGGCAGCTATCCGATGCTGCCGGAGTGAGGCGAGGACGACGCGCGGACGCCGGACGGGCTGGTGTTCCAGCCCGTCCGGCGTCCGTGGGCGAACGCGACCGCGGGGTTCCGCAGGCGTGACTCCCGGGGCAGGGCAGGGGCGGCGGGGGCGGGGAACCCGCTACTTCGCCGCTGCGGCGTCCTCCCCGGCGCCGCCGGAGGCACCGCGCAGCGGGACCTCCTTCACGAACACCGCCGTCACCAGCGCGACCAGCGCCACCACGGCCCCCAGCAGGAACGCCGAGTGCGTCCCGGACGCCACCGCGTGCTGGTACGCCTCCCGCGCCGCCACCGGCAACTTCGCCAGACTCGCCGCGTCCAGCTGTGCCGACTGCTCGGTCGCCTTGGATCCCAGCGCCCCGGCCCGCTCGCTCATCACGTCCTGGACCCGGTTGTTGAACAGGGCCCCCATGATCGCCACACCGAAGGACGAGCCGAGCGTGCGGAACAGCGTGGTGCTGGACGACGCGACGCCCATGTCCTTCATGTCGACGCTGTTCTGCGAGACGAGCATCGTGATCTGCATCAGACAGCCCATGCCCGCCCCGACCACGGCCATGTACACACCGGACGTCAGCCGCGACGTGTCGGTGTCCATGAGCGACAGCAGGTACAGCCCGACCACCATCAGCGCGCTGCCCGCGATCGGGAAGACCTTGTAGCGTCCGGTGTTCGTGGTCACCCGTCCGGCGACCATCGAGGTGACGAGCATCGCGCCGAGCATCGGGAGGAGCAGCAGCCCGGAGTTGGTCGCGGAGGCGCCCTGCACCGACTGCTGGTAGAGCGGCAGGAACAGCACCGCACCGAACATCACGAACCCGGCGACGAAGCCGACGACGGACATCAGCGTGAAGTTGCGGCTGCGGAAGATGTGCAGCGGCACGACCGGCGCGGCGGCCTTGGTCTGCACGAACAGGAAGCCGACGAGAGCGGCGACCCCGATCGCGGCCAGCTCCATGATCATGGCGGAGCCCCAGGCGTACTCGGTCCCGCCCCAGGTGGTGACGAGCACGATGGCGGTGATGCCCACCGTGAGCAGCGCGGCGCCCAGGTAGTCGATCCGCGCGTCGACCCGCTTCCTGGGCAGGTGCAGCACGGCGCTGACCGCGACCAGCGCGATGACGCCGAGCGGCAGATTGATGTAGAAGGACCAGCGCCAGCCCCAGTGGTCGGTGATGGTGCCGCCGACCAGCGGTCCGCCGATCATGGCGAGGGCCATCACGCCCGCCATCATGCCCTGGTACTTGCCCCGCTCCCGCGGGGGGATCAGGTCACCGATGATCGCCATGACGCCGACCATCAGACCGCCCGCGCCGAGTCCCTGGACCGCCCGGAATCCGATGAGCTGGCCCATGTCCTGGGCCATTCCGCTCAGCGCCGACCCGACCAGGAAGAGCACGATCGAGGTCATGAAGACGCCCTTGCGCCCGTACATGTCGCCGAGCTTGCCCCAGATCGGGGTGGAGGCGGCGGTGGCGAGCGTGTACGCGGTGACGACCCACGAGAGGTGCTCCAGCCCGCCCAGCTCTCCGACTATGGTCGGCATCGCGGTGCCGATGATCATGTTGTCCAGCATCGCGAGCAGCATCGCGATCATCAGGGCGAGCAGGACGACCCGGACGCTCCGGGGCTGCTTGCCCGCGTCCGCGGCGCCGGCGCCCCCGGCGTCCGCCGGCTTGCTGAGGACGCCCACGGGCCCCGCGGGCACATCCGCCGTCTCCGATGTCCCGGTCGTCCCGGCGTTCCCTGGCACCGCGGCCGTTCCGAGCGGTCCCGCGGGCCCGCTCGGCCCTGTCCTCGGGGTCTCCACCCCGTCCGTCGTTCCGGCCGCCCCGGCCGCTCTCATGTCCGCCACTGTTCCACTCCCCTGGTACCGCACTGCTACTTACTTGCCGCCCGGCAAGTTGACTACACTGGGGAAAGTAGACCCGTAACTAGCCGGGCGTCAAGTAAGTTTTCTCTTACCCACGCCCTCGGCGTGCGACCAGGACGAGGAGCGCCACGATGGGCGGCAGCAGGCAGCGGAAACGCGGAGACACCCGCCAGCGCATCCAGGACGTGGCCGTCGAACTCTTCGCCGAGCAGGGTTACGAGAAAACGTCCCTGCGCGAGATCGCCGAGCGGCTGGACGTCACGAAGGCGGCACTCTACTACCACTTCAAGACCAAGGAGGACATCCTGGTCAGCCTCTTCGAGGATCTGACGAGGCCGATGGACGAGCTGATCGAGTGGGGCAGGGGAGAGCCGCACACCCTCGACACCAAGCGGGAACTCCTGCGTCGTTACAGCGAGGCCCTCAACGAGGCGGCCCCCCTCTTCCGCTTCATGCAGGAGAACCAGGCGACGCTCCGCGAGCTGAGTGTCGGCGAGTCCTTCAAGAATCGCATGCTCGGGATGCTGGACATCATCAAGGAGCCGGACGCTCCGCTGACGGACCAGGTCCGGTGTGTGAGCGCGCTGTTCACCATGCACGCGGGGATGTTCGCCCTCAGGGACATCAAGGGCGACCCCGAGGACAAGCGGAAGGCCGTCCTGGAGGTCGCCGTCGAGCTGGTCACCCGGGCACACGCGACTCCTCGGGAGTCCTGAGGTCGCGCGCCTCGCGCCGGAGCAGCGCGGGCCCCGTCCTGCCGCCGGGAGGTCTCGGCCGGGACGCCTCGCCCGGGGCGGGCGCGCGGTACCCCGCAGCGGCGTCCGCCACACACCCGGGAGCCACCGCTCCGGGGACCGCCGGCCCGGGGACCGCCGCTCCCAAGCCGTCGGCCCGGCCGCCGCGCCGACCGGACGGCCGTCGGCCGCAGGCCGCCGCGGACCGCCGGCCCGTGAGCCGCGTCCCCGGCCGGAAGACCGTCACGCCGCAGGCGGCCGGCCCCGCCCGGGAGATCATCGGCCGAGGACCGCCGGCCCGCCGGGAGCGGTGGCCGCGCTCCACCGCAGGCGAGGCCGGAGAAGCCGACAGGTGGCGGGGCCGGAGGGGAGGAGCCGGCAGTCACAGGGGGGCGACGTCCGCCGCCGGGCGCGGGCCGCCCACCGGCAGGACCCGAGCCGCCTGCCCCGGAGCCGTCGGCCCGTGAGCCGAAGGCCCGAAGGCCGCCACCGCGGGACGCCGCCCGGGAAGGCCTAGAGGCTCACGCCCTTGGAGCGCAGGAAGGCGACCGGGTCGACGGCCGTGCCGAAGCCGGCCGTCGTACGGATCTCGAAGTGCAGGTGCGGCCCGCTGGAGTTTCCGGTGTTGCCGGACAGCGCGATCCGCTGGCCGGTCTTCACGGCCTGGCCGGTCCTCACATCCACCCGGGACAGGTGCGCGTACTGGGAGTACGTCCCGTTGCTGTGCCTGATCACCAGGGCATTGCCGTACGCGGGACCGTCACCGGCGCCGTTGCCGCCCGCCTTCACGACGGTGCCGGCGTGGGCGGCGACGACCCGGGTCCCGGAGGAGACGGCGAAGTCCTGGCCGGAGTGGGTGGACGACCACAGGTTTCCGGCCTGGGCGTAGCTCGCGGAGAGCGTGTAGCGCCTGACCGGATCGACCCAGGACGTTGCCTTCTCGACGGTGGCCGGTTTGGCCGCGGCCTTCCGGGCGGTCGCCCTGCTCTTCGCCTGGGCGGCCTTCGCATGGGCCGCCTTCTGCGCGGCCTTCTGAGCCGCCTTCGCCTGGGCGGCGGCCTGCTGCTGCACCGAGGCGGCAGGCGAGGCGGGCAGGGAGACGGCGACGCCCGACGCGGCGTCGGCCGCGACCGCGACTCCGGTTCCGACCGCGGCCGAGGCCCCCAGGCCGAGACAGAGGGCAGCTGCCCGGATACGGAGCGGGGACGAGACCGACATACGGGACATGGTGCGCTGCGACATGAGGACTACCTCCGGGGGACGGGCACAACACACCCGGCGCGCTCACGATGCGCCGGGCGGGGTCGGTCGCCCCTTGGTAACCCGCACCCGCTCGGTCCCCCAAAAACACCTTCTACGACCTCACGTCGTACTTGACGAGAAAACGTCCGACTCCTTGACAGAACGGCCGACTCATACCGGATCCATCATGTTTTCCACCGGAAGTCCGGTTTACCGGCACCCCGCATACGCTCCCCTCGGCCCCGGACCCGGGTCGCCGACCCTGCCGCCGACCCGGGGGAACAGGTCCCACCCCCAGGACCGAAGGTCCTTTTTGTCCGTATCCGCTTCGGTGCTACCGCTCCTAGTAGGGGTCGGAACGCCTGTGCGTCATGTCACCGGCCGGTCGGATCCGCGGGCCACGGGTGTGACCGGGCCTACAGCCCGGCCCGGCTCAGCAGTGGCAGGGCCCCGAAGACGTGGTCCCGCCACAGCGCCCGTGACGCCTCCTCCGGATACGTGGTCACGGTCGTCCGCGCGTCGTCGAAGAGCCGCACCAGCCGCCCGCCGGTGTCGTACGCGGGCCACCCCGGCCCCTCCCCCGCCGCGAACCGCGTCCACGCGGCCCGGAACAGTGCGGAGAGTTCCTCGGCCGCTGCGGGCGGCGTCTCCCCCAGCAGCAGCGCGGGCAGCCCTCCGCCGAAGTTCCCGAAGACCAGCGGCACGTCGAGGCCGTGACAGGCTCCGAGCATCCCGCCCATACCGGGCGCCTCCCACGCGAGCTCGTAGAAGTGGGCGCTGCCGCCCCCCGCGACCTGGGCCTCGGCCAGATGCAGCGACGGCATACGGAAGAGCCAGTCGGAGCGCACCAGCTCGTACAGCCCCGCCGGGCCGAGCCCCGGGGCGGCCTTCCGGTACGCCTCGTCGCCGCTCCCGTCGGGCGAGAAGTTCCGCAGCGTCTCCGCGACCCGGTCCTCGGCGATCTCCTCGCCCAGCGTTCCGTCGAGCGCCATGAAGAGCCGGTACTCGTCCCGCGTGTGGCCGACGACCAGCTCGATGTCCCGTGCCGCGCCCGCGGCGAGCGCCTCCCAGGGCGCGCGGGGCAGCACGTCTCCGTCCACCACGGGCGCCAGTGGGATCGCCGTGTGTGCCAGCACCCCCCAGCGATGCGCGTACCGCCCCATCCGTGCTCCGAGCGCGTCCGCCGCCGCGGTCAGCCGCCCCGGCGCCACGGTGCCCAGGTCGTCCACGGTCGGCCGCAGTCCCAGCTCCGCCGCGAGTTCTCCGGCGATGTCCGCGGCGAGCCCGGACGAGAGGAACGGACCTGGCACACTCTGCGCGACGGCCCGCCGGAACAGCCCGGCCGCGCGCGGCATCGCCAGCAGCGCGGCGAGTGAGCCGGCGCCCGCCGACTCTCCGAAGACCGTGACGCGGTCCGGGTCGCCGCCGAAGGGACGGATGTTGTCCCGCACCCACCCGAGCGCGGCGACCTGGTCGAGCAGCCCGCGGTTGCCCGGCGCGCCCTCGACGAGCCCGAACCCCTCGATACCGAGCCGGTAGTTGAGCGTCACCAGGACGACACCCCGCTGCGCCAGCCGGCCGCCGTCGTATTCGGGCAGACCCGACATGCCGATGACGTACGCACCCCCGAACAGCCACACCATCACCGGCAGTCCGGCGCCGGGGCCGGGATCGGGCGTCCAGACGTTGAGCGTCAGCCAGTCGCCGTCGTCGGCGTCCGCGGGCGCCAGCACGTCCATACCGAACGCCGCCGACTGCGGCGGCGGCGTCCCGAACACGGTCGCCTGCCGTACGCCGGCCCAGGCCGGCGCGGGCCGCGGCGCCGCGAACCGGAGCGGGCCGACGGGCGGTGCGGCGTAGGGGACACCGCGGAACACCGCCGTGCCGCCCTGTCCGGCCCGGCCCCTCAGCACACCTGCCGCGGTACGGATCTCGGGCGCCTCGGCATCCATGGCCGCTCCCCCCGTGGACAGTTCGGACACCATGGATCCTCCCGCCGGACCGGGCCGGACGGCCACCGCATTTCACCGCCAGGGGTCCGAACTCGACACCGGCGTGCCGCTGCGGGGCGAATCCCTCGATGCCGCGCTCCCCCGGCTCGCGCCGGCATCCCGCGCTGCACGAAGAACGCCCTCCAGTACACCGGCCTGCGCGGCCAGGCGGACCGAGGCCGGCCGTACCGGCCGGCGCGGGCCGACCGGGTCGGCGGACCGTCGGGCCGTGCGGACGGGCACGGGGCCCGGTACGCCGATGGGGCCGGTGCTCGAAGGCACCGGCCCCATCGGCCGTTCGACGACCCGCGGTCGTCCTCAGGCGTGCCCGGAGGTCACGCCTCCTTGCTCAGGTTGGGGCCCGCCCCGCCGGCCGCCTGCTCGATCGGCGGCACGTCCGGCAGCGCGGACTTCTCCTCACCGCGGAAGGTGAAGATCTTGGCCTCCCCCTCACCCTCGGTGTCCACGACCACGATGTGACCGGGCCGCAGCTCGCCGAAGAGGATCTTCTCCGACAGCGTGTCCTCGATCTCCCGCTGGATGGTGCGACGCAGCGGACGCGCGCCCAGCACCGGGTCGTAGCCCTTCGTGGACAGCAGCTCCTTGGCGGACTGGGAGAGCTCGATGCCCATGTCCCGGTCCTTGAGGCGCTCGTCGACCTTGCCGACCATCAGGTCGACGATCCGCAGGATGTCCTCCTGCGTCAGCTGCGGGAAGACGACCACGTCGTCGACGCGGTTGAGGAACTCGGGCCGGAAGTGCTGCTTGAGCTCGTCCGAGACCTTGTTCTTCATGCGCTCGTAGTTGGTCTTCTTGTCACCGGAGGCCGCGAAGCCCAGGTTGAAGCCCTTGGAGATGTCCCGGGTGCCGAGGTTGGTCGTCATGATGATGACCGTGTTCTTGAAGTCCACGACCCGGCCCTGGGAGTCGGTCAGACGACCGTCCTCCAGGATCTGCAGCAGCGAGTTGAAGATGTCCGGGTGGGCCTTCTCGACCTCGTCGAAGAGCACGACCGAGAACGGCTTGCGGCGGACCTTCTCGGTCAGCTGGCCGCCCTCCTCGTAGCCCACGTAACCGGGGGGCGAACCGAAGAGGCGCGAGACGGTGTGCTTCTCGCTGAACTCCGACATGTCGAGGGAGATCAGCGCGTCCTCGTCACCGAAGAGGAACTCGGCGAGCGCCTTGGACAGTTCCGTCTTACCGACACCGGACGGGCCGGCGAAGATGAACGAACCACCGGGGCGCTTCGGGTCCTTCAGACCGGCACGCGTACGGCGGATCGCCTTCGACAGCGCCTTGACGGCGTCCACCTGGCCGATGACCCGCTTGTGGAGCTCGTCCTCCATGCGCAGCAGACGCGAGGACTCCTCCTCGGTCAGCTTGAAGACCGGGATGCCGGTGGCGGTCGCGAGGACCTCGGCGATCAGCTCGCCGTCGACCTCGGCGACGACGTCCATGTCGCCGGCCTTCCACTCCTTCTCGCGCTTGGCCTTGGCGGCCAGGAGCTGCTTCTCCTTGTCGCGCAGGGAGGCGGCCTTCTCGAAGTCCTGCGAGTCGATCGCGGACTCCTTGTCGCGGCGGACGCCGGCGATCTTCTCATCGAACTCGCGGAGGTCCGGCGGCGCGGTCATCCGGCGGATGCGCATCCGGGAACCGGCCTCGTCGATCAGGTCGATCGCCTTGTCCGGCAGGAAGCGGTCCGAGATGTACCGGTCGGCGAGCGTCGCCGCCTGCACCAGTGCCTCGTCCGTGATGGACACGCGGTGGTGCGCCTCGTAGCGGTCCCGCAGGCCCTTGAGGATCTCGATGGTGTGCGGCAGCGACGGCTCCGCGACCTGGATGGGCTGGAAGCGGCGCTCGAGAGCGGCGTCCTTCTCCAGGTGCTTGCGGTACTCGTCGAGCGTCGTGGCACCGATCGTCTGCAGCTCGCCACGGGCCAGCATCGGCTTCAGGATGCTCGCGGCGTCGATGGCGCCCTCGGCGGCACCCGCGCCGACCAGCGTGTGCAGTTCGTCGATGAACAGGATGATGTCGCCGCGGGTGCGGATCTCCTTGAGGACCTTCTTCAGGCGCTCCTCGAAGTCACCGCGGTAGCGGGAGCCGGCCACCAGCGCGCCGAGGTCGAGGGTGTAGAGGTGCTTGTCCTTGAGCGTCTCGGGCACTTCGCCCTTGACGATGGCCTGGGCGAGGCCCTCGACGACGGCGGTCTTGCCGACGCCGGGCTCACCGATGAGGACCGGGTTGTTCTTCGTACGGCGGGACAGCACCTGCATGACCCGCTCGATCTCCTTCTCGCGCCCGATGACCGGGTCGAGCTTGGACTCACGAGCGGCCTGGGTGAGGTTCCGGCCGAACTGGTCGAGGACCAGGGACGTCGAAGGTGTGCCCTCGGCGGGACCGCCGCTGGCGCCTGCGGTCTCCTTGCCCTGGTAGCCGGAGAGCAGCTGGATGACCTGCTGCCGCACCCGGTTGAGATCCGCGCCCAGCTTGACCAGGACCTGGGCGGCGACACCCTCACCCTCGCGGATCAGGCCGAGCAGGATGTGCTCCGTGCCGATGTAGTTGTGGCCCAGCTGAAGGGCCTCGCGGAGCGACAGCTCCAGGACCTTCTTGGCACGGGGGGTGAAGGGGATGTGCCCGGACGGGGCCTGCTGGCCCTGACCGATGATCTCCTCCACCTGCTGGCGGACCGCCTCGAGCGAAATCCCGAGGCTCTCCAGGGCCTTAGCGGCGACACCCTCACCCTCGTGGATCAGGCCCAGGAGGATGTGCTCGGTGCCGATGTAGTTGTGGTTGAGCATCCGGGCTTCTTCCTGAGCCAGGACGACAACCCGCCGCGCGCGGTCGGTGAACCTCTCGAACATCGTTAATCGCTCCTCAGAGCGGTCAGGCAGTAAGGGGACGCTCCCCTCCCTGTCCTTCCGCAGCTTAGTCCCGCAAGCGGGGACCGCTCATTCCAACTGCCGACACCGGACCGAGAACCAGCACTGCCTCCAGACCCCGAACGCCGACATCTACTCCAACCCGATGGTGCGAGACGATGTTCCCGCAGGCCAGACAGATACCCTCACCACCTGTACGCCGATGGCGAACGTGAGATGCCCCGGCCACGCGTGTCGACCCTCCCACTAGGGATGTCTTACCCGTACGCACCGACACTCCATGCCGGGTGCCCCCGTTCCCTCCGCTACGGGCGAACACCCTTGCGGCGGCGACCGTTGCGCACACCCTCCGCCGCGGCACTCTGTGCATATGCCGGACCACCCAGCGTAACCCGGACGCTTCCTTCGCGGTTGGCCCTGCATGGTCTCCACGGTCCCCTCCCCCCGTCGTCCGCCCGGCGCGCGCCGGGCGGACGACCCGGTCCGGCACTGGTACGAGAACGAACTGGGGTGGGCGACGGTGCCCGGCACCCCGGCGGGCCTGCTGACGGGGCTGCGGTTCGACGTCCTGGAGGTGCCGGCGGAGGCGGGGTACGCGGCGCTGCGGCATCTGGGCCCCGGCTCCCCCGTGGCGGTGCGGGCGGACCGGATGCGGCTGTTCGTCGCCGCGGGGAGCGCGGAGGAACTGCCGGGACTCCTCGACTGGCTGGAGTGGGGCTCTCTCGCCCTGGATCTCGGGGCGACCGGCTCGGGCGGGCGCGTCGAGGCGCCTCTGCCGCCGGGCCCGGACCGCGGAGCGGGACGAACAGGAGTAACAGAAGGAGCGGGAGGAGCGGGAGGAGGGGGAGGAGGG
>Ga0247763_1001456_pt1 | contig 13443 bp, 10 predicted proteins | sample UWRJL141409B4_FD_179926 | JGI IMG/M metagenome (GOLD analysis project Ga0247763, IMG submission 179926) | Plant litter microbial communities from Arlington Agricultural Research Station in Wisconsin, United States - UWRJ-L141-409B-4 | ecosystem: Environmental > Terrestrial > Plant litter >...
GCCTCACGACCGTGCTACAGCCGGCACACCGTATGGGATCGAGCGGTTGTCGGGCATTGCTGGAGGTCATGCAGAACGCTGACCTGGAGCGCACGGCGGACGTGCAGTACGGCGTCGAGCTGGTCGTGCGCGAGAGCACCGCCGAAGCAAAGGGCAGCAAGTGAGGCAGCGGCAGCGCCCGGCCGTGCTGCGCGTGCTGCACGTAGGCGTCGGAAACCGCGGTGTCTGGCCGCTCGAGCTGTGCACGCCGGAGACCGGCTTCGTGCCGGCCGCGCTGTGTGACGTGCGCGAGAGCGCGCTGGCCGAGGCCCGAGAGCGAACGGGCCTGCCGGCGTCGGTGTGCTTCGCCAACTATACCGAGGCGCTCGCGCACACCGGGCCCAACATCGACTGCGTCATCATCTGCGCGCCGACCATCTTCCATGTGCCCTACGCGAGCCAGGCCGTCGAGGCGGGCCTGCCCGTGCTGGTCGAGAAGGGCATGGGCCCCGACTGGGTGAGCGCGCGCTCGCTGGCCACGATCTCGGCAGATCGCGGCGGCCGGGTCTGCGTGGGCCAGAACTATCGCTACAACCGCCTCGAGCGCACCATCCGCCAGGCCCTCTCCGATCCGGCGCACCCCGGCCACGTCGGCAAGGTGCACCTGGTGACGTACTCCCACCAGCGCGTGCGCCCCGAGCCGCGAACGCTCACCTATCCCTTCGCGAGCGTGTGGGACATGTCGTGCCACCATTTCGACAACCTCGCGTTCTGGTTCGGTCCTATCTCCTCCATCACGGCGCAGGGCTTCCGCGCGTCGTGGTCGGCCTACGAACACGACAACAACACCACCGCCCACATCCGCTTCGAGAGCGGCGTGCGCGGGCATTACATCCACACGCACGACGCCGCGCGCGGCAGCCTGGAGATCCAGATCCACGGCGAGCTGGGCGCGCTCGTCTACACCGACGGGCAGGGCCTCACGCACAACGACCGCCCGCTCGAGCAGTTCGCGACTCGGCCCGACGAGAAGGTGGTGCTCGACGAGGCCTTCGGCGAGGCTGACCTGCTGCGCGACTTTTACGCCTATATCCACCAGGGCATCGAGCCCGGCGTCAGCGTGCGGCACAACCTCGAGACCATGGCCGCCTGCGAGATGATGGTGCGCTCGATCACGCAGCGCCGCGAGTGCTTCCGCAAAGAGCTCAACTCCTGAGCTCCCGAGGCTGAGCTCCCGAAGGGCCGAGCTCCCGAAGGCCCGCGCCCGATCACGGGCCGCTCGAAGCAAGCGCCTGAGCGAGCGAGCAGCAGGAGGTGGGCGGGGGCGTGCCCCGCGCGCAGCCCGCGCTCGGTGAGCGCCCCGGCGCCCGAGCGCCGCCCCCCGCACGGCGGCTTCCCGTTCGCCGAGACCCTGGCTAGCGGCGCCGGCTCGGTGGTCGAGTCGGTGCCCGCCGAGCGATGCGGCATCGCTCCGAGAATGGAACCCTGCCGACGCATCGCGCGTGGTAAGCGGCGGCCATGAGTGGTGCAGTCTTACCGTTGAGTTTCGCTGCGGGTGCTGTTCGGTTCGACGATTCGCAGCCGGGCTGGGCCCTGCTCGAGCGCGGGCCCGAGGGCAATGGCGTGCGCTCGTTCACGGGGCGCGTGAAGTTCGAGCGCGCGTTCAATGCGCCGCCCGTGGTGCAGATCGGCATCACGGGCTTCGACATCGACAACGGCGACAACGCGCGGCTCAACGTCGGCGTGGTCGGCGTCGACGGCGAAGGCTTCGAAGTGGAGCTGCGCACCTGGTGGAATAGCCGCCTCTGGTCGGTAGATCTGAACTGGCTCGCGATCGGCCACTGAACGCCTCGGCGGGCGATCGCAGACTGGGCACCCTCCGCTGACGAAGCCCGCTCGGGCTGCGGGTGCCCGCAGCGATCCGTTCCGGGACGAAGCGTCGTGTGCCGCGGCAAGGCGGTGAATGCCCGAGCGAGCCTCGATGGCCTCGCATCGCGCGCCGCCGGCAATTGACGGCGCAATCGGTCCCGGTCCATCCTCCCGCCCGTCCCAGGAATTCCTGCAAGAGAACGCCATGGCAAAAGAGACGATTGTTTCCAAATTTACACTCAAGGGCCGGGAGATCCTCTCCTCCTACGCCAACTTCACGCTCGAAGGCGAAATGACGGCCAAGGTGGAGCGAGGCAAGGAAGCGTGGACCATCACCGAGCGCAACGGCATCGCGAAGGGCACCTCGGACGGCGAGAACGAGGCGATCTACATCGCGAACGACAAGGCGATCAAATCGATCGAGAAGAACATCGTTCCGCTGCTCCCGAAGAAGGTCACGATCAAGAGCCCGCAGGACATCCTGGATGCGGTGGCCAAGTTCGACCTCGCGCTGGTCAAGAAGGCAGGCCAGAACAAGAAGGAGTGGGGCGGCAACGCGACGCTGGCGGCCTCCACCGTGTTCTTCCAGACGCTGCTGAAGGCGAGCGGCTATGAGCCCTGGGAAGTGTACCTCTCGAAGGACACCAAGACCTTCTACTTCCCGAACATCGCCTTCAACATGGTGTGCGGCGGCGAGCACGTGCCCGGCACCAAGCAAGACATCCAGGAGATGTTCTTCTTCTCGATGAAGGCGAAGACCGTGAAGGAGGTGTTCGAGACGGGCACCAAGTTCTTCCGCCAGTTCGAGAAGAACCTCGTGCGCGACGGCCTGCCCACCGGCACCGCCAAGGAGCGCGGCTTCGTGTTCCCGGTCAAGGACAACTTCGAAGGCCTGACGCGCATCAAGGAAGTCGCCGAGCAGCTCGGCCTCGCCGCGCAAGACTACGCGATCGGTACCGACAACGCCTTCAGCGAGGTGCAGAAGGGTGAGGACCTGATCAGGGAAGGCGCTTACGACATGCGCTTCTCCGGCCTCGGGAGGAAGACGCGCGAGGAGCTCATCGAGTTCGACGGCTCCGTCGTCAACAGCGCCGACAACTTCGTCAGCATGGAAGATCCCGGCAGCGAGCACGACGTCGAGGCGCACCGGCTGATGAACGCCAAGTACGGCGATCGCGTGCAGATCGTGCTCGACGACCTGGTCGTGACGCAGCTGCGCTTCATCATCCCCTACCTCGCGTCGAAGAAGAAGGAAGAGCGCGCCGGTAACAGCGTGCTGATCAAGCTCAACCAGGCCGGCACCTTCACGGAAACGCGCCTCGCGATCGAGACCGTGCTCGGCCTGGCCGACGCCGAGGTGGTCGAGGAGTTCCTCGAGGCCCGCGGCGATCTCGAGGGCATCCTCGAGTCTCTGGAGAAGGTGGGCGTCGAGAGCCTGGAAGACGCGCTCGCCAACATCAAGAAGGGCGGCTTCACGGCCTTCTTCTCGCATCGCTCCACCGAGGGCTCGAGCGAGTTCCTGCCCTACCTGCCGCTGATCTATGGCGCGGTCAGCCGCCGCATCTGGTTCAAGGCGGGCGCCCCCAACGGCGAGCGCAACCTGCAGAACTACAACCCGCTGCTGCGCGCCGAGGAGCAGTTGAAGGAACGCGGCATCAAGACGGCCGTCGCAGGCTTCGGCGGCCTGCCCGCGGGCGTGAAGATCCCGGCGCTTCAGTCGCTCTGAGCTCACGGCTCGTCTCGAGGGCGTCCCACTTGCTCCTTTGCAGAGTGCGGGCGCCCTCGCGGCCTCGACAGTGTCGAGCGTCGTCGCGCCGCGACGCCCCCAACGCTTCGTTGGCGTTCCGTGCGCTGACCCGCGGCGTGCACGGCCTTGCGCTGTCATAGACGCCGTCGTCCTCGGGGGTTGATCGCGGAGGCGAGGTTCTCGGACGAGCCTCGGCGCTCTGCGTGCCTATTCGGGGCTGCGCATGTGATGGATCGCGTCTCGTTGGATCAGACGCCGATGTCACCAAGTCGCGCCCGCACCGTAGTTAGTGGCGTGGACTCATCGAGAGAGCAACCGTGAACCGTAACGAGCAGCGCGGGTCAGGTGTCTTCAGCCGCCCGTGTGACGCAAATGTCGAGGGACTCTCTCTGACGAGTCGGCTGCGAGCGACGGTCTCGACGCCCGCGGCCGAGGTGACGCCGGTGTCCGAGCTCGTCCGTCTGGTGGCGCTGGCCCGCGAAGACTTGGACGCCCACGGCCGCGACTGGTCGCGGCCAGGCTTTCAGGCTCTCCTGGTGCATCGCTTCGGCGCGTGGCGCATGAGCATCGGCTCGCGGAAGCTGCGGGCGCCGTTCAGCATCTGCAGCCGCGCGCTGTTCGCCGCCGTCCGCAATTTCTATGGCATCGAGATCCCGTTCAGCGCGCGCATCGGGCGCCGCGTGGTCTTCGAGCATCAGCACGGCATCGTCGTGCACGGCAACTCGGTCATCGGTGACGACTGCATCATCCGGCAGGGAGTCACGCTCGGCATCCGCCGCATGGACCGGCTGACGGAGGCTCCGGTGCTCGGGCGCGGCGTAAGCGTGGGAGCGGGCGCCAAGATCCTGGGGCGCGTGTATGTAGGCGACAACGCCGACATCGGCGCGAACGCCGTGGTGCTGGAAGATGTGCCGGCCCGGGCGCTGGCCATCGGCGTGCCGGCGCGCAACATCTCGCGCGATGCCGCGCCAAGTACCGACGAGCTGAATGAGGGAGCAGGCCTCGTGGGGCGGCTCTCGATGTCGCGATGCAGGCCATCGGTGGCGAACTCGAATGCGTCGGCCAATCCCAGCCTCCGCCAGTCACGATGACTTGGAACTCCCCTGGCTGCTTGCGACGGCACGATGAGGGCGCACGCGCCGCCGCCCCGACACCCGTTCTCGGCGTTGGCGAGACCACGACCCTCTTTGCTCGGAGCTCCCACGCCGGGGTGAGCTCGCTCTCTTCGACGCGCTCCTCGCCACGACACGCAGCCCGGTGAGCATCTCGTTGGGCAGGTACTGATTCGGGCCCATGCGCTCCTGCGAACGTGGCGCTGATCTCGTATGTCGAGAGAGAGCGCACTCAGGCCGCCTCCTCGGTCGCCAAGTTCGCCCATAGATGCCGGCGCCGTTTGCGGCACGGCACCAGACTCGTATTGCGGAGCAACGAGTTGTGGACCAAAGAAAAGACGCACCCGGAACCGCTGGCGATGTCACCGTTCACGTCGTCGCACACAACGAGAGGTCGCTTTCATGGCAATACGTGCGAATGGCCGCGACGTCGCTCCGCCTACCGATCCTCGCGTCTCGCTACTGGACCTGCTTCGCGAGCAGCTTCACCTCACGGGGACAAAGAAGGGCTGCAATCAGGGCGCCTGCGGAGCCTGTACCGTGCTGGTGGATGGTGAGCGCAGGCTCTCCTGCCTGGCCTTGGCGGTGCAGTATGAGGGGCACGAGGCCATGACGATCGAGGGTATCGTGCTGGACGATCAGCTGCACCCGTTGCAGGCGCTGTTCATCGAGTGCGACGGCTTTCAGTGTGGATATTGCACTCCGGGTCAGATCATGAGCGGCCTCGCGCTTCGCGAGGAGTTGCGACGCGGCATGTCGCGCAATGTCTCGGCAAGCCTGAACGAAGGTCCCGAGCCGTCGCGGGAGGAGATCCGCGAGCGGATGAGCGGCAATATCTGCCGCTGCGGCGCGCGCAACGGCATCATCGACGCGATCGCCGCTCATGTCGGAGCGACCCGCTGAAGGACCGCCTCCTATCACCGCGCCGACAGCGTCGGTTCTGCGATCGCCTCCGCGCAGCTCGAGGCCGCAGAGGTTCCTGGGTGGAGGCACCAATCGCTCTTTGCAACCAACGGATTGCGGTCGCCCAATCTTCATCCTCCAGCGAATCGTTCACTTGGTCATGTGATGCCCTCTGGCAACCCTGCCGTCCGCATCCTGCACGACCGCCCAACATCGCCCACCGGGGCGCGTCGAATGCCGAGCCGGCGCCATCACCCCACGCGGTGCGGGCCTTGCCAGTGTCCGGCGGGCGCATCATGTCCGGTGAGCACGACGAGTATGCCGTGCGCGGACACCTGTCCGCTCCCCTCCCCTTCGATCGCATCGAGACGCGCACCCCAACTCGCGCCCGGTCAACGCAAATGGCCAGAGCCCGCTCCCCGGTTCCATGACGAGCGCGTTGGCGCGAACGCTGCATGGCATTGGCACTGAAACTGGGCGTTGGCATCGGGGGCCCTCGCACGGCGCCCTGCGCAGCGGCGGACCGAAAGGCGCTCTTCCCTCCCCCTTGGAGAACCCATGCAAGCGACACACCTCGACGCTTCCCTGTCTGACGCCGGCGCCGAGCCCGACTGGCTCGACCGACGCGCCTACCCCTTTCAGAGCCACTCCATCGTCGTGCCCGACGGGCGCATGCACTACGTCGACGAGGGCCAGGGCGAGCCCGTGCTCTTCGTGCACGGCACACCAAGCTGGTCATTCGAGTTCCGCAACCTGATCCGCGGAGTGAGCGGCTTCCGGCGAGCGATCGCGCCCGATCATCTCGGCTTCGGGCTCTCGGAGCGGCCTCACGCCTTCGAATACACCCCCGAAGCGCACGCCCGCGCGCTCGAGGCCTTCGTCGACCGCCTCGGCCTCTCGCGCTTCGCCCTGGTCGTGCACGACTTCGGCGGCCCCATCGCGCTTCCCCTCGCCTTCGCCAACCCCGACCGCATCTCGCGCCTGGTCGTCATGAACTCGTTCATGTGGCCGCTCGACGCCGACAAGGAGCTGGCCAAGAACGCCCAGCTCGCCGCGAGCGAGCTCGGCCGCATGCTGTATCGGCACATGAACGCCCCGCTGCGCCTCGTGATGCCGAGCGCCTTCTTCGATCGCAGCAAGCTCACCCCCGAGCTCCACCGCCACTACCTCTCCGTGTTCCCCGATGGTGACTCGCGCGAGCGCGTGCTCTGGCAGCTCGCCCGCGCCACGCTGGGCTCGCGCGACTTCTACGCTCGCCTCTGGCAGCAGCGCGAGGCCTTGCGCGGCATCCCCGCGCTCGTCGTCTGGGGCATGCAAGATCCGGCGTTCACGCCGCGCCACCTGCGCCGCTGGCAGCGGGCGCTGCCGGGCGCCGAGGTGCTCGACGTCGGTGACGCGGGGCACTGGCCGCACGAAGAGCAACCGCGGCTCGTGGGTGACGCAATCAGCCGGTTCCTGCGCGACGATCGCTGAGCCGACAGTCGGAGGCTACACTCGCGCCGTGGGGGACCCCACAAAGGTCGGGTTGGCAAGGGCCGGCCCGATCGCTAGCTTGCCATGGCCCACCGGCGCGCTGCTCGAGGTTCCTTCCTTGCCGTTCCGCGTCACGCCCGGCCTCGGCATGCGTAATATCCACCGATGCCCTCCTCCTTGCCCCGCCTCGCGGCCGTCGTGTCCTCGTTCGCCGTGGCCGCGTCGGGGTGCACCGGCAGCTCGGTGAGCAGGCAGGTCGACCCTGATGACAACCACGACGCGAGTCCGTACGACGCGAACGGTGGGCGGCGTGACGGGGGCGACGAACGGCCGGTGGTGTTCGGAGCGGTGCGGGTCGAGCGTCTGCGCACCGAGTACCGGGTCAATCCCCTCGGCATCGACACAGCCGCGCCACGGCTCGACTGGCTACTCACCTCGACGGAGCGCGCGCAGCGGCAGACCAGCTACCAGGTGCTGGTCGCCAGCACGCGTGAGAGGCTCGAAGCCGACGACGGCGATCTTTGGAACTCCGGCAAGGTCCTGAGCGCCCAGTCCACACAAGTCGGATACGCGGGCGCCGCGCTGGGCTCGCGCCAGACCGCGTTCTGGAAGGTGCGCGCGTGGGACGCCCAGGACATCGCTTCGCCGTGGAGCGATCCGGGCACGTGGGAAATGGGCCTCCTGTCGCCTTCAGATTGGCGGGCGCGCTGGGTCACCGCGGCCTTGCCGCCACGCTTCGAGGCCCAAGGGTTGTCGTGGATCTGGCATGCAGAGGGCGCTCCGGCAAGCCAGGCTCCCCAGGGCGTGCGCGTGTTTCGGCGCGCCTTCACGCTCCCCGAGGCGAGCGTCACCCGAGCGTACGCCATCTTCAGCGTGGACGACGGCTACGAGCTGTACGTGAACGGCAGTCGCGTGGGCGAGGCCGAAGACTGGAAGAGCTTCTCGTGGTTCGACATCGGCCCCTTCCTGCGCGGCGGCTCGAACGTGCTGGCGGTGCGCGCCCGCAATGGAATCGAGTCGCCGGCAGGCATGGTTGGCCAGGTACAGGTCGAGCAAGCGGGTCAGGCGTCGCTCGTCTTCTCGACCGACGCGAGCTGGAGGAGCAGCGCCAGCGAGCCGGCTGGCTTCGCGAACACCGACTTCGACGACAGCACCTGGTCGCTCGCAGCCGTGGCAGCAACCTACGGTGATGCGCCCTGGGGCACGCTCGGATTTGCCGATAGTGGCGCGGTGCAGTACTTCCGCGGCGCGCTCACCCTCGACCGACCCGTGCGCCGCGCGCGCCTTTATGCGAGCGCGCTCGGTGTGTACGAGCCGTCGCTCAACGGCGCTCGCGTGGGCGAGCAGTACTTCGCGCCCGGTTGGACCGACTACACGGAGCGTGTGCAATACCAGACGTACGACGTCACAGACGCGCTGCGCGAGGGCGAGAACGTGCTCGGTTTGATGCTCGCGGACGGCTGGTATCAGGGGAAAATCGGCCCCTTCGGACGCGGCCAGTACGGGCCTGGCACGACGGCCGCGCTGGCCCAGCTGGAGGTCGAGCTCGACGACGGCAGCGTGCGTGTGCTTTCCACGGGCGAAGGCTTCACGGTCGGAGCGGGGCCGATCTCCCTGGCCGATCACATCGACGGCGAGGTGTATGACGCGCGGCGCGAGGTAGCCGGCTGGAACGCACCCGGCGGTGCGGCGCCGGCGGGCTCCCATGCCGCCGTCCTGTTTCCCGAGGGTGCGGTGACGGCTCGCCTGTCGGCGCAACCCGACGACGGCGTGGAGGTGACGGGCGAGCTCGTCGCGCGCTCCGTGATCGAACAGGCGCCAGGCGTGTTTGTCTTCGACCTTGGCCAGAACATCGTGGGCTGGGCGCGCCTCGCGGTCCGCGGCCCAGCAGGCGCCACGCTGCGCCTGCGCTTCGGCGAACTGCTCACACCGGCGGGCGCGCTGTACACCGACAACCTGCGCGAGGCCAAGGCACGCGAGGTCTACACGCTGCGCGGCGGCGGCGACGAGGTGTACGAGCCGCACTTCACGTCGCATGGCTTCCGCTACGTCGAACTGTCCGGCGACGTGAGCGCGCTCGAGGCCGCGCCCGACGTGTCGACCATCACGGGCATCGTCGCTCACGCGGCCACGCCGCTCACCGGCTCGTTCGGAACCTCGGCGGACTACCTGAACCAGCTGCAGAGCAACATCGTGTGGAGCCAGCGCGACAACTTCACCGTCGTGCCTACCGACTGCCCGCAGCGCGACGAGCGCCTCGGCTGGATGGGCGACGCGCAGATCTTCGCGCGCACGGCCACCTTCAACGCCGACGTCGCCACCTTCTTCACCAAGTGGCTGCGCGACGTGGATGAGGCGCAAGACGTGCTGGGAGCATTCAACGACGTGTCGCCGGAGGTGCCGCGCTTCAGCGCTCGGGGCACGCCGGCCTGGGGCGACGCCGGCGTCATCGTGCCCTACGTCATGTACCTCGCCTACGGCGACGCGCGCGTGCTCGAGGAGCACTACCCCGCGATGGTGAACTGGCTACGCTTCATCCGCCGCAACAACGGCGACGCCTTGTGGCGAAACGCGCGCGGCTCCGACTACGGTGACTGGCTGAACGTGAACGAGGAGACCGACAAGGAGGTGCTCGCCACCAGCTTCTATGCGCACAGCGCCGACCTGGTTGGGCGCATCGCGCGCATCCTCGGCAAGAACGAAGAGGCCGCTCAGCATGAGGCACTGTTCTCCGATATCAAGGCCGCCTTTCTCACCGCGTACGTGGATGCCGACGGACGCATTCGCAGCGATACGCAGACGGCCTATGCGCTGGCATTGCGCTTCCAGCTCCTGCCCGCGGCCCAGGCGAAGCGGGCGGCGGAGCACCTGGTGCGCAAGCTCGGTGAGCGCGGCGACTATCTGAGCACGGGCTTTCTGGGCGTGGGCCACCTGCTGCCGGCGCTGAGCAGCGCGGGCCGTACCGACCTCGCCTACAAGCTCATCGAGAATCGCAGCTACCCGTCCTGGCGCTTCGAGCTCGACCGCGGCGCGACCACCATCTGGGAGCGCTGGAACAGCATCGCCGAGGACGGCAGTCTCGAGACGACGGTGATGAACTCGTTCAATCACTACTCGTTCGGCTCGGTGGGTGAATGGATGTACGAGACCATCGCTGGCCTCAGACTCGACCCGAGGCAGCCCGGCTGGAAGCACTTCATCGTGAGACCCGAGCTCGGCGGGGGGCTCAGCGAGGCGCACGCCAGCTTCGAGTCGCCCTATGGGGTCACCGCGAGCGCGTGGACGCTCGTCGATGGCCTGTTCACGCTCACGGTGACCGTGCCCGTCAACAGCGGCGCCAGCGTCTTCTTGCCCGCAGGTGGCGCGGTCGAGCGCGACGGGGAGGCAGTCAGCGCAGCCGCCGATGGCCGCTACGAGGTGGGCTCAGGCAACTACGTGTTCACCCGCCAGCTCGACTGATTCGACGAGCGCCGTGATGGCGCCATTGCCGCATCGGCTGCCAGCTGCAGGCGGGGTGGCGGCCGATAGCCCAGCCCGTCCTCGCCGAGCCAGCTACATCGAAAGCCGAAGGCACTACCCTTCGGAGGCGCGCACGAGCTCGAGCTCTTCGGGAGCGGGCTGGCGCGGCTCGTCGCTCCACCTGAGGCGCGGCCCGCGAGCGTTGACGGCCTCGTACGTCATGAGCAGGCAGCGCTCGGTGCCGACGCTCGCGTCCGGGCAGGGGCGCGACGGGTGGTCCTTCTGCACCCAGTACTCGACGGTCGCATCCTCCTGGAAGAGCGGGTCCGATGCTGCCGCCGGTGTCGCCGCGGCGACGGTATCGCGAACGCCAGAGCTACTCGCCGCTTCGATCGCGCGCTCTGGCTCGTTGACGGGCAGCGTCGCGACCCTCGGCGCACAGCCGAGCGCAAGCGCGAGCGCGCACCGAATCCCTTTTTCCCACCATCCCGATGCCTGGACTGCCATCGTGAACACCCTCCGCGGCTCCCCTCGAGCCTCGTTCTTGGACCTTGCTCCGATCGACAAGGATGACTCGAGATCGGCGGCGTTCCGTACAAATCAACATAAATCGCCCAAAACCCCATGCCGAGACGGAACGCGCTCGACCTGAAACGGCGCACGAGCGAGCGGTATAACGCGCCGTACACGCATGACCGACCGAGGCGCGGCCCGTCTCGGTGCAATGTCCCGAAACGCGCTGGGAGGCGTCGACCAGCAGCGGCTCGCGGTGAGCGATGCCATCGGGCCTGCGCGAGAGCGTACCGGCAGCGCCCCCCGGGTCTCGCCCAGCAAAGGCGAAGCGTGGGCCGAGTTTCGGTGCAAAGTCACATTCGTCTTGGCCATACGTTGATGAATCGTAGACCAGCGGTTGTCGCGCGACGACCTCCCGAGAAATCGACCGGAGTCCCCAGCCATGTCACACAACACTCGGAGGAGTCGCGTCGAGAAGCTCGTGCGCCTGCACAGCGATCTCTCGCGAAGATTCCTCATCGGCCGTGCCTCTCCCATGGTCTGCGTCTGTGCGCTCGGCGCTTGTCGCTTGGGAGACACCTCGACCGTCACTGACACGGAGGCCCGCGGCGACGCGATCGTGGCGACACGGGACGGTGGAATCGGCGGGCCCGACGACGCGGGCGACAACCAGGAGGCAGCGTCGCTCGAACCCGCAATCTGCCAGCGACCCCATGCCTCCGGTCGACACGACCTTACCTTGAACGTCGAGGGCACCGATCGTCGCGCTATCATCTACGTTCCGCAAGGCTACGACGGCACGACTCGCCTGCCTCTCGTCTTCAATCTGCACCCCTCGAGTGGCGCGCCCGAAGGGCAGCTCACCGAAACCGGCATGGAGAGTCAGGCCGACACGCGCCAGTTCTTCATCGTAGCGCTCGCGGGATACAACAACCTGTGGAACGTGCTGCGAAGGCCCGACCTCCCTGACGACGTGGACTTCGCGAACGCGGTGCTCGAGTGGACGGAGGCGAACCTTTGCACCGACGTGGCGCGCGTGTATTCGACGGGCTTCTCCGGCGGCGCGCGGACCAGCTCCCTGCTCGGCTGCGCGCTGCCGTCCAGGTTCTCCGCGATCGCTCCCGTCGCGGGCATTCGCAACGACCCGCCCTGCGACGCCACGGGTGTCAACGTGCTCGCGCTCCACGGCACAGGCGACAACGTGAACTTCTACGCAGGCTGCCCCGTCAACGACACCGGTTGCTCCCGCAACGGGGAGTGGGGCGAGAGCGTCGAGCAAGCACTCGGTGATTTTCGCGTACTCAACGGCTGCAGGGCGGAACCAAGCGTCGAGGTTCTGCCAGCCGGCACCGAGCACCACACCTGGTCAGGGTGCAAAACCGGCGCAACCGTCGAGTTTTACAGGGTCCCCGATGGCCAGCACACCTGGGGCCTCTTGGGCGCTGAAACGACGACCGTGGTACTCGACTTCCTCTTGTCGCACTGACCGTCTGCGGCTGGGCAAGTTCCGAAACGCAGTCGCCTCCGAGAGGAGGAGGCGACGATGAGGCAACGAGGCCGCTCGGGGCGCGACGAGAAGGATGTGGCGCGCTCGTCGATGAACGACGGCAGCGCCCGGGCGGAGCGGCGAGGTCCGTCAGAACAGGCCGACCAAGTGCTGCCATTCGTGAGGAACAGCCCCGTGGATGCCCATCCAATAGCTGGTGCGCGGCGCCAGACCGTGCTCGACTCGAATGTCGTTCTCGGTAACCGTTTGCCGCTTCATGTTACGACCCCGCGAGTCCGTGCGCGGCGGCGGGCTGGGGGGCCGCAAGAGCCCCACCGTCTCGCCCTCGTCCTCGTTTGGGTCAGCGTTCGTGATCCCGAGCATGTTGCGCCAGGCGTGAATCAGCTCGTGCGCGAGCCCGATGAACGACGGCCGCTCCCCATCCGGGGTCGCGGTGGTGCTCGAGTTCCAGAATATGCCGCTAGTGGTTCCCTGACCGCGCGCAACGGCGGTCCGTCGCGCGTGAATTTCATTCGCCGCGCGGGTGCAATTGGTCGGGGTGTAATGGGTCGGCGAGACGATGACGACCTTGTAGGTGCCCTGCAGGAGACGACCGTCCTCGGCGATACCGGACAGCAGCAGCCTGCCGGAGACGGTGCTGTTGATCCGCGCCAGGGCTGCGTTTACCTCTTGCAACAGGTTCCGGTTACTCCCCCCGGGGCGAACCCAGATTCCCTTGAAATTGGTCTCGACGTTATCTGCCATGAAAATGCCTCGGATTGATGTGTCGCGGTGCGTGTCCCGCTCGCTGCTCAATCTTTCGGTTGCGTACGACGCGCCCGCAGCATGTTGTCGCGCTCACTGGGCCAACCTCGGCCAAGATCGGCTGTTCCCCCCCTTGC
>Ga0247763_1001457_pt1 | contig 13439 bp, 9 predicted proteins | sample UWRJL141409B4_FD_179926 | JGI IMG/M metagenome (GOLD analysis project Ga0247763, IMG submission 179926) | Plant litter microbial communities from Arlington Agricultural Research Station in Wisconsin, United States - UWRJ-L141-409B-4 | ecosystem: Environmental > Terrestrial > Plant litter >...
CGGGTAGCAGCACCACCGAGACCCTCATGCTCACGAACTCCAACACCGAAGAGTTCCCCGTCATCACGAGCAGCTGTTTCGGAACCATCGCGGCGGGCGACGAGTGCACCGTACGGATCGCCTTTTCCCCGAACATCGAGGGGGAGCGCACGGCAGTCATGACGGTCAGCGCCGGAGCTCTCAGCGCGTCGGTGACCGTCATCGGGATAGGGTCCTGAGCGCCGACCGCGCCGCCAGCGTCCAGGGGGCTCTGTCGCGCTCACGCGTCCAAATACCCGGGCTTGCGAGCACCGTGAGCGACGGCAAGGCTCCGGATGCAGTCGTTCACCCGACAGCGGTCGGCAGGGCCGCGAACTGAGCTACGGCCTGCCCCCCAGGATAGAACGCCTGAGCGGCTACACGAGGGGCTGCGCGCGGTCGAGGACGCGCCGGCGGGTGTCAGCGCTTGCCGTGAGGCGAGCCTTGGCGATCTTTTCCTCGTCGACGCGTCGCAGGTTGCTCGTGCCACCGACCCAGGACAAGGCGTAGATGAGCCACTTGGTCGGGTCAAAGTGCCATCGCCGCACGCCGTTGCGGTAGTCGTTCTGAAAACGGTGGTGAAAGTTGTGGTAGCCCTCGCCAAACGTGAAGAGCGCGGTGAAGAAGGAGTCCCGCGCAGACGTCGAGCGATCATAGGGCCGCGAGCCCAGGCTGTGTGCGAGCGAGTTGGTGGCGAAGGTCGCGTGGTACTGGCAAACCAGGCGCGAGAAGCCGGCGAGCAGCAGGCCGCCCACGGCATCACCCCAGAGCGCCCCGAGGGCTAGCGGCAGGACGGCTCCAAATCCGATGGCCAGGCCCACGTAGTTTCGGTGCTGCCACATCACGAGCGGGTCCGCCTGGAGGTCGCGCACTCGTTTCAACGAGGGCTCGCGATTCTGATAGAGCACCCAGCCGATGTGCGCCCAGAAGAAGCCGTCCTGGATGTTGTACGGGTCTTCGTCACGATCGACGTGAGAGTGATGCTGGCGGTGCTCATTGACCCAGCGCAGCGCAGAATTTTGTACCGACGCGGCGCCGAAGAGCAGCGCGACCAGGCGCACCCAGGGCGCGGCATCGTAGGTGCGGTGCGCGAACAGCCGGTGATAACCGGCCGTGATGCTCAGGCTGCACAGCACCATCCAGGTCGCAGCCAACAGCAGCGTCCACGGATTGAAGTGCAGCACGGCCCAGGCGACGCCCAGCGCCGCGGCGACGTGCGCAAAGGCGAGAAAGACGATGTTGCGCCAGTCGAGTTGACGGGGCCCTGCGGTCATCGGCGCACTCATGCCGGTCGCACCGCTGCTGATCCACGCCTTGCCACGCCATGTCGAGCGTGGTTCGCTCTGCAGAGCGCCGGGCCGGCGAGTCCGGTAAACGGTTGAAGGAAGGGGCGCCGCACCTCGGCGCAGTGGATCCGTTGCATCGCTCAACCATGTGCATGGTGGTACCGATAGTGCGTCACGACAGAGTCATCTTTTTCGCCGGTGTCGCGGGCGGCATTGTGCCAGATTGGATGACTTGGCGCTGTCAACACCTAGCCTCGCGTCCGGGGTGGTTCTTTTGCGCATTCGCCCCTCATGATCGCGCAGATCGCTCATTCATGATCGCCTCGATGGCATGGTGACCGGGATGGCATCGTGACCGGGATGGCATCGTGACCGGGGATGGCATCGTGACCGGGGGGAAACGGCTGGTTTCTGCCAGGAGGAGGCCCGAGGCGCGCCGCGTCGAGGCGCTGGCCCAATCGCGCCGGATGCCGAAATGCCGAGCAGCGCGCGACCGGTTTCAGCTCGCCCGGCCCCCCGACGACCCGTCCGAGGCCGCCCGTTCGCTGTTCGCGCGGATGGCCGCGACCAAAAACGGGGTGAGCCCGGCGCCGTGCTGGTCGATGCTGGCCGCAAATCGCGCATCGTTCTCGTACAGGTCTGACAGGCCGCGGTGCATGTCGACGCTGCACGGATAAAACCAGCGGTCGATCGAGCGCCGATGCCGCTCGGCGACCGCCATGGCAGCGGCCGAGTCCGGGCGCTCTCCCGCCGAGAGCAGCGCGAACGCTTCGCTCATGATCGCGGTCTGTTCGGCGCCGAAGCGCTTCCAGTCCTCGGCGGTGTACTTCGCGGTGCGCCGCTTCGACTCCTGGAAGGCGTCGGTGTGGCCCCAGCGCTGCTCGGCCTCGGCTTCATACTTGGAGGCGTCGAAGCCGTCGAAGAGCTCCTTCATGTCCGTGTTCCTTTCCGTGTGACCCATCACCGCGAGCGCGCGATCGACAGCGCGGATCATCTCCGCCGTCTCTGCGGCGCGCCGCTCGAGCTGCTGGCGTTGCGCGAGCAGCGCCCGGCGCCGATCGAACTCCGGGTCATCCAGCGAACGCTGGATGGCCTCTAGCGTGAGCCCCAGCTCGCGCCCGATGACGATCTGCTGCAAGCGCAGGAGATCATCGTCGTCGTAGAGGCGATAGCCCGCGTCGCTGCGACGGCTCGGCACGAGCAGGCCGATCGCGTCGTAGTGGTGCAGCGTGCGCACCGACACGTGGGCGATCTCGGCGACTTCCTTGACCTGGTAGGTGCGTCGGGAGGTCATGCCCAGAGCTTGCGCCCTCACGTCGCGAGAGGGTCAAGGAAAAATCGAGCGGCGCGCGGCCGAGACGGAAGCGCACCGCGGACGGGGCAGCTCTCGCCGCGCTGCACATCGAGGTGCAGCGCGACCGCTCGGAAAATGCCGACCGAGTTGCCGCTCAAAACCCTGACAATTCAGCGAGATCGCCGCCGACTTCTGTGAGGATTGCACCTCGCTGAGCCCCCTGGTCGAGGCGATGTTCAGTTTGAACCTGGTTGGCGTGGGTGGTCTGTTCCATTCCGGGCGTGTGACTCGACCACTGATGCTCGGAGGCCCTCTTCAATGAACGACTTCATCACCCCTCGCCGCTCCGGAACTCTCTCGCGCTGGCGCCGCTCGCCGCTCTGCCGCTCGCTCGCGCACGCCTCGTCGATGGCCGTGGTGCTGCTCGCCACCGCGTGCGGCGGCGACTCGGAGTCTGCGCCACCGCCGGAGAGTACGAATCGAGACGCGACCGTCCCGGCGAATCGACAAACGCTGCCGACCGAAACGGCGTCCGCCACCGACATCTCCCCGTCGAAGGTCAGCGGCAGCGGCGCGCTCGATATCATCGTCGCCCCCGCTGGCGACGGAAGCCTGCCCTCCGATCTCTTCGTGGGCTGCAAGTTCGGCCCTGTCTTTCAGGTGTCGGATCTCGAGACGATCCTGCCGCTCGAAGAGGGCGATCCGGGTGGCGTGGCGGAGGCCATCGCACCATTTCTCGGCAGCGAAGAGGGCACCTTCTGGCCGCAGGACGGCTGGCAGCTCCTGCGGCAGACCGTCGACGACGTGCTGCTCGTGCACGCGGGAACCGACGGCGTTGCCTTCATGACCGTCGAGCGCGCCGGCGACACCTGGCGCTGGTCGGGGTCGCAGCAGGGCGAGGGGTGCCCTCTCCACTACGTCACGCCCGACGGGCTCAACGCGGTGGACTGGCGCGTCGATCCCGACTCACCGCCGGAAGCGGGCGACACGACGCTCGCCCTGCTGGTCACGGAACGGGCGTGCGTGAGCGGGCAAGAGCTGGGCGATCGCCTGCGCGGCCCTCAGCTGGTCGTGACGGACGACACCGTCCGCGTCGCCTTCGCCGCCGAGCCTCCGCCCGGCGACTCCTTCGACTGCCAGGGCAATCCCGAGGCGAGCGCGACCGTCGAGCTGCCCGAGCCGCTCGGTGAGCGCGAGATCATCGAGGGCCTGGCGATCGGCGTCGATCTCGAAGACTTCCTCGATTAGCAGAGGAACCTGCCCGCTCGGGAGCGAGCCCGCGTCGGCGGGCTCGCTGGGGTCGGGTCCTCGCTCCGTCCCGGCTGGGTGCGAGCTCAGTGTGGGCTCGCCAGCGAGCAGAATCCCCCCACGCACACGTTGGAAGGATCACAGCAGTCCGCCGCGCGCTCACAGCGCTCCTGCACCATCGAGCAGCTCGCCGCCGGCGGCTGGTTCACGCACACCAGCTCGTCGCCCGCGCCCGGCTGGCAGTAGCCGTTGCAGCACTGGTCGCCCGTCTCGCACGACGCACCGTCGGCGCGGCACGGGTCGAGCACCCAGAACGCGCGCGAGTTGCCCGCGAGCAGCTCCTGCGCGGGCAGGTAGAACGCCGGGTGGCTCGCGTCGCTGCCGGGCTGGGCGTTGACGTCGATGGCAGCGACCCAGAGCTTCTTAGTGGTGATGTTCTGCACCAGGTCGACGCCGCGAGGGTCGCTGCAGTAGGGGGGAATGGTGGCGACGTTGCCGTACAGGCGCCGGCTGGTGAAGATCACCCAGGAGTAGCCGCCGGAGACGACCGGGTTCACCGTGGGCTCGTAGTTGGTGTTGTGGTCGTCGGCGTGGCCGGGGTCGATGCCGCCCACGCTCTGGCCGTCGGCCATGCAGGTCAGCGCGGGGGGCGACGCGAGGTCGGGCAAGTATCCAACGCCGTTGAGCTTGTCGAGCGGGGTCACCGTGCCGCCGGCGGCGTTCGCCCAGTGGACCTGCGCCTTGGCTCCGCGGCGTGTGTACAGCGCGCCTTCGTTGTTGCCGTTGCCGCCCGCCACGGTCTGCTGCTGAAACACCAGCGAGCGTCCGTCGGGAAGGAACGCGGGCCAACCGGGACGCTCCTCGGCGGGGCGGCCCGAGGCGTCGACCACGGTGACCGGGTTGCTGAAGGCGTTGGTGGCGTCGTCGAAGTTCATGACGACGAGCTTCTGCTTCGGATTGGTGACGCCCGTTCCCGCCATCGGATTGAACACGACGAGCGAGCTATCCGGCGAGAACATCGGAGTTCCGAGGTCCGTGAACCCCGGCGCCAGGCCGCTCGTCGTCAGCAGCTCACCGCCCGGCAGAGCGATCAGTTGCCCGGAGGGCGACAGCGCCTTGTCGCCGTCGCGGGTGAGCGCGGGAAACTCTGCACCGTTGGCCATAACCGCCTCGGTGGCGCCGCCGGAGGCGTCGAGGTCGTAGGCGGAGCTCGTCTCGTAGACGTCGCCGTGTTGCACCACGAGTCGAGAGCCGCCCGCCGCGACGGAGTGGCAAGTGCGGCAGGCGCCCACGCCGCCGTTCGCGCCCGCGGTCAGGCGCGGCGCCGTGTCGCCGACCTTGATCGAGAGCACCGCGCCGCCGAACTGGTGATCACCGCCGACGGCCTCCCCGTGGTTCTTCGCGAGCTGCGACCCGTAGGAGTTGTAGTAGATGGTGCCCGAGAGGCGCGCGGGGGCTATCGTCCAGGTCTGGGAGATCGGACCGAAGGCCTGCCCGTTGCGCGCGACCACGAGGCTCAAGGTCAAGCGGTCCGGCGCGCCGCCCGCCGTGGCTCCCACGGAGGCGGTCGCCGCTTCCCACACGCTCTGCGGGATGGGATGCCGCACGAAGGGGCCGTGCGACTGCGCGAGGATCGCCGGGCGACCAAAGACGCCGGTCCATGAGAAGGTCCCGCTCGTGTTCGCCAGCGTCAGCGAGACGGCGTCCGCGTCCGCGGTCGACCAGTCCCACATGACGAGGGGCGCGAGCAGGCCGCGCGGGAACACCGTGCCGTCGTAGGGATAGGAGAACGTGAGCCCCACTGCCTGGCCATTGCCGGTCGGTGCGCGCAGCGCGGCCAGGATCGCCGCGTCGGTGACGGCGGTGCCGAGACCCTCTCCGCCCACGCCGCCAACGCCGCCGCCGCTCGTGAGCTCGGCGACGTCATCGGCGATCTGGCTGCCGCCGCTCGCGGCGCCGGGGCCGTTCTGATCCGAGACGACGCGGATGTTGACCGCACGCTCGACGACGACTCCATTGAGCCCGACGCGAACCGTGACCGTGCCCGCGAAGTTGCCGGTGGGCGTGAGGGTCGCCGTGCCGCCGAGCGCGGGTGTGATGCGCCCCAGGTCACCGTGATCGACGGACCACGCGGCGTTCACCGGCTTGCCGCCGGCGGTCGCCGTGAAGACGACATTCGGCATCGCTTGCCCCTGCGTGACGGTCAGCGTCTGCGCGCCCTCGGGTGAGATCGTGAGCCCGCTGGGGGGCGGCTCATCCGGCTCCCAGTCGTCGGGCAGGATCACGCCCTGGGTTCCGCCCCCACCCGGTGAGCCTCCACCGGTGCCGCCGTTGTCGGAAGCTGTTCCTCCCGTGCCCGGGGCCGCCCCGGTTCCAACCAGCGAGGGTGAATCCTTGGTCGAGTCGCAGGAGGTGGCAAGGAAGGCGAGGAGTAGGGTGGTCGTCGAGAGAGCCCGACGGCGAAGGAGGGCGACTGGCATGGTCAAAGGACAAGTACGGATCCAATGCCGACGGCTGGAGCGGATGGTCACCGACGTGAGCCCCCTGTTCACGGTCGCTACGGTCGCTCGACGGCGCACCGTTCCACGATGCAACGAACTACGTGACGCGAGATCGCCCTACCCCAGCCCCCACGGCAGGCTGCCCCGGCGCCCCGTCTCAGGCGGGCTTGTCTGCCGTGATCACGCTGCGCGCAGCGGCGGTCAAGGCCAGCGTCGGGTTCCGAAAGCCAGCCCGCTGCAGATACCCGCCCATCTCCCCCACCCCGTAGCAGCGCCCCTCGGTCGAGTGCATCAGCATCACCGAATACTCGGCGACGTGCAGCGGCCCGCTCTTGTCCTCGTTCAGGTGGGCGTCGTGGATCACGAGCTGGCCGCCGGGTGCGAGCGCCGCAAACGACGCCGCGAGCAGACGCTCGACCACGGGCACGTCCCAGTCGTGCAGAACGTTGGAGAACAGATGCACGTCAAACCCCGCGGGCAGCGGCTGCGTGAGCATGTCGCCCGCCCTCACCGCCACACGCTCGCTGAACCCGCGCTTCTGGATCGCCGAGGCGCTGATGCGATCGACCGGAGGCTTCTCCAGCACGGTGGCGCGCAAGCTCGGGAAGTGCGCGCAGAACGAGCAGGCATAGATGCCGCTCCCCCCGGCGATGTCGAGCAGACTGCGCCGCTGCGCGAGGTCCAGCTGCTTGGCCGCGGCCTGCGCCAGAAACACGCCCCGACAGTCCATCGCGGAGGTGAACTGCTCGGCGAACGCCTCGGTCTCCATCGACTTGTGCCAGTCTTGCTTGCCCTGCTCGCCGCCCCAGCCCGCGGGTTTTCCGGTCTTCAACACGCGGAGCAGGTCGCGGCACACGGGTCGCTCTTTCAGCGATTCGTAGTACGGCCCGAGGAACCACGGCGACTGCCGGCACAGGTGCTCGGCGGCCTCTGGCGTCACGTGATAGCGCGAGCCACGCCGCTCGAGCAGACCCATCGCCACGAACAGCGTGAGCATCACGTCGGTGGGGCGCTCGCTCAGCTCGAAATGACGCAGCACACCCTCCTGATCGGAAGGCTGCTCCGCCAACCAGGAGAACAGATCGAGCCAGACGATACCCGTGAGCAGCAGGTCTTCGGCATACAAGCCGTCTCGATACCGATAGATCGGAGTGGGATCGGTCGACGGAGTTCGGGTGAGCGCGTCTTGCATGGCATGAACGCTAGCAGAACGAAGGCCGCGAAAGCGCTCGCCTCTGGGTGCACTCCTCAGCCCACGCTGCAAAACGACAATTGAGGCGAGGTTTCGTGACGGCGAGCGCCCCGCTCGCGCATGCAGCGGTACCACCATGGCCCAGACCCCTCCTTCGCCCGAGTCGCCCGAGTCCGCGCAGTCGCCCGAGAGTCACTTCCGCGTAGCCAAGCGCGGGCTCTCCGGCGCACGCACCGCCGCGTGGCTCTCCGGCGCACGCACCGCCGCGTGGCTCTCCGGCGCACGCACCGCCGCGTGGCTTCCCCACGCCACCGCCCTGGTGTGGCTGATCGTCGGCGCAGACCTCGCCTGCTCCGATAACGCCACGCCGCGAGCCGACTCGTCAGCAACGGATCCCAGCGCTCCGCCCGCCATGAACGCGGACCCATCGAACGGGAGCACCGACCCGACCGCCACTCCGACGGGCAACCCCACCGACGCGCCATCGCCCGTCCCCCCCGCGGGCGAGACGGACGGGTACGAAGGAGAGACCCCTGCCGCGCTCGACCCGGGCGCGTCTGGAAGCACCGGCGTCGCCGCGGGCGGCGCGAGCGCCGCGGCGGGTGCTGGCGCGACGGCAGGTGGCGCCGCCGGCGCGGGGAGTGAAGGCGCTGGAGACGTGCTCGAACCGGACCCCGGCACCTTGCTCGGCACCGCCACGCGCCCGCAGCTCGGTGAGTCCGCGGCGCCGCAGTTCGATGTGCTCCAGTTCCTGGCGAGCGCCGGCAACCTGACGACGGGTCTCGTGCGCGACAACTGGGATCCGACCGGCGGCGTGGGTGACGTGGCGAGCTTCAGCGCCGACTTCCGCGTAGCCGCCAGCGGCGGCACGCACACCAGCGTGCAAGCGGCGGTCACCGCGGCTGCCAGCGCGGGCGGCACCGAGCGGCGTTTCGTCGAGGTCGCCGCCGGCACCTACCGCGAGGTCGTGTGCGTGCCCGGCAACGCTCCGCCCATCACGCTGTACGCGACGAACGCGGACGCCAGCCAGACGGTGATCGTGTTCGACAACTACTCCGGCAAGCCCAAGGCCGCCGGCACCTCCGCCAACCCCTGCAACCCCAACACCAACGGGACCACCTTCGGCACCAGCGGCAGCGCCACGTTCGCCGCCTTCGCGCCGGAGTTCCACGCCAAGAACCTGACCTTCGTCAACGACACCGACGAGACCACCGCCACGGGCGGCGTGCAGGGCGTCGCGCTGATGGGCCAGGGCGATCGCCAGATCTACGAGAACGTCCGCGTGCTCGGCAATCAAGACAGCTTGTTCCTGAAGACGCCCGACGTCACCACCGTGCAACGCGCCTACTTCAAGGGCTGCTTCGTCGAGGGCGACACCGACTTCATCTTCGGTCGCTCCACCTTCGTGCTCGACGGCTGCACCATCCGCTCGCTCACCTCGCGCACCGCAAACGGCGTCGTGCTCGCCCCGAGCACCGACTCGCGCAATTTCTTCGGCATCCTCGTCACGCGCTCCACGTTCACGGCAGACGCGACGGCGGGCGCCTCCAGCACCTCGCTCGGCCGCGCCTGGGACGAGAGCCAGGTCGACGTCCCCACCTACACCGCGAACGTGCAGAGCGGCGTGTTCCCCAACGGCCAAGCCGTGGTGCGAGAGTCAACTCTCGGTTTACACATCCAGAGCACGACGCCGTGGCGCGCGGCCGCGACCACGAGCCGCCCCTACGCCTCGGTCGATGGCGCCGTGCCCGCAAATCGTTTCTATGAGTTCGGCAACACGGGGCCGGGGGCGGCACCGGCGCCATGAACGGCGCGCTCTGAACCAACGGCGACGCGCCAACGACGACGCGCGACAGCGAACGCGCTGGGGTGGCGATGGCCATCCGCGGTGCGCGCGCTGCTCGCCGGGTCGCGAAAGACCCGCTGCCTGGTACGCCGCTTGCTGCGTCCTCGGCGCATTCACGCCGGCGCCCGATGTTGCGCCAGAATGTGCCACCGCGAGCCCACGCGGGCCGCATCACGAACAGGGACGAAGCAAATGACAAACCGCAATTCATCGCGAGGATTTTGGGGGAAGCGACGCGGCACGATGGGGCTCGGGCTGTGGGCGGCCGTGGGCTGTGTCTGGGGCCTCGGCGCGTGCAACGGGTATGATCTGGGCGACATCCTCGGGGCGATCGACGGCGGCCATGGCCATGGCCATGGCGGACATGGCGGCGCCTGCGTCCTCGACGGCGAGCGCTACCGCCCTGGCGAGAGCTTCCCCTCGCCAGACGGATGCAACACCTGTTCCTGTGGCGAGGACGGCCAGATCGCCTGCACCCTCCGCTTCTGCGCGGCCACCTGCGGCGGCATCACGGGCGCGACCTGTGCCGACGGCGAATACTGTTCGTTCCCGCCCGAGACCGAGTGCGGCTCGGGCGATCAGACGGGCTTTTGCGAGCCGGTGCCCGAGTTCTGCACGCGCGAGTTCGACCCGGTGTGCGGCTGCGACGGCGGCACCTACGGGAACCCCTGCACCGCCGCTGCTTCGGGGGTCTCCGTGGCACATCCGGGCGAATGCGGTCCCGGCGGTCAGTGTGATTCGGACGACGACTGTCCCGTTCCGCCCTGCGCCTGTCTGGACGAAGACGGTGACGGACAGTGCGAGAACGACTGTCCCATCCCCGTTTGCCGCTTCGGACAGTGCGGGGTGGGCGACCCGAACGCCCTCCAGGTGGGCGACTCGTGCGGCGGCTTCGTGCCGCCCGATTCTCCGCAGTGCGACGTGGGCCTCTTCTGCCAGCACCAAGCGGGTGCGCTCTGCGGGGCCGCTGACGCGCCCGGCGAGTGTGTCATCATCCCCACGGCATGCCGTGACATCCTCGACCCCGTCTGCGGCTGCGACGGGCAGACCTACGGCAACGCATGCGAAGCCGCCACCGCCCTGGTCGGGATCTTCGAACTCGGCGCGTGCGAGTGATTGAAGACCGGGGGGACGGGGGGGGTCGCTGCTAGCAAATCACGCCGCGAAGAGAAGCTGCGGAGCGGGCGGAGGCGTTGCCGCCCGCGCCGCGCCTCGTGGGGGACGGCGGGCAGAATACCGACTGGTTGGTCTGTACGGCGGCGGCGAGGAGCAGACCCCGCGCGCGTAATCGGGCCGAGCTGATCCTTGCAAAACCGGCATCAGCTCGACCGCTCGCGCGTCGGCGTACGGTAACCAGTGCGCAGGCGCGCCGACGCCGACTCGCGGGGGTGTCTCCCTCTGGACTCGGGGTGTGGCGGCGGACTCGATGCTCGCACGTCGATGAGCGCGCGACTTCCGAGAAGACGAAAAGGGGCGCGCCATGAATGGCGATGACTCCAGGGGTCTCGACGCCGAGAGCACCAACACCACCGCGAGGTCAAGGCGCAGAGCGATTCGTTGAAACCGATCGAGAAGGCCGGTCGCCGAAGGTCGCCGAGGGCGGCCAGCCACCGCGGCTGCCTCGAGGATCCTGCGGAGCTGCCGGCTGGCCCAGCACGGGCGGCGCGTGTATCATGAGCTCGCGAAGCGCCGACGGGGTGACCTGCCTGACGGCTCCGAGCTCACGGTGCCCCCCTTCCTCGCGAACCTTCCGTCACCTTGCAACCTACCTCGAGCACACTCCAGGTCGACTCCGACCGGCTCGGGCAGACCGACGACGCCTACGCGACACCACTCTCGACAGGCGCGTCGCCAGCGGTGTCGCGTACGAGCAAGAGGCCGAGGGAGTACGGTGGTGACCTGCCCGATGGCCCCGCGCTGACGGTGCCCCCCTTCCCCACGAGCCTTTCATGACCTTGCAACAACCCTCGAACACACCCAAAGTCGACTCCGAACGGCTCGGCGAGACGGACGACGCCCACGCTGACACGACGCTCGACGGTCGCCTCTTCAGCGGGGTCGCATACGAGCGAGACGCCGAAGGCCACCTGATTTGCCTGTGCGGCTACGTCGACGGCAAAATGCACGGAGCGTTTCGCGTCTGGACGGCGTCGGGCACCATCGCGTCAGAGTATTACCACTCGGTTGACGGCCTGCACGGGCCCTACCGCGAGTGGGACGCGAGCGGCCGGCTCCGCCTCGACGCCTACTACGAGCACGGCTACCACACCCGCCGGAAGACATTCGCCGAAGACGGCAGCGTGCTCGAAGACGAGCCGTTCGATCCGGAATCGCCGAACGCGGCGCGGATCGTGAGGGAGCGCAAGCGCCGCAAACGCGAGGTCGTGGACATCGATCTGAACACCTGGGACTTCGTCGAGAGGTTGCCCGGCTGGGGCGCCGACGGCTCCGAGCTTCCTGACGGCGCGGCGTTGCCGGTTCCCGCGTTCCCTCCTGACGTCCCCTGACCACAGCCGAGCCACAGCCGAGCCCCTCGCGATCGTCGACGTGCACTGGTCTTTGCTTTGCCGCCATCGTCGCGACGGGTACGTGGTGCTCGACGCTCAGGGCTCGCCGGCGTTCGGCTTACATCTCGGTCAGCACCTCGGTCAGCCCCACGCCGTCATCGGCCTCGCGCGCTGAGGCACATCGCGGCCTCGCGCGCTGAGGCACATCGCGGCCTCGCGCGCTGAGGCACATCGCGGCCTCGCGCGCTGAGGCACATCGCGGCCTCGCCAGCGCAGGCCACGTCTGTCTTCGAGATCGTGGCGCGCAAGCGTTGAAGCGCTCGCAGACGATCGCCTGGGCGTATCGCCTGCTCGTCGCGACCGAAGTGGGCGCCCATCCGTGTTAACGCCGCGTGCCGCCCAGCTGATCATGCAGGTCACGTGCGATCGACTTGCAATTTTTCGGCTTGGGTTCAGAGTTGAAGTAACGGCTCCATCTCGCAGTGGAAGCCGTGAGGCGCACTTGCGCCGTCACATCGGAGGGAAACGCATGTCGAAAATCGACTTGTCTGCAGCCCCGGAGGAGATGATCGCCGGCATGAAGCGCAAGCGCACGCTGACGATGCTCTTTGCGGTCGGCGGGATCGCCCTCGTGCTCGCCGTCCTCTTCAGCGCGACGGGCGCCATGTACGCGAAAGACCCGCTCCGCGAGCTACAGACCGAGAAGGCCGCGCTCACGCCCGCCGATCGCTGAGCGGCAACCGCTCGAGCGGCGAAAGCCCGCCGTCACCGAACCATGACACCGCTCGCTCCGAGCGAGAGGGATGCGTTTGCCTCCTCCGCTCGGGCGGAGGCGCGCTGCGCGCCGAGCACCGAGCTTGGGGGAGGCAAGTCGAGCGCAGCGAGACGGGTGGGGGCATCCGTTTCGGGGCGCTCGGCTCGGTCGCTCCTTCCTCACTGCGCGCGCCTCGGCTCGAGCCGTGAGGCGCTAGCGGCTAGCGCAGGCCACAGCGCGCGTTCACTTCTTTGAAGCGATCTTGCGGGATGCGCACGTTCATCGCGGCGGCCACCGTGGCGAGCGCGGCGGGGCAATCGCCGCCGCGGGCGGCTCGCTCGGCCACGATGGGGGCGTGTTCGATGATCTGGGCCTCGCAACGATCGCGCGCCGCCCGGTCTTCGCACAGCAGCTGCTCGCCGACGGCGGTGACGACGGTGTAGTTGCCGCCGCCCTGGAGCGCGGAGAGGCAACGCTCGCAGGCGCCCGCGGTGGGCAGGTTCCAGGGCAAGCCGGGGATGGGTGAGCTCGGCGACGGCTGGGTCTGCCCGGGCTGCGTCTGCCCCGGCTGGGCTTGCCCCGGCGCGCCGCCGCTGCCCGGTAGCGGAAGCCCCGGCACCGAGCCAGGCGGCAGCGGGCTGGTGGGCGTCGCCGGAGTGCCCGGTGGCGTGGTCGCAGGGGGCTGGGTCGCAGGGGGCTGGGTCGCGGGCGGACGGCTCGGCGGCGTCGGGCGCGGGGGGCTGGGGCGCGCGGGTGCGGGCTCGGGCGGCTGCGGCGGCGCTTCGGGCGGCGG
>Ga0247763_1001458_pt1 | contig 13426 bp, 10 predicted proteins | sample UWRJL141409B4_FD_179926 | JGI IMG/M metagenome (GOLD analysis project Ga0247763, IMG submission 179926) | Plant litter microbial communities from Arlington Agricultural Research Station in Wisconsin, United States - UWRJ-L141-409B-4 | ecosystem: Environmental > Terrestrial > Plant litter >...
AAAAAGGCGGATATCGAGCATCTGCAGCGACAACTCCAAAGCGATCAGGACCTGCAGGACAAGGTGGAAAAGCTACAGGACGACATTGGTGACCTTGAGGCTGATATCCGGAGGAAGGATCAGATCATAACAGAGCACGAGGATGAGGCGGAGGACCTGAAAGAGAAATTTTCCAAAGCCGAGGAACAGCTGAAAGCCACCCAACGACGCGTGGTCGAGCTCGAGGAAAAAACAAAATCTGGAAAACGAATTCAGGAAGAAAAGGAGTCAATGGAAGATCAGCTCCGGGAGGCCAAGGACACAGTCCAGGACCTCGAAGCCGACGTGCGGCGGTTAGAAAACCAAGTCGATGATATGAAGGAAAAGCTACAGGATGCTATTTCCGAAAAAGATCGTGCCGAGGCAGACCTTGATGAGCTCCAGGAAGAGATGGCCAACAAGTCAGTTGTAACCAAGGGGCTGTCACGGCAGGTTGAGGAAAAGATAGCCCGTCTCCAGAGTGAACTCGACAAAGCCAAGCAGGACTCTGCTTCCCTGGAGGAGGCCAACAATCTGCAGAGGAACGAGATCGAGGATGCGAGATTAAAGCTGAAGGAAGCAAGGCGTGAGCGAGATGGTGCGGACAGATTACGTCTGTCTCTGGAGAAGAGATTGAATGAAGCACAAGCAGACCTCAACTGCCAATCCGATGAGAAGGCAATTTTACAGACCCAACACGACGCCTTGGCGAGCGAATCAAATACACTGCAGCGCGATATTACCAAACTCAAGAAGAATGTTGCCGAACTGGAGCACAGTTTAGAGCAGGAACGGCAACACTCTCTCCAGCTCGAGAACAACATCCGGGATCAGTACAAGGACGAGATTGATCGTCTGAACGATGAAATATCCGACTTACAGGCAGAGTGTCGTGAAAAGGACAATCTCTACGACAATGACAGCGAGAAATGGGAAACGGAGCGCCACAATCTCGAGTCGGAGCGCGACCGGGCTGAAGAGCGCGCCGCTGGCCTTCAAAGGACGATAGATAAACTGCGAGACGCTGAAGGCGCGCTCTCAAGCAAGGAATCCAAGCTTCAGCGTGCGCTGGAAAGCGAAGCCGAACGTCACAGGGGCGAGGAAGGCATTCTGAATCGCCAAATCGAAGATCTTCAGTCCAACCTCGACACAAGACAAAGAATGCTCGAAGAGCTTCGGAAAGATCTCTCCAACGCAAGCGACCAACTCCGCCAATCGCGGCTCGATTGTCAAGCCCAGACTCACAGGGCAGAAGCACTTGAGGACGAGGTAGAGGTTTTGCAGTCAACAATCGACGAAGAATCCGAGAGGGCTCAACTCGAACTCCAGAGGTCAAAGCAAGAATCCGAAAAGATCCGCCAAGAGCTGCGACAAAAACAACAAGAGGCCGAGAAAATTCGCCTTGAGCTGGAGCGTTCACAACAAGAGTGCGAGAGTTTGAAGGATCAGGTGGCCTCGCTCGAGACTGTAGCAGCGTCTGCTCGGGCCATGGCCACGACTGGGCAAGAGTCTGCCAAGAACACGAACGAGAGCATAGCCCGCTTGAAGTTCCAGCTTGCAGACTCGACTGAGAATCTTGCTCGCGTCACAAAAGAGAAGCAGGCCTTGCAAGACCGATTTGCCGACCTTGACATTGAAGCTACTTCCCTCAGGGCGAAGCTAGTGGAGACCGAAGCTGAAAGGGATGAAATCGAAGCGGACCTCCGTCGACTGAGGCAACGCAATGGCGATTTATCCAAGTCTGACCAAGAGAAGCTAGATCTCCGTGCCGCGAAGACAAGGCTAGAATCCGAGCTTCGGAGGCTTCAAGAAGAGAATGCGGCTCAACGCCAGGAACTCGAAGAGGAGCTTCGCCACCTACAGCAACGGGGGGGTGAGGACACATTCAAGCTTGACCAGGAGCGACTCGACCTGCGCACTGCCAAGTCGAGATTGGAAACAGAGCTTCGGAGGCTAAGGGAGGAGAACAAACTCCTCACCGAACAACGGCAAGAGATGGAGCAACTGCTTGAAAGTGAAATCGACAAGGCGTCTGCCGAAGAAGAGCGTCTTAATAAGGAGATTCTTCAGCTCCAAGCGAAGCTCCGGCAGTCAGCAGACAATCAGGAACTGTTCACTGCGCGCCGCACAATCCGCGAACTGGAGCGCCGGATTGAAGACTACGAAACTCGTCTCACCGAGGCCCAACTCCCCAGTCAACTTGGGGAAGGGAACAGTGAACTCAGCCTCCTGCACAAAGACCTTTCGGCGGCGCGGCAAAAGGAGATCGAACTCCTAAAGCACGAGTCGTCGCAAAAAGAGACAATCAAGTCGCTAAAGCGCCAAATTGCCGATCTAGAGCGAAAGGCACACGAAGCAGCATTGGATCGTCTGGCGGCATCCCCATCTTCCAGCGGGGGCTCCGCCCAGAAAGCCGAAGTTGCAGAACTTCGTCACCAACTCTCGACTGCCCACCAGTCTGCCCACGCGCTCAAGAAGTCTTTGCGCGAGGCAGAGCACAAGGCCGCTGCTACTGCTCGGGAACTGCAAGCCCACCTTGACGAGATCGAAGAAGAGAAGATCGCTCTTGAGCAAGCTCTTGATGATGCTCAACTTGCCGCGGAGGAATCTGCATCTGCGCACGAGCAGACCCTGAAGAAGTACAAACACAAACTTGAGAAATACAAGCGAGAACGCGAGGAACTTGCCACTGCAATACGACAACAACAACAACAACAACAGCAGCAGCAGCAGGGCAATAATGGTAACCACACTGGTGTCAGCGACATCTCCTCTGACGAGCGTCGTGACCTGCACAACATGCTACGGGAATCGCAGATGGCAGCCGATAAACTCGACCGAGAAGTACGGGAGCAGCGCGAAGCTCTGGACGAACTCATGGGTGTCGAGATGGCATTACGGAAAAAACTTGACCGCGCTCGTAGTGAACGTGCTGCGTACCGCGCCAGCGCAGAAAAACTACAGAAAGATGTCAAAGCACTCAAGGCCGAAAAGGACAAGGCCGTCGCCGAAGCTGTGGCGGCAAAGGAGAAGGAGGAGAAGGAGAGGGCTCTGGTTCCTGTGTCTGACAGCCGCGGTGTTGACACTGACGCCATCATCCGGGCCGCCGAGGCTGCGGAGAGGAGACATGAAAAGGAAATCCGCGGCATGGTAATGCAGATGGAGTGGCTTAAGGCGTGCTGGGATCGCGAAGCCAAACTCCGCAGCGACGCTGCCTTTGCGAAGCGATATCTCCTTCTCGAGGTCGCCGTTCGGGATGCTTGGTACGTACTTCTTTTAGGTTTCCACCTCTGTTTTAACCGGTAGACTGACAACCTTCCAGTAACAAGGCGGACTTGGCCATTATCAACCGCATCCGGGCTGAGCTCAACCCCTCCACACCAGGCCGCTCCGCCCTCACCCAGCTCAGTTCGGTGCGGGAACGCCAGAAAGCAAATCATACCCGTCAAGCTCACAACAAACCCCTTGCCAAGCTGCGCGGTGCTCTCCATGCCGTCCGCTTCGTTGTCCGCATGCAGATGGGTGCACGCCGCTGGGCCAAACACGAAAAAGTCCGTCAGCGTCTAGCCGACTGTGTCGAGGAGATGGAGCGCGAGGAACGCATCAAACGTATGCGTGACGTGTGGCGCGCACAGCAACCGGGAGCACCAAGGCTATCTATGGCAGAGAGGGGATCAAGGGAGGAGAGGGTTATTGAGGGGTAGGCTTTGCGTCTATCTCTCTGTTGCTGCGCGAAAAATACCCCGTCAGTTTACTATCTGTCTGTTTGTCTGTCTGATTCCTGGTAATGACCATGATTACGACATAGTATGGGATTGGATGATGAGTATGCCTGATATCAAGAAAGAAAAACAAGCGAACCGGTAAGCAGGTTGGTTGACAGGCTTAGTTGGTCGACGAGCGAATTGGAACAGGAAACATGCTACGGATAATGGATAGGTCAGGTTCGGCTCATTCGGTTAGGTTAGGTTAAGTCACTCTAGGGTAGGCTAGGGGTATCGGTTATTGGATTTGCATTTGAGCTGGTTTTTTATTTATTTTATTTTTTACACAAGGGCACTGAAATTGACTTCTGTAATACGTAAAGTAACTAGAGCTCTAATGTGTTTCCCCACTTTTCCCCCTGACCTCGTCACACAACCTGTTGGACAGCAACGTCTTTGAGGACCAAATTGTTGACATACAACTTGTGATACGATCACCCATTGCGATATTTGTGATTCATCATCACAAGACGAAGAGGACTGCGGCTTACCCCTGCTCCACCTATCAAGTTCAAAGTATCTATTCTACTATCTAGCACTAACTCACTTCCAACGTCTCAATTTTCCCCAAGTTTTGTCATACACAGATGATCCAGCGATCCCCGATCATGCTCTAACGAGCACATACAGCTCACAAGGGATGCTCCTGGTTCTGACAAGCATGGAGACATGACATCGCAATGCCGCCCGCCTCATCCATTAAGATTCCGCGCAGGGTTCACCGCCAGGTATGAAACAGCTGTGGTAGCACTTCATGTTCTTCAGCCCGGAAGCTCTTGTATGGGAAAGTATGAGAAAGGTTTGGCTGCTGAGCTGGAAGAGTCGGTTGGATGCGGGTCTCCATAGAGCTTGTGGAGTTTTTAATGTCTGTCTGCAACGAAAAGGGGTGTTTCTATTGCCCCACCTACACGGTGGTAACGCTTGCCTGCACTTACGGGAACGATGATGTGGTGCCCCTAAGCGTTCTATCTCACATCTACAAGCAGGCTTAATGACGCGGTAAAGGTCAACACCTGGCAGAACCGATCGTCTATAATGAAAAGCTATATTGACGTCATATTTTGCATGCCCTCGTAACCAAGGAAAGGAAACATGACAAGGAACCGTAAGTCATATCTCATCATGACCCTTTACCCCATTATATGCCCTTCCCACCGATTACCCTCTGACGGAAACAAAAACAAGAAAATATCCTCTTCTTCACGGGGTTAACTAGGTAATCATCTTATCTTCCCTCAGATCAAAAACCATGGTCATACAGAGACACCAAAACTGAAGCCCCTCAACATCAACCTCGATATTATACGCGGCAGTGTTTCTTTTTATGCCTCGCCGGGCATAGAAGATGGTTGCATGTGTATTTACATCACGAACAACAGGTTCGTGTCTAAGTTGTTAATAGTCAGTCTCAATCCGGACAGGCCTTGAACGTTGTCACAAGATATTTCTCACCAAGCGGGTGACTACAAGAAAGCTGTGGCTTCTGGGTGTAACGGGTCTGCAGCTCGTCGCGAATGCTGTTGAGCAGCTGGACATAGCTCTGCTGAGGGTTCTTCTTGAGGGCTGTAATGAACGCCCAAGACATGGCTCCGGTAGCTTGCGAAGCAATCGTGGCATCGGCACTGTAATATAGGTTAGCGTCGGCATATCAAACGTGATATGATGGGGAGCGATCGAAAAAGGGGGGGGGAGGAAGGGTGAAAGTGGGCTGGGAGGTGGCGGATTTGCTAGGTGATCCAACGTGACTCGTCGCTCCAGATACGAGGCGGCAGCCATGTATAGACTGTCCCTTGTACCTGGAGCGTGGAAATTGAGCCCGGCAATCCTAGTTACATTAAAATCCAAAGCACCCAAGATGACGGCCCAATTTTGAGCATCCCATGACATTACCCAAACGCCTGGTCGTAGCCCTGTTGTTGCTAAAAGGGGTATATCGATGCCTCCCAAGATAGAAAACGCGCCCCGGCATTAGGTAGGAGGAAATAAATCAAGGACAAGTGATCATAATGAAGGGGTATACGAACGAGGTCTGATCATCCTTGCTGCCAGAGAACATAATGACATCGGCAGGCGAGGTACGGGTAGCCATGGCGCGATCGCGGGCTTCCTCGCCTCCGGTGGCCTTCTTGAAGAAGCCCATAATGTTGCTTGCTACACCGCCAAGATCACCTTGACTGTAGGCAGAAATGACACCGAGGAGACCCTGGCCAGCCTCCTTGGCAAGATTGGGCTCCTTGAGAATACCCTGGGTAGAGTATATATACGGAAGGTCGAGAGCGGTTCCGGAATGGCACGAGTCGAAGATCGCCGTTAGGCGGACTCCAGCGTGGAGCGGTCTCACCATTATACGGTGCATTTCATCGTCGGTGATATGGCCAACTTGACGAAAGTCGACTGGATAAATAACCTCATCAAAACCGTCTTCCTCGTCGCCGTCAAGATCCTTGGTCTGGCCTCCGTGACCTGTGGCAGAGTTAGAACGGTACATTACGTCAACTTCGTATACGGCATACCGGAATAGTGGAAAAAGAGCGCGTCGTTCCGGTTAGCGTCCTTGACAAGCCAGTGCATGGCCCGAAGGATATTCTGCTTCGTAGGCTGGCTCATGGGGTTTTGCTGGTCATCCGTCAGGATTACCATATCTTCTCGCTTATAGCCAAAGTTCTCGACAAGATATCCGGACATATTCCTGACATCGTTGATGCACCCGCGAAGCTGGCCGCGCTGACCGAAGTAGTTGATGCCAATAAGCAGGGCTTTCCGTCGGCCGGTGCACTGCGAGTATTGGAACGCGTAATTCTGGGGAGCTCCGTAGCCAAAGTGCTGGGCCCCCTGAGGCGGCGGTGGTGGGGCATTGTGGTTCCCATGGACATACGAGTTCGAGTTCACCGAGGGCATAGCTACCATCATCAGCATGTACATTCGGTCGGCGGGGAGCTCTAACGTTACTAACCAGGCCTTGTTGCATAATGGGGTTGTGGCGGCGGGTGGGCATATCCCTGAGGTGGGGGCTGTTGATAGCCTGCATAGTGCTGCTGAGGAGGAGCTTGGTAGGCATAATTAGGCGCCGGGGACGGCACCGGAGGAGCTTGTTGGTAACCGTAGCCCTGGGGACTTGGACATTGTCAGACCCGGAACACAAGACCAGCACGGAGGAGTGGGTAGGCATACGGGTGGTGGTAATAGCTACCGCCGTACTGCTGGGGTGGCGGTGGCGGCGGGGCACTATACCCCCCGTTGTAGCTCGCGCCTGGGTATCCAGCCATTCTCGAGAGTGGGAGTTGTCTTGGGGTTGGGGAGCGGCCGAAGAGGGCCTCTCACGAGCGGGAGGGCGGGATGTTCACGAGACGAACGACCAGAGTGTCGGGGCTGGCTTGAGGGTTTATAGACGCGTAGCCAAGGGGAGGTTCTCGGGCGTCAAGATGGCGGAGAGTTTCGACCGCGACTGCGCAAAACAAGGGGGTTGAGCGTGAAGTCTAGCGAGCTGCACAGCAAAGCTAGCTAGTTAGCATTGGCACCAAGCCTCAAACCCCAAAGTGGAAGATTGGCCGTGGAGGAGAGGGTCCAGAAGCGGGATGGGGAGAAGAGCGACTTGACCCGATGTACCTGGCACGTACCCGACTGAGCGGTCAGGCTGCTTGTCAAAAGCTCGACGTGGACCAGACTGGGTTTCGAGGCGGCTTACGACGTGGGACGTGCAGCAAGAGGCTTGGTTCCGGAGACAAGGGTCTGGGTCGGGATGTCACTTTGGTCGCAGTTTGTGTGCTTCGTGGTGTGTCGAGAGGGGAGACGGAGGCGGAGGGGGAAAGTCAGTCGCCTGAGCGTTTTCACTTTTCCCACCGTCAAGCCCGCAGGTGATCAGTGAGAGGAGGGGAAATCGAGGCTGGACCGTGTGAGGAAAAGACCCGACCGCTTTGAGCTGGGGTTCACCTCGACAGGGAATGGAGAGTGGGGTAAGCAGATGCGGGCACGCAGGGCTACAGTTGATTGGAAGAGCACTCGGATGGCGTCGGCCATGATCCGCGCCAAGCAAACGTGGATGCGATGCGGCGTTAGACAGCAAACAAAAAGAAAACAAAATTCCAGCAAGAAAAAAAATCAGTCGATTCCGGACCTGGGGCAAATTCCTTCAAATGATGACAGCGTCTTCATCCAGCCATTTCGGATATGAGACCTCAAGAAAGAAGCAGCACGGTTCATCTGTTGGGGAACTATTGTCCCGAACGCATCCTTCCTGAAATCCTGGGCGAGCGGCAATAGTGCACTGTAATTACCAGTCTTGGAATATTGTTATCTTGCAACCCCAGTGAAGTTGGTGGACGTGTATTTCAGTTGTCCAAATGCGTTGAAGGAGAGAGGCCAAGTCTTCGAATATTGTCTCCAGAGTCCTAAGAAACTCGCGCTGAGTACTTGAACCCGAGATTGGCCGAACCAACTTGCATCTTCGCATTGGGTGAAAGATATACACTAACATTTTTCCAAAGGGAGCAGAGGATAAACTGTAAACGCTGGCCCCACAAGAGTGTTGGGCCTTCGAAGTTGTCTCCAACCTCCGTCACACAGTCCAGCGAGTCCGTTTCGTTGCTTCTTCCTCTCTGTCCGTCGTGAGACCTTTCAACGGTGGTGAAACGTTGCCCTTTCGAGCCCCTAGGATGTTCCGAACCAGTGCAGCCGCCCGCTTCGTGCATGTCCACCGACGGCCAGCTGGCAGGTCCAGACCGCGTTCCATATATCGATACCAAAGAGGCATAGCTCCGGACTCAGCGCCGCGTGATGATTGGTTGAATGCAGGCTGGGGCTGCAAGTGGTGCGCTGAAAGCACCATCCCGCCACTCACAGACGCCCAACTCGACAGGGGTTCCAAGCTTCACTCAACGTCGACTCGTCGAGCCCCAAACCTGACATTCTCCCGATGCACAACGCGATGCACAACGCACACCACCACAGTCCAAGACGGCCGGCCTGGCCCTTTTCGTAGCCTCGCTCCTATTGGGCATTGTTGACTTGAGAGGGGTTGGGGATGGTGATTTCCGCCTGGTTCTCACTTCCTCCTCTTGCTTGATTGATTGTGTCTGTGTGAGTCTTTTCCAAGTCGTCGTTGCCGTTTAGGTTTTTTTTTCCCTTTTTTTTTTTTGCCGCAGAGCTGTCTTCATCTCCGAGCGGGCCGGAGCACTCGGGCCGGCCGGCGTTTCCCAGCTGGACTCGGAGCCAATCGAGGACAAGCCGAAAGCAGCTCCGCCGCAACAATCCGCAACAATCCGCAATAGCCGCAACGGCACTTGAGTGTTCGACGCGGGACCATGAAACCATCAGCCTTATCACACCCACAAAGTGACAGCAGCCTTTTGCTGCATGAGGAACGCCCCCGGAGAGACTCTGCTGCGTGTCACTGCAATCTGCAACCTGCAACACAGCAAATGCCAAAACGCAAGGCTCAGCCACCGTTATCACCGAGACGGTGGTCTCAGACTCCAGAAAGGGCGCTAGCAAGTTGTCTTAGCTGGGCCTGTCACCGGCGATCATGCCTCTCCAGGAAGCGGACTGACCCGTGTCGGTGACCCAAAGAGAATCGCCCGCAGTCTCTATCCATCTCTGAGTGTGAACACGCACGTTAAACCCCGCACTTGGGTCTAGTCCGGAGGCCCTACCTTTGGGCGGAGAGTGCCGTCGGGTTACGTTTCTGTCAACAAGTACCTTTTCGTATCTTTTCCTCAGCCACGACTCCCGAGCTCAGATCGGCAAGTTCTCCGGTTCCCCTTCCATGCTTCCAAGCCTGTCCCCACCACAACTACCCCAAATGCCGGGACTCCTGTGACGTCGTTGTCCTAGATCCTGCCAGATCCTCGGGTCTCTTGCCCTTGCCAGCCAGACAATAGTGTAAATGCGCCACAGGTCGACGGCCTCCGTTGAGTTGCAGGTCGATTTGTCTGTATAGTTAGACTGCAGTGTGATGCCACGCTGTGCTATTCCATGCCATACGGCCCGTCAACCGTCCACGAGGCCAACCACCAGCCACACTCGAGCATCGTCGAGTAAATCATTACTGCCATCCCGCCTAGTTTCACAGACTGTCTGTCCTCAAAACCAGAATAGCAACACGAGAAGCCTCTTCTCCCAAGCTGAAATCAACGACCGCCAAACCGGCGGCCGCTTCTTCGGTTATCCAGTCCCTGGGACTAGGATAGGCCCTGCCAAGTCGAATCATCCCACAGGTTACTCGGTACCTACCGAGCGTACCAAACACAGGTACATACTATACATACACAGATACATACCAAGCGCCACTCCATCCTGCAGCTAGCTAAGGCAGCTCTCTCCCTCCCATTCCATCCCTCCGGGTCTGCTCCATGTCGGGGTCCGGAGCAGATCGGACATAACTGCGAGCTACTGGCTCAAAAACTTACACGACCTACCTACCTACCTACCTTACCTACCCCAAACAGACCGACAGGCACCCAATTATCTCTCTCAGCGGCCAACAACATATTCGGCCCGGTCCAGTCTAGTAATACATGTGGCAGTGTTGCTACCACACACACACACATCCTTGTATGTGATAGGTCTGGGATCAGGGGTTGACCGGTATTCGTACTTTTCCGGGCACACCTATGTGTAAAACCCGACGTTGACGCGGCTGATGCGTGGACGGGAGTGGGTTCAGTGTTTATGAGTGGAGGGAGCAAAGTTGTTACCAAAATAACTAGCGTGGTGAGTGAATTCTCTGGGCGAACGGATCATGACGATTGTAGGTGCTATCTATCTTGCCTCGTGTATTTGACTGTGACATGACGTAGGTGTACTTGCTACGTCGAAGTAGGTATATACACCAATGATACCCTAGGTGGGATAACGTACTTACCTACCTGAAGAGTAGGCTATTTAGATCGCTACCGTCCATCGAAAGAAAGATGAACTGCCGCTAGACCGGATACGAATTATCCACACTACGCGAAGAGCGCATGTCAGTCATACCTACCGCGAGCAGATATATTAGCTGATCAGGACAGATCACTATGCCAGCGGAGGCATACAGATCAGCAGCTCAGCCTCCGGGGCTAGACGGCATCACGCCATAGAAGCCAAAAGTACATACATAATCACAATAGCATTCAGTAGCACTACGTATGCCATCTCCGCAGATTGCCCGCTTGCTTCCGCCCATCGTCCGCTAGACGCCCCGGACGGAGCCTCCTTTACACCAAACCATATGTCGAATTTCAAGCATCCGCCATCGGAACGTCCCCGTCCCCTTCTATTTCACCAGCCACCTCACCCTCTGCTTCAGCCTCTCCCCCTTTTTCCTCAACTCTCATCAAATACGCCATCATCGACCAGATGAGCTGCATAGCCTCCACCCGCTGTTCAGCCCGAAACAAGTCAAACCACTTGCTTCTACGAACCTCGAGGCGGCCCCAGCTTCTACCCTGTCCGGGCACCGGTTCGTCATCTTGTCCATCCAAGACAGCGAGCAGTCTATCCGGCACGCGGATGCGCACCACGCTGACATGGTGAAATAAAGCGCTAATAACAAAAATATCATCGTAATGAACCCCTGCCGACCGGCCAATGGCGGTGTACACTGTCTTCTTATCCCATGTCGCCGAAGGAGGCCGCACCATGCGGTAGTTGTCATACATGGGCAGGTTGCCCGACTTCTTGAGTCGTTTGGCCCCTTTGTTAGTGCTCATGCTGGCGACGAGACTGCTCATGGACGAAGGCCGAGAATAGGCACGCCGTCCATTTTCTGCCCCAGTAGATGGTGGCGCCTGTGGGGTCGGGGGCAATTCGGGCGGCGGCGCATCCTTGTCGCCGATGGTTTCGTCTGCCCCAGACTGAGCGTCAATCTCACGGCCAATGGGCCCTCCAGGACCGCCGCCCCATCGAGGCTTTGTGGTCCACCATTCACCCTCCCCGATGCGCTTCTCTTCGCGGCCTTGGCGCGCACGGTGCTGTGCTGTGATGAGAGCGGCAATGACTTCTCTAGCCAGATCCAATGCCGAGTCCCGATCCAGAGAGCTTGCTGTCGTGGATGAAGCAGTGTCCTTGGGAGCGCCGGGCACCGATGGGGCCGGTCGAGCCGGTGGGAATGTCGTGGTGTGTCTCGCGCTAACAGCGGCGAGAGGTCCCTCGACAACGCCGGAACGAGCAGCTTCCCTCGTTGTCGGCGTCCTGAAAACAAATGTGCAGCCCGACGAAAAATAAGAGCTCCTTGGGCTTGATGAATTAGAGGTTATGTACAACCTTGGCTCAGTGCGTGGAGCCGAGACATTGCACCCAAAGTCATATGCAACGAGCTTAATCAAAGACGTGACAATGTTCTGCCGGTACTCGGGGGGCATCTGGGTTCCCGAGCCGGTCCGATAGAATTTGATCTCTTGTTCCTTGCTCTCTGTCCCGTCGCCATTTTCCCGGATGCCCTCAGGCTGGGCATCAGGTTTGACGGCCTTAGAGGTATCTTCCCAGAAAGTAGATAGGAGTTCAAGGTAGCGATAAAACTCATATGAGTTACCTAAGCGGGCTTGCGTGTGCCCCTTCGGGGGCGGTATTCTCCGGATGGCACGATAAGCCGTCTCGTTGGGAATGAGCAGCTCGCGCTTGCGCTCCAGGTATGTCTGGCAGCCAGGCGACAAGGTTGCTGTGTTGATTACCTTTCGAGTACCTTCGTTGGTGGCATGAGCCTCGTCTGCCGTTAGGGCATCCCACGAGGCAAAGTCGGGGATCGCTGTAGAGTTAGGAATGATGTCGGCGATGGCCGAATCCGGAATGACATGTGTTCCGAGGGCCTTGAGGTGGGAGACCGTGACATCTGTCGGCCGGATGATGCCCTGGAGCTCGGATGCGAGGTGTTTCGGTGGCCGGTCCGACTCGGCCGGCTCGGTGGTGGCACAGTCCTGTGGGAAACACTGTGGAAAGTTTATAGGCGTGGGCGGAGGAACTTCCTTGGGAGGTGCCGGAGCGGCTAATCCTGTGGGGACTGGACATTTCGATTAGACAACAAAAACAGAAACGGAACAGAAAGGGGTGGAACATGCAGTCTTCGTTGACTGAAAAGACGGGCAGCCCACACGCCGAGGCCGATCATACAGGAGCACAGTACGGAACAGGATGATCAGAGAAAACAAGATGCTCTCGCATTAACCTGGCAGCGAGACCAGCAGCAGTAGTCTTTAAGATCCACCATTCAGAGGAATGGGAAAAAATTCCGAGACTTGCTCGTCCCGGGTAGCGTGAGTAGTACAGCTTTACTTACTGATATGGGTAAGATTGCCGAACATGATAAACTCTTGTTGGGCTGGCAGTTGCGTCGACTGTTCAAGTACAGGTATTAAGACCCACAGACCGAGTGCTGTGCGCCTGTATCTCTATGCCACCCGGATTAGATTCGGACCTTGGATGGCCGGGGGAAGCGGAGGGACAGCTTGATGATGGCTGGGGCTGACTCCGGATGACGGAGGTCGAGGCCGGCGACAGGCGGGTCATGCAACGACCCCGCCTTCCACCAGCGAGCGGCCACTAAGTGTGGGCACCTTGAAAGCCACCGTCCGTTCCGGGAGGATGCGTGTCGGGGGCTCGTCCTGAATCGGTATCATTCCACGCCGCGTTCCTCAGAGCTTGTCGACAAATCTCTGTGTTCCGGCAGCAGA
>Ga0247763_1001459_pt1 | contig 13421 bp, 12 predicted proteins | sample UWRJL141409B4_FD_179926 | JGI IMG/M metagenome (GOLD analysis project Ga0247763, IMG submission 179926) | Plant litter microbial communities from Arlington Agricultural Research Station in Wisconsin, United States - UWRJ-L141-409B-4 | ecosystem: Environmental > Terrestrial > Plant litter >...
GTGTGACGGTACCTAGCGCCTGGGGCAAACCCGCCGCTTCAAAGGTTATTGCAAAAAGTAATGAGTCTCTTTTTATTTTATTTTTGTCAACCGCTTTGTGGTTGGGCTCGGCGGCGGGCGGATCAGGGCCGTCTATCTCATGTCATGTCATCTCTTTCTTGTTATGCTACGACGAGCAAACATGAAGTAAAGCAAAAGCAAAGCAGTCATGTCATGTCATGTCATTTTGAGATTGTGATGATTTTACCGTCTGTAAAAAGCAGTGGCATATTGCGAGGTCATGTTTGTCAGTTCTCAAATGCCCCAAAAACAAATGTCAAACTGATTTTGTTAAACTAGGTCCTGTCCTGTCCTGTCCTGTCCTCATAAATGTGGAGTTCTTGTCATAAATGTGGAGTCTTGTCATAAATATGGAGTTCTTGTCATAAATGTAGAGAACCGTCTTCCGGAGGCGTGTCTAATCCTGTTCCCATTTCGTGTTCGAGCAAGGGAAAAGTATTTCCCAAAGCAGGCCCCTACATCAGGTGAGGTTGGGTTGGAGGGTTTCAAGTTCAATCTTTTGATACCGAGGCAAAATCGCTTGAAAGATCATCCCACAAGAACAGAACAGAACAGAACAGAACAGAACAGAACAGAACAGAACAGAACAGAAACCAAATCTACCACAGCCTATAGGACCATGGTCACCACCACCACCACCACTTCGCTCACCTCCTTCTGAACGCATAAAAACCACGGAAACGAGTTTGTCGAGAGAGTGTCCATATCCCCCCTTGTATCTTTCCAACGGGGGACCGCAACATAAAAAACCTTTGCGCTGCCTGTATTGCATTGCGTCTGCTTGCTCAGATATCCCATGTCAGGCCCTGCTATGCCTGTCTTGTTTATTGTTCCGACCTGTCGGATCTGACCGAGAACCCAATAGTGTGTGTGTGTGGTTCCGCAAATGTGAATAGGCTGACTGACATGTTGCTACTGCTTCTGCTGTCCAAGATAAGACAGACAGACAGACAGACAGACAGACAGACAGACAGACAGACAGACAGACAGACGGACCAGAAACAAGAACAAGAAGGGCAAAGAATGTGAAGCCAGCCCCACTAGTGCTCAACAGGGCCAACATCCATCACCATGCCATCATCTGTTTTGACACAATTTAAACAGTTAGCTTTCTCTCTTGCTTCTCCTGCCAGTCAGTCCATCCATCCCGGTTTACTTCACTCCAACCCTGTCAAGCCCTCTCGTCGCAAGGCTCATTGAAGTTACCCCGGAATGAAACGGACTGACGGGCATTGAACATGTGTGAAGCTAAGATGGATAGGATAGGTACGGGGAGTAGGCAGGTAGGTAGTAGGTAGGGAAGTAGTTGGCGGAAACGGTGGTTACAAAGTGTTGTTTTTTTTTAAGAAAAAGAAGAAAGAACTCACCATTATCTACACATCCAGTTTGGCAGACGCCTTCATGTTCTCCGTACCTGAGCTTCACGCCCCGAGGGCATACCTTGTACGGGTTTGCCAGCATGGAAGCACATTCGACGAACTGCCTTCCGGTGTGGGAGCAGGCCGTGTAACTCAGCAAGAACAGTTGACACATTGTGCTTTTTTTCTCAGGGCCGTTTGCGTGCTGTGTGTGCTGTGCGTGCTGGCTGGGATCAAATGGGCGGGATATGCAAGATATAAAGTGAGGTATGTCATGTGGGTGCGACGCGATGCGATGTGATGCGATGCTGGGAGAGAGATGAGAGGGAGAGAGATGAGAGAGAGAGAGAGACGAGAGAGCGAGAGAGAGAGAGAGAGCGAGAGAGAGGAATGGCGCAGAAGAAAAGCTGGATGGATGGGTTGTGATTGTAAAAGAATGAACAGCATAACTACCCGCTGCAATGTGACAGGAGGGTTCGACATAGCAGGTCCAACCTTTCCTCAGCCCGGACTAGACCCGTCATGTCGACGCCACAATGTTTCACAGCCAGGGCACTGTTAGCACTGCCGAGGGCTCTGGGCCAAGTGCCTCTGTCGAGGCCCACTGCAAGCTAATAATTACATGCTCATTCTGCTGCTCTCTATTGCTGTTTCCGCTACCGCGACCACTGCTGGCCCTGCTGTGCTGGATACCTAATTACAGGGGAAAATACAGACTGTGCCGCCCAATCGGCATAAATAGGGTAAGCCAGACACTTTTTCCCACAGCGGGAATTCGATACGCCAAAAATATTTACACCTGTAACCTGCACCTACTCCTGGTACGATATCTTGCGCATCTCTCCTAGACGGTGACGGGCAGCAGAAAGCGCGTTTTCCAGCTGGAGGATTTCAACCTATTGCGCGAGTCATGGTTAGCGGGCCGTGTCGCAACAAAGAAAGGAACCCCGCATACCTGTTGTTCCATCTCCCGCACCTTGAACTCGTGCGCTCCCAGCTTGGTATAGTCAACCTGCTCATCCTCGGCATTGCGGTCCTTGATCATGTTCTGCACCTGGCGGACCAGGGCACGGCAGGCGGCGCCAACTGCCTTGCTAGCCGTCTCCACGTTCTCCTGGCTCTTGCTCATGAAGCCTGCCTTGACACGGCTAGCCGCCACGAGCTGGGCTGTCGAGGCTGCAACATCATTGGATGCAACAATGAGCTGCTCCGGGCTGTTGCGGTTCGAGAGGACGCCATCGGCCGTCTCAATCAGCGTGTTGGTCGATGTTGCAACCGCTTTTGCCGCCGAGATGAGACCTTCCGTCCACCTGTTATTCTTCTTGTAAAAAGCCGTCCGCGAAGACGAGCCACGGCCGGCCTGGACAATCTCTTGCTGCGTGACCGTTGCCGCCTTGATAAGCTGTGCAATGGCTGTTGTGATGGCCAGGGCGGCGTCCAGGATCGAGTCGTGCACCTTGAGCTCGTACGTAGAGTAGCCGTCGCGGGGCTTGTTTCTGAGCTTGGCCAGGCGAGCCGCAGCTGCCGCAATGGCATCGGCCGCCTTGCTGAGTTCCTGGTCGACAATGTCCCCCAGATCGCCCTTGTTTGCCAGCTTCCCAAACCCAGGCGCAAAGCCTTCTACGAACTTGTTCAGCCTCTGCAGGTTGATCTGTACCTCATTGTTGCTGTTGATCACCACGTCGGTTTTCTGGATGGGATCCATTCCGTCAAGGCGGAAGCTCAACAGACCGCGGAAAAACTTGACCGTAGACTGAGCTGACTGGCGAGCGCCGTTTATGAGCGAGTCGCTCTTCTTCTCGTCGGTAGCCAGACGGATGATACCCTTGGTGTTGCTGCAAACATCGGCAATGGCGCCCGAGAAGACGTTGATGTTCTTGATCAAATCAGCGAGATGACTGTTGGGCCCATCGGCGATAAAGTTGTTGAACGACGTGGCGAATTCCATCGCGCTCGCCGACGCCTTTTCGATCTGCGACAGCACGAACGACGGCGACGCATTCTGATTACCGGCCTGCATCGTCGAGTCGAGTTCGTAAATAGCGTCATCAACACGCGACACTCCGGCCTGCAAGACGGAGTCGATGACATCGTTCATCTTCTCGAGCTGCGCAAGGATGATGGCATCAAGCTGACCATCCAGGGCCGAGTCACTCACGCCCTGGTTGTTCCTGAGCTCATTAAGCTCCAGGAGCGTCTGGTCCATACCGGCCTTGTACACCTCGAGCTCCTCCTCCTTGTCGCGGAGAAGCTGTTCCAGGTCTGAACTTCCATCTCTGAGCTTGGCTTGAGCATCATCCAGAGCCCGGGACTTGAGGCGCAGCGCCTCTTCCAGATCCGCCATCTCCCGGTTATACTTGGAGAGCATGGTAGATAGCTCATTGCCCTTGCTGCGCTCGAGGTTGTCGGCCCTATCGAGAGCCATCCTCAGCTCTCGCTTCAGTTTCTCGACCTCATCTTTATTAGAGCCACTCAGGCGGTCCTTCTCGTGCAGCGCTCTGTCTCGCTCGCGAATCATGTCCGCAAGTTCCAAGTTTTTGGTCTTGATCTCGCGTTCCAGTTTCTCCCGGCGGTCAATTGCCTCCTGTGCACTCGCCGCTTTGAGTTGCACCGACTTGAACTTTTGGAGCAGGTCAAGATGCTCGTGGCGGAGCTGCGAGTACAGCTTTGCGAGAGCCTCATACTTGGTCCTCCACGTGTTGACCTGTTCCTGCAGGGCGCGAATCTGGTCATCCTTACTTGAGATCTGCTGCCCGTAGTTGTTCTGAAGCGACTGTAGTTCGCTCTCGAGCGCCTTGACCCGCTGGTCGTACTGCTGCAGCATCAACTGGTCGCGCTCGTACTGGGCGCGGGCGTTGAGGTTCTCTTGCTCCAGCTCTGCAAGCCGCCCCTGTGTCTGCCACTGGGCCTGCTGGGCCATCAGCGCCTCCTGCTCTCGTTTCTGTTGCTCCATGAGACGGCGCTGCTGGTCCTCAAAATCCCGCTGCGCCTGGAGTTGCGCTTGTTGTTGCGCGAGAAGGGCAGCTTGCTGCTGCGCCTCCAGAACACGCTGCTGTTCCTCATATTCGCGGTTCTGGCGGTCAAGCTCCGTCTTCCAAAACTCGTTCATGTCGTCGGGCTCGTCCGACTTTGGCATCTGGGCGGGACTGGGTTGCCGCTCGATTTCTTGCTTCGGACGGGCCGGGAGAGCCGGCGCCGACTCGTCCTCGGAGAGCAGACTGGGCGGATCCTGGGGCAGTTTGGGTATCGTGATAAGACTTGTCAGATATCGGAGGTTTGAACACTCGTAGTAGAACTTGACCAGCCGATAGTGCTGAGCATCATATCTCTGTCGCAGCGGCGCTAAAGCCTCGTCGTCGCCGGTGGCTGTGGCAGGTTAGACAAGGGTCCCCACAAAGCAGCACAGTGTTGCTCACTCAAGTGCATGGCCCGCAGCATGCTGGTGATAAACTTGTAGATTCCATAGCTCTCGGTAACAAGCGGTACCAGGGCGGATATTCTGCATTCGTTGTTGCCCACGTTGCGGAAGTGGGAGAAGATCAGCTTCTGGAACTGGTCGATCTTGTCTTGCAGCGTCATGAGATCGGTGATGGTCTCATAACCCTCGTTAGGGTCGTTGATAGCTTTCAGACTAATGTACTCCTCGTACTCGAACGTCCCGTTGAACTCGGGATGCTGCGCGTGGAACGAGAGCTTGGCCAGGAGGTAGTAGACGTATTCCTTGATCAGAGGCCCGTACCCCCGCATGCCTTCGCCGGCCATGCCCCGATTCAAACTGTCGATCCAGCCACGGTTGGCCATGGCCTCCTTCAGAGTCGCGGGGTGGCCCTCTTGGAGAACCTTGTGGATTGTGATGAGAGCCTTGAAGGTCTGGACCTCGTCGGCCATGACGGGTTGAACCTTCATGCCCGCCCAGAAAGACTGGGAGGACTTGTGGTCCCACGTGTATACGATGCAGCTCCGGACATGCTTGCGCTTCGGGGCCGTCTCGTCATTGCTAGTCGCCTTCTTGATATTGATGGCCAGCTCGGCCTCGGATCTGCGACGCATCACGGGTCAGCTTGGGGTTGTTCGGGCACGCGGAAAGGGGCAGACACTCTACCGCAAGGGCTAGGGCTGGACAGACTTTGTATGGTCGAGACTGCGAATGGTAGCCATGTTGGGCACCCACGGAGCTTGAGGCTTGCCGCCACGTTGCGAATGGGGAGTGATGGGAGATGCACAAGGAACACTTTGGGCGAGAAATTCGATGCAGGAACACACACGCGACACAGGACCATGCACCGCCGATGCGGACGTGAAAAACAAGCGCAGCTACCCCGACCCGGCGAGACAGCAAATAAATCGCGGTGGAGGAACTGCGGAGCTCGGGCTTTGGACTTTTCGTCGTCGTCGTCAGCTTGTCGCAAGGTTGGGAGATGCGCCGATAGGCTGGCATTGAGCTTCGGCCAACCGCCTCTTTCTAACGGGCCGATGCAGCCTGTCAGCCGTCCGTCCGTCCTTGGCGCTCCCTGTTGGCAGCTGCGGGGGCCGGGTCCTTTGGGAGCCAGGGGAGGTAACAGGCAACGAAGTGACTGCGGGGAAGGCCCCACGCCAGGCAGACCGCCGCGCGAAGCTTCGCCAGAGCTGTGTCGCCTTGTCACCGGATCATGCCCTATCGTCACGGGGAATTTGTCATTTGACAGTCGCTTCCGTTATAGTTTACTTATATACCAGGCGCCCCGTCTCTTGCGAGGACTCTTTCGGCTCATCCAACCTTTCTAGCCTCATCATACACCAACCCAAGCGCATCCCCTTGGCTGTCCTACCGACATAGAGCTCAGAGACAAGACCCCCGCCCCCACCACGATCTGACTCTGAATTAACCCCAAGCCGAGTCAACAACTCGAGCGCCCACCCATATCCCCGCGAGAAGACAAAGCGATAACCCTCGTTCCTCTCAAATGATGAACATTCTTTACTCTACCGTCAATAGCCTACGGGACAAGTACACGCCCCCAAGCACCAAGTCGACATTCCGTAAGACGGGCGAGATCACGGCCGAGGAGTTCGTCGCGGCTGGAGATTACCTCGTTTTCAAGTTCCCATCGTGGTCCTGGGCCGATGCCGATCCTATAAGCAAGCGCCGAAGTTTCCTGCCGCCCGGTAAGCAATTCCTAGTGACACGGCACGTTCCCTGCAACCGGAGGCTGGACGACGACTTCGCTGGCGATGCCGGTCACGAGGAGGCGGTTGTTGAAGATACAAAAGGCGGCGGCGACGACGGCTGGCTTCGGACAGGCGGGCTGGCTAGCTCGCAGCCTTTGAAGCTGCGGGAGGTGCGCACCGTTGATGATGCCGGCAACGTCGGCGATCGGGAGGTTGTGGATGAGGATGACATTCCCGACATGGAGGATGAGGATGACGACGACGAGGCCATCATCCGGGATCCCGCCAGTGACAGGAACAGGTAAGCTCACCCTTTTTCGACACACTCTTCTGGAGCCCGACGAGACGCTGACGGACCAACGCGCCCCAGCGGCCGCCGTACCTACAACCTCTACATTATGTACTCTCCATATTACCGCACTCCTCGCCTTTACCTGTCCGGGTACCATAACGGGCAGCCGCTACCGCCAGACTTGATGATGGAAGATATCATGGGAGACTACAAGGATAAGACGGTGACGCTTGAGGTGTTCCCCTTCTTCGCAAACGACGTCGAAATGGCCAGTGTGCACCCGTGCAAACACGCGCCCGTCATGAAGACGCTCCTAGACCGTGCCGACGCAGCGCTGAAGCTCCGACGCGAGAAGCTCAAAGCCGGTCTCGCCGCCGGCAGCGCCCAAGGCATGGAGGGACTCATTGACGAGATCAAGAAGCTTGATGTGAGCGGTGCGACGACGGCAGTGTCAGCGGCACCTCCCACCACCTCCTCCTCAGATACGAATGAAGAATGGGAGGAGGTGGAGCGTGACACGGACGATCAAGAGGTTGCGATTCGGGTGGATCAGTATCTGGTAGTATTCCTCAAGTTTATTGCCAGCGTGACACCAGGCATTGAGCATGATTTCACCATGGGAGTTTGAGCTTTTTCATTCCCAGCTGTGGACCGTGGGCCTGGCTGGCTTTGCAGGTGTAGTTTGATGAGAGAGAGAGAGTTTGGAGTTGAGGGTTTCTCGCCAAATGGCTTACAGAGAAAACAGGCATTAGACAGCGGAGAGAAGTGGGAGATGGCGGGTTTAAGCAGCATAATATCACATCTCAAAGGCTGTCGTCGCAGAGATTGCACAATTTGTCCGTGTCCAAAGCCACTGAGAATCATGCGCCAAATCAAATTTCCTTGTTACTTCACGATGAGTGTTGGACAGCAGATACTTTTCAAATTGGGGAGAAATGAGAGAGAGAAAAAACGTGGAAAACAAAGCCATTTCGTTCCATCGTTGCTAGTTCCTCCATCCGTCATCAAATATTACCAATTTGGCATCCTCAAGATGCTGTCCTACACTACTTCCAACATGAAAATAATAATGACACGACGGGGAGATAAACAAAATAAATGAGAAAAACAAAAGGAGAAAAGGGAAAAAGGAAGGAAACTACCTCCTATGGTGCCCTCCTTTTTTCCCACGGTAACAGCCCCCCCCCCCCAAGCTCAACAATTTGCTATGGTGCTTCCATGACCAACACGTCAGGTGGGTTCACTCCGACTCCTTTTTTGCCCCTTCCCCCTTTTCCCGTCGCCACTTGGCAACCGAAAGCTAAACAAAACGTCATGTTATGAGGAGAAGGACACAGGTACCCGAGTTAAAAAGAAAAAGACAAGGAAGGGGTGTGAAATGGTACCTCGTGCCAGATTGTATCCATGTCCGATGTTTCCAAGCCCAACATTTCCGTAACCAATGTTTCCCGTGCCCAATAACTTGCAGTATTTCCAATTTCCAAGTTTCCGATCCAAGGGTTCCATATCCAATGATTCCCAGCCCAACGTTTACAAAAACAGTATTCCCATGCCCAATATCCATATCCCATGTCTCCGTGCCCACTAATTCCATGCAATGTTCGCCGTTACCGATGTCCTGAATGTCCGCATGCGATGTTTTCCATCCTAATTCGTTCCTAATATGAATCCGACTCGCAATGGCACACACACACAATTGATGGTCGAGCCTACCAACATAGGCAGTCGAGTCAAATAAGACCATCCAAATCGTCACAGCTTGGTGTACACATGCCCCTGGAATTGAACGTCTTCCACCCGTGGCGCAAGGCACGTTCCTTGGAAGCCTCGGTCTCACCCATGTCGCTCTCCAAAGCGCGGCACCGCGCCCGGATCCGTGCCATGGTGTCTTTATCGAGCGGCCACGAGTCGAGGGGTACCAGAGGCGGACAGGGGTCCTCGGCGGTTCTGGGAGGAGAGATGGATGTCCAATCGAGGGGCATGGGCAGATTGGTGTTGATGTGCATAGGCTGCTGCTGTTGATGCTGGTGTTGATGCTGGTGTTGCTGGTGTTGTTGGTGTTGCTGCTGTTGCTGCTGCTGCTGCTGCTGTTGCTCTTGGACAACGACGTCGGCGACGAAGCCGGTAGTGGGGATGTCGAGAGTGAATTGGGGCAGGGAGAGCTGCTCCGTGAAGAAGTAGGGGAAGCTAGCGGCAGCTTGCTCCTGAACAAGGTAGGGGGAGCTCATTTGTGCCTGGGCAGGGAAAGAGGGGCTTACTTGCTGCTGGAATGAAAAAGGGGTATTTGGTAGCTGCTGTTGGATAGTGAAAGGAAGAGCGGATTGCGCCGGGACTGGGTCTTGTGGGGGTGCTGTGAAAGCCACCGGCTGCTGCTGCTGCTGCTGCTGCGGAACCGAGAAGCCTCCAGGCTGGGTGGGACTTAAGAATGTGCTCGGCTCCTGAGAGGCTGGGAATGTGGCAGACTGCTGTGTGGGCGAGAATGTTCCCAGTTGGTTGGTGCTTAGGAATGTGGCCGTCTCTGGCGTGGGAAGTTGACCCTGTTGCTGTTGTTGCTCCATGATGAGGTTGGTATTGGCGAAATAGCCATTATCTCCCATGAAGCCGCCGCCGGGCGACGTAGCGACAGGGTACTGATGAGCCGTGGAAGGAAGCGCAGGAGGGGGAGGAGGGTCTGAGAATTGCGGAATGTGACCAAGAAAGCCCAGCTGTCCCTCTTCCATGAAGGCGCCCCAGCTGTTGTTGTCTTCCATGACCGGCTGCCCCGACCAGGGAGACTGAGCCGTCTGTTCTGCTGCGACCGGGCTGGTGGGGTTCATATTGTTGAGGCCGGGGCCAGGAAGGTCCGATTGAGTGGGCTGCTGTTGGTAAGAGAAGGGGCCTTCCCAACCCCGCCAGCCGAGAGCTTGGTGCTCTTGTTGAGGAGACTGAGCTTGCGCTTGTTCTTGCGGCGACGGGTGTTGAACATCATTCTGCATGCTAGGTGTGGCCACTGTGGCCGCCACTGTGGGCGTGGTTACAGCGGCCGTGGCCAGAGGGGAGATGGGAGGAGAAGGTTGCTGCTGCTGCTGCTGCTGCTGCTGCTGCTTCTGTGCCATTTCCATCTGCTGCAGACCTTGAATGTCTGCCTCAGTGCCTAGAATGCGACTTGCCTTCTGCTCGGGAACAAGATACTTTCTCATTGCGTCCTCGTCATTGTAGGGCCTCTGATTGTTGGCCTGCCATTGTTGAACCACTGGGCGATGGAAACGGTAGTGGATGCGAGCTTTGCGGCCGTCACCAAACGTCTTGCTGCAAATCAGGCACGTCACTGGGTCGGTTTTCCTGGCCGTGTGGATGCGAAAGTGAGTTGATACGCCATTTCTGGATGAGAACACTTTGGAGCACTCGGGGCATGCGATTTTACCCGGCGTCTTGTTAGAAGGTTCCATGGTTTTGCAATTTGGCGCCGCTGAGGGAATTCCAGTCGTTCAGTCGTTCATGGGCTTGCGGCCGTGTTCCCAAGAGATTTGGGATCGAGGCCTGAGGACGGACATCGGTCGAAACAGAGCTGTGTTGGAGCGGGGGTGATCACATCACATCTGTGGCTGGCTGGTTTGCTTCGTCATTCCCCCCCCATTCTTGTCCGTGAGCCTATCAGCTCACTCACGACCGGGCTTGCTTGCCAGTGTGTTGTTGGTTTGGCCCCCCCCGCCCTCTTCCCCAGTCTCGGCGCCCATCGTTTCCCAACACTGCGGCCTTGCCTTGTAGCACCATTTACCATTTTATCTTACATAGCTAGAATCTATAGCCGCACCCAAAATGAACTAACTGCCGTGCTTTCAATTTTCTAGAAGAAACTTATGGTCGTTCAAGCGAATGGCAATTTTACTTAGCATCGGAGATTGGTTGCGAGCCTTGTCTCGGGCTCTCTCTCCCTCTCCGAAGCTTTCCCTGCTACTGCAACTGCACTGCACTGCATCGAGTCTTTCCTGTTCCCCGAGACCGGTACCCCTGTGGTTGGTGCTTTCGCAAACCGGGCACGCTCGCACGGCAGCTGACCCCCCTGCCGCCCTTTTCTTTTCCCACCTCGGCCTGCGGCTGACCCGCAGCAATTCACTGTTTGCGCTCGATGCAGACCCCCTGCCTGCATCACACACATTGCAACGACTTGCACCCAATGCTTGCCATGCCTATCCCTATTGACAGCATATCTGACTGCGCAACGCACAGTGTGAGGCTAACCAGCACCACATTTCCTTGCTTTAAACGCGAGGTGCGCACCGAAAATCTTGCCTGAACGGGGAAGCGGGGATATAGTTATTCTCATTAGTTATTCACCGGCTTCTGGGCAGTCACGGGCCGCCACCGAGCTGCAATGCCTGCTCAGCCAGCGCTTTCTGTGTGGTGCTGCTTGATGGCAGTTGCCAAACCGAGCAGAGCCAGGCAGGCCATGCAGCAGGGGAAAACCGCAGGCCGTGGCATTTCTGCTGTGGGATAAAAGAGAAGAGGGAGGGACGTCCGGATCTGAGCCTGGCGAGTCTTTTTGTTGCACATTTGTCCCCCTCCTGCTTCGTGTTCAGTAAAGCTCACCAACTGCTCAGCTTGCTTCTACCCCCTCTGAACCGCACACCCTTAGCCCAACATGGACTACGGCCTGTTCCCAGCTCATCCTGGCACCGGTGATGGACCAATTGCCCTGTAGGTGACAAGAATTTCGATTCGAGAAGAGAGAGTTGGAGAGACTGGGGATGCTGATAGGAACAGATTCAATGGGCCGCAGCTGGTCAGCTTCGTCTCCGAGGTGTACCAAAATGAGGTTCGAGACTCGAAATTTGGCCTGTTTTTTCAGGATGCTTGGAAGCGTATGTCCCTTGGTATGACATGGACGACCAAAAGTTTGGGTGGTTGAGGCGTGGTGGCCGCCAAAGAGCCGGGTTGTGCATGTCGAGAGAAGAAGAAGAGAGACACAAGGATGTAGCACTGAGATGTAGGAAACAATTGAGACTCGTGGCCGCTGTGGACCAACGGTGCATCATGCCAGCCTAGTTCATGTTTCGGAGCGACAATGACGCGATATGGCTTGCAGAGGACTGGAATCCTGCCCTCTTGAGGAATGCGTGGGAGGGTATCTCTTACCGGCTCACCGAATACCTTACCGCGCCTTGTCAGGCATCCCTGCTAGCGAAGGTGCCTAGCAGGCTCCCCCAGGAGGCCAACTTCATTCTCAGTAGCTACCAGAAGCTGGATCCCCAATGCGAACATGCCCGAGATAAGTGTCGCTGGCCCGAATAGAATGACCAAGCGGCAAAGAGAAGCTCGGTTCCACCAGCTGCGTGTTCATCAGGCTCACAGCAAGATTCCAGGCTGCTTCGGGCTGCTCTAGTGCCAACTACTCTTGCGAGTATGCTGCCCCCTCGAAACCAGCCAGTCTCAGACGCTTCCATGTCGGCCAGAAGGAGAGGGCATGATGCGCGTTGAATCCAAGATGAGGGTTGCCAACTTGGGGATAATCAGGCGTCGCTATGTTCCATATTCGTCGGCAACCGAGGACGATATTTGCTCTATCGCAACAAAGCGGGACCGGACTGGTGCAGGCCGGACCATCAGCGCGGCGTGCTCCATCTACGCAGTTGAGAGAAGCGCCTTTTCGCTGGGGCTACGCTAGTAAGATGACGCGAGGGTGCCCGGGATGTTCCGATGACTTTTTGCCTGACACGTGGTGTCCCGCGCGGTCGCTGCTAGACGTCGTCGCTAGGGCTCGGAGAGGCTCATCAACTGTTTGTTTGGTCAAGCGCTTGCATGACTTGGTGGGATTTTTATTTTCCCCAGTACTGGCAAAAAGTCTCTCCATTGCGATGCTGCCAGAAGAATCACCAGATTTCGTGGTGCAAGATTCGACAAGGAATCTTCATCCGACCTACTCAAGAACAGTCAGTCAGGTGCCATCTTTTGTGCTCTCTCTGGGCTGGAGTGTTACCCACCTCGGATCACCGGCCTCGGTGTGAATACAAAACACATCCCCGGAAGGTGGGCCTCTCTCACCGTCCCCAGGCAGGGTAGGATCTCGGAGCGAATCCTTCGGCAAGGGTGGGCCGTTTCCCCTTGTCGCTGGGAAGGAACCGGGAACAGTGGGGGGACATGTGATAATATGCAGTCCAGCACGGGAAGATAGGTAGCATTAAACTTTTCGGCACACTGACAAAAGCCGCGTTTTGGCGCTGCCCCCTAGGCGGAGCCAGCCTGGTACGCGAAGTCAGGTGACGGTACGTAAAGTCTGTAGTCCAAGCCCCCTTTGTAAGCTCGCCGCCGAAACGAAACCAAGTATTTTGAGGCCCGATCCTCATCCCTTGTGGTGTAGAAGAGTTCTACGAAGCTCGGCCATCCTCGACACTCAACAAATGCGCCCTCCGAGCCTGCCGTCTTTCGAGCTTCTGCTCGCCTGGTTCAGGCGCCAGATTTGGATTTCGTAACGTTACGGGGCGCCCCGATTCCCAACCACACACACACTACGCAGTTGGAGACTAGTACCTACACAGGGTCGCTTTTACCGGAGCTCATCGAACTTGTGCACCTTCGCTATAAGC
>Ga0247763_1001461_pt1 | contig 13410 bp, 12 predicted proteins | sample UWRJL141409B4_FD_179926 | JGI IMG/M metagenome (GOLD analysis project Ga0247763, IMG submission 179926) | Plant litter microbial communities from Arlington Agricultural Research Station in Wisconsin, United States - UWRJ-L141-409B-4 | ecosystem: Environmental > Terrestrial > Plant litter >...
CAGGAGGAGGCCTGGGTCCTCCGGGTCCTCCGGGTCCGCCGGGTCTGCCGGGTCGACCCTCAATCTCAGCATCCTGAGGAAGGGCCACTGCACCGGCTGCAGCGAGCAAAGAGACAAACAACCGACTGAGAGGTGCCATGGTTGGAGTTGAGGTCAGTCTCAATAACTAGCCTGAAGAAATGGGAAAAATCAGCGGGAAAAACACCACAGCTTTATACCCCTTTGCCACCCCTTATTATTGTCTCTTCTCCTCCATTCCAGAAGGTTAGGCAACCACGCCTTGGGACGAGTAGCCCGTTTGCACGGGTCGCTTAATTGCCCTGCCAAGTGACCCAAGTCGCCGTCGGCACTGGGACCAAAGACTGACAGATTGGACAGTGCTATTGTTGGGGGCATTTACGGGGCTGATGGGACGCTGATGGCCGTTAGCATGACGCCGTCGCTTTGGCCAGCCGATGGTTTCTTTCGTATTGCCATTGGATATGGGAATCGGTGGAATCTCGTGGGGTACCTAGTCCTCGGTTACCAGATTGGTCCCACCGCCGTTGTTACCTATGCCCACGGCCCGCGCTACCGAGTTGTATGGTGGCGACGACTAGTTTACACTAGTGTACTCGTTACCTGGTAGGGCATGGTGGGCATTGTGTCAGATGGACGTAACCTCCTGGTAAGAACGCATGGTCGGCCGAGGGTTTCCTCAACCATTCTAGCGAGCATCATGGGGGTAGCTCGTATGTCCTTGCGAGGCGTCGCAACTGGCCTCGTCGCATGAAGATTCCATGTCGGGTGATCTGGAGATACGTCCGCCCCCCACGTTTCAGTGGCCCGTTGGATTTCGTGGGTGCAATGTGTTTATGGTTAGTGTTCGGTCCGTTTTGACCTAGACGGTAACGTATACCAACCTAGATAGGTAGCCAGCTTAGAGCATACCTGAGCGAGAATGTAGTTGACAAATCCGCGCGTAGCCTCGGTCCCTGAGAGGGAGCTTATGAATGAGCCATGATTGTCCTTGGAATCTTCGGAATTGTTGAGGAATGCCTTGTCAAAGCAATCCCTCTCGACCCACAACACAAGGCCTTTCCTAGAGAGCTGGCAGCGTCGGATTTTTGGTTGTGTCGTGACGGACGCGATGTCGTTTGAGATAGCATCCTGTGCTGTAGGTAGGTACTCGAGAATGGAAGCTTTGGCAGTTGATCTTACCGAGACGTATCGCGTCAGGTAATGGCAGCGGGTAAGGTAGTTTGTCTCGGGGAGGAAAAAGCTTGAAGGATGCTGGAAAACACCCGACAAAAACGGGGCCGCCCTTGAAAACCTACCTGCCTACATACCTACCTAGGCACCTTAGGCACCAGAACACGTGAATCCTGTCCTGCGCCCTAGGTCAGTAGGTCAGTCAGCCAGGAAGGAAGGAGGTACCTACCTGCCCTATTTATACTTTGCCAACATGACAAATTTTCGCCAGTGGCATAATTGGTGCATCATGGGTACACCCGTCGTGCCGACTGACTTTCAAGAACGCCCAATAAACGATGTCGAACTACACTTGAGGTTTTCTTGTGCCACTTTGTTTCTTTTCTTTTCTTTTTTTTTTTTCCCTCTCTCTTCACTACCCAAAAACCTTCCTTCTACCTCCAGTTTTTATTCCAAGGGGACTGTGAGCAGAACTGTTTAAATCTCATTTACATACATCTGAGAATTCTCTATCCTTGGGCGGAAACGGACCAGACAGGCGCAGGCACAGTGACGCACTGATAGCAAAAGTCACTAGAGGCCATTCCCGGCCTTGTATTCCCCCATCTTCCAGGTACCGCTGTGGTGACCCATCAGATTGTAAAAGATTCGCTTCATCACCTGCAAATGTATAAGCGGACTGGGGCTCTGCTGCACTATACGTTGAGGATACTTCATGCGCGCGTTGACAACGGCCCGCGACTGATCCTGTATCGCAATTCTCGTGAGGTATTTGTGCGTGTTGGCCCAGGTAGACTGCAGAAGATCAAGCAGAGAGCGTCCCAAGATGAGGCATAGCGTGGCACGGTCAGCGTCGTTGAGGTCGTAGAACCGAAGGACTTCCCTGAGCCGGATGGTTTGCATGCCGGACTGCATCGTGTCGCGCCATCCGATCTTGATGTCTTGGGTCTGACTGCCAGAAGTGCTAAAAGGGAAGTGACTCAATCAGTTCCAGCCAGTGTATGGAGTTGGGCGATCTATTGAACTAACCAGCGTAGATAAAGAGGCTCTAGATAAAGCGTCAACACTTCGATATTCTTGCCCGGGAATCCGACCCAGAAAGCAGGCCGAGAATTTAAAGCCACACTCATGTTACTCCACAGCCCCTCCAATTGCAGGAAGGTCACGGCATGCGGCGATGGGCGGCAAGGCGGTAAGAAGTCAAATAAAACATGAACGCGTCAATCTGGAAAGCAGTAGAACGGGACCCAATAGACTCTAGTTTTGTGGCCCTGGTGGGACTAGTTTCAGCTGTTTCGAGTGCAAGCATAGCAAGCCACCCCTAACGAGTTCCAGTTGCCGCAGAAATGCTACCATGAATTCGGCTTCCTCAAGGCAGCGAAGATCAATGTACTGTGAGGGCGCACTGATGATGCGGGTCTCAGCGTACACCGTCATCAGACAGAACCTTGCATGTTGTTTCTTTGCTCCGGGGGCTCTTTTCTCGAGAATTGGCCTAGAGAAGAACGGATCGGATCCTTCAAATAGTGCCAGTCAGCAAGCGATCTGCGACAGGAGAAATCTGGATTGTGAGGTAACTCATGTACCTTCTTACCCATTCGATTATCCTTGAGAAATTTGTCCCAGGGAGTGGCTGGTCTATTGTCGTCTTAGGGATTCAAGACTACGAGTCTGAGGACAACACGCACAAGGTGGAGACGGAAAATGAGACGCTAGTTGGCGAGCAATGAGTGGGCGAGGATTGAAAGGGAAGGCGCGAGACACGTGTGTCAGAGCTGCAGTGTGCAAAGCGGAGTGTACGTCCGTAAAGTCGACAAACAGAGTGAGAATAGGTCAATGGTAGGTAGAGAGCAGAATGTGACGTTAAACTGAGCTGCAGTGCCGCGTTTATGAAGTTCAAGGCAGATTTTTTGGCGTCACCCAGATTGCATGAGTGGATCCGTCCTGCCGTACGTACGGTGGCGGCTTCTCTCTGGGACCGACACGGAGAAGGTGTCACCGATTACAGCACGTCATCGCAGAATATTTCCGGCGCCAGATAACCCCGTGTGCCTTGCAGGACTACTTCCGAGAGACAGCCGAGCATATACTGTTGTACGAAGCGGGAGATACACAATGAGCGCATGTGACAAATCAGAGGCGGTGACGAGACAGCAACGGTCAAAATATCCGGGCGCTTGCTTGTGGAGACTAGGTATCCGGATGTACGAACCACGAAAGAAATCACGTTATCAGGGAATGGGGCACAGCCGCAACGTTAGAGAAGGCGTGAAGGACAAGGCCAAGTTGAACAACTATCAGCGAACTTGCTGTAATGTGAATGTATGAGCCTCAGAGGGGGCACGTAGCTGAGCGGTCTTAGCCGCGTGCAGAGTTCCTTACGTGTGTTCGCTCACTGGCTCACTCACCTTCGCAAAGTCACCCAAAGAGGTGGCTTAACCGAGCTGTTTAGTTTTCTGCATTTGAACGCCGTGATTGAACCCGGCAATACCTGTTATTCTACTCCGGTACCAGATATCGTGATCACAAAAGTTATTTTGTCAACAATGAAATTTTTACAATCCTGAAATCCTGAAATTGACAGTTCAGCTTCAGCAGCGAGTGGGCAGGTGAGGTGGGTGGTAATCTCGGTTCTCAACCTTTATTCAGTCTCGCGAGGATAAGATATCCGTTTTCACACCATCTTACCGACCCTTGACAAGTATTGAACCATAAAAAAGTTATGTGATTACCTATGCGCTTCTGTCTGTTGTTTCTCATCATTAGAGTCTTTCATCATCAGGGTCACTCATCATCAGTCTGGAAGGGAATACAAATAGGGGGACTCCATGTCGCAACACATATCCAATGCCCAAGACTCCCAGTTTCATCACCGCCATCATCACCTAAACCAGAAAGATCACCAAATCTCAAGACCGTACCTATTCCAATCACGAGACCACCATGCGTCTCCTCTCCACCACCGGCATCATCACTCTCATCTCCCTTCTCGGGTCTTCCCACGGGTTTTCTTGTCACAACTCCAATCAACCGCTTCTAGACTGTGGGGGTGGTCAGAAACTCGCTCTGGTGAACTGCCTCAACCTGTGCAAGTGCGGTGGGCCCGAAAGCGGGGTGGGACTGGCGTGCTTCAACTTGGATAACTGCAGCTCAGAAACGGTGCTGGAGACCTGTGCTTCGGCTTTTGGCTGTACCTGCTAAGAGAAGGCATTGTGTGCGGGAATGACGCTGATAGACTGAGTGAGTGTTGGTTTGTGGGGCGGGTAAGCAAAATTCCATCTCTTGTTGTTGTAGGGGTTGGTTGGGGTGGGCGAAATCTACGCAATGTCCCTCATCTAACACCTCTCTCTCTCGGCACCTAGTCTAGTCAGATCTGATGGAGGATGCGTCACGCTTGGGTATCTGAATTAAGGTTTTGCAATGTGGCTGAACACGTTCAACTCAGGAACATGAGACCAATGTAATCTCCTATATGTTACATGGCAATACGGCAGATGAAAATAGATTAAGTAAAATCGACGCCGACCTCCGTCGTATCGTATATATCTGGCCAGCCCATATTCACATTTATTTCTTCGGGTAGTCGTTGGCCGGCTCAATAAAGTCGGCGTTTTGGTGAAAGGGAGGTTTTTCGGGACCCGCGGTGAGTGGCGAGGGCAGATATCCCAACGAAGGCGAGTCTATACCCTCCGATATGTGCTGATGCGTCTTAAATGGTTCTGCCGGTGTCGAGTCGATCTCGGCCTTGTGCTCCGTATCGATTTCCACCCTCCCATGGCCCGTTTCCAATTCGGCGCGATTCCAATGCCCATCCAGTTCATAGGCCATGGGCGTGAATACCTTGTTTGGATCATCCGCGGGGTACTCCTTCACGCTCTGAATCGGTGAGCCCGGCGGCTGTTCTGTAACCTCCTTAGCCCCAAAGAGCCCGCAGCAGAAACCACCCCTCTTGGAATACGCCGGGGACTCCTGTTTGCTGTTGTGTGTCCGCTTCCAATACCAGTAGAACAAGCCTATGGAAGCAGCGAGTAGGACGGCACCGACTACGCCGACGACAATGCCGACAACCGCTCCCTGCGATACTCCTCCCTGGGACTGGGATGACGAGGGAGCAGGCGAACTGTCGCCCCCGTCAATAGGGGTGGGGAGAACCGCTATAAGCAGGCTGTTAGTGGCGTGAAGCATCTGGGGATGTGATTGAAGGAAGAGAGGGGCAAACTGACCTGGAGGGTCATCGTGGTTGCAGTCGTACACCTGCGAGCAGGTTGTGCCATCATATTTGTACAACTCTTTGAAATATCTCTGCCAACAGGTAAAGTTGGCATAGCCATTCTGTCCGGTTCCCGCAAACTGCCCATCAGCCACCTTGGGGCCAAGTGTCGCGACAAAGGTCACGCCAGTGTCGGTGAAGAGGCCCTCGGTCACTCTGTTGATCCAGAGAGCAGCCTCTCCCGGATTCGTATGTACAATGGAAACATCGTTCGGTCGTGGTCCAGGCGTGGAGTTGTAGTAGGCCATCTGCGACGAGACGACAGCGTTGTTATCCCTGCAGTCGGCGAGGATAACATGTTCGCCAGGAATTCTGCGTTCGAGCTTGTGGTAGCCAGGATCCGCAGCTGCGAACACAGTGCACGCCCAATTAAGAAGGAAAAATACGGTGACAAAGCCGTGGAATCGCAGGCGAAACCCCAGCATCATCGCGCGCTCCTCCCGCCAGGGGGGCGAGCCAATCCGCGGCGACGGCAGCGTTGTTGGAGCAGTTTGGGGGGACGATTAGAGTTTGTTGTTGGACCCCGCCCGACTGAAATTGCCCAGTGCCGCCCAACCCGGGCCGGTTGATGGGGGCTGCGCCGCTGGATCCCGACCGACTGAAGGATCGCGCAACCAGCCGAAGGATGCCAAAGGAAGGCGGGCGACAGGCGATGCTAGTCCGTCCGATAGCGAAAACGAAATGTCGGTCGATCGACCATGGTATGGGTTATGGTAGTTTTGCGGTGGACGTTGCGGGAATAACGGACGAGTTTTGACGAAACAGAGAGATGGGGAGGAAATAATGGGTCGCCAGTCACCCAGTGGAGCATTCGCCCATGTAGGTAGGTGATTTGCTTGGCTCGTTACTTATTAGCGAGGGTGGTCAAGTCGCTGTCCCAGGAAAAACTGCCGGATCGGGCTCCGATGACCAAGATTTGTCACCATAACCTCAAAAGTTCGCCCTTTTGTTTGAGCTCTGGCAGCTGGACGACGCCAGGCCACAGGAAGGATTATCATCCCAAGAACACTCTGCATGGTCATTTCTCTTGGATACTCGGCATCAGACTGCAGCAGACTACAGCATCTTTTTTACCAACATGCGGCCAAGAAACAATGAGAGGACGACATGGGTGCTCGGCGCGATATCACAGTCCCCGCTCAGCCTCCGCCACGAAACAGGAGGTTGCCGAGGAGCCAATAGACGATTTCCCCAGACCGCTAGTGATGCATGCATCGCATCACGGTGCTGACATGGAGGCCATTTCACCAATCGATTTGCGCCGACAAACTGCGCAGCGGGAAGGAAAAGAGGGTGTGGTCAATCCGCTTCCACTTCCTCAACAAGCAGATAGCGCTGCGACAGATGCAATGCTGAGGAATCCAAAAAAGCAAAAGATCGGCGCAGGTTGTTCTTCTTTCACGCCGATCAAAAAGCCCAGAACGTAGGGGGTTACGGAGTAAGAACTGTTGTGAAGATTCCTGTGGAATCAGCCCGCCTATACTACCTATTATTGGTAACTGTGGTTTGTCGGTGGGTTTTAAGTCAAAACTGAAGGGGCTTGGTGAGAACGACCTTAACCCCTCCGCGCCGCATCTGAATGCTCCCCACACATGCATCTGCCCCTCATCGCCGCTTCATGTCACTCTCCTCATTTCCCCAAAAGACACAACTGCTAAACCTTGGCGTTGTTGTCGACGCCGAGAGCTGATGAATGAAGCTTGTTTGTGACCATGGGAGAATGGGAGAAATCACGGGTCTTTCATGGTATTTATCCAGCAATTCAGGTCAGAGACAGATATGAGCAGCTCCAACCAACATGCCGAAGATTCCCGACTAGGTATTAGATAGAACGGCAATCGCCCATCTGCAAAAAGTGAAAGGTGCAAGACATGATACACGTCTCAAACTGATAATCAAATCCACCATGACATTACGTGTAGTGCTGACAACATGGTTTTTTCTTCACGCCATCTTTGTTCAGGGGGTGGCTTCGGGCAACACCAAGCTCAGGCGGGGTGATGCGGGGAGCGAGCGGCGTCAGAGTCCTCAGCAAGCCACATGTCTCGTACCTGGAGCACTGCAAAACGCAAGCGCCTTGACAGGTCAAGAGAATGGAACTACAGGTATTCAGCCCGGGCAGTCCATATCAGCAACGTAAGTGCCTAGGACGGGTATCGATTCAATGTGATCTGAGGTTGAACTTGACCACTAATCAAAATCTTCAGCGATCCAGCGAACTTCATCAACTTCTGCGCTGGCCAGACGCTCACCAATGGGAAGCAGGTCCAGAATGGTTCCTGCAATGGAATTCCCATGGGAAAGATTCCTTCGGTGAGCAAGATGGTCAGCACGCTGATCACGAGCCCGCAGCCCGGAGACCAACTTGTTGCAAACACGACGTTTGAGGTTCTGGTGCAAACCCACAATTTTCGGCCCGGATTTCAGTCAAATCCGGCATCAACCTACTACACCGCACCGCAGGATCTCGACGATGAAGGCTATGTGATGGGACATTGCCACGTGGTAATCCAGCGGATTGATAGCCTGCGGGCTGTGATTGCCCCGGACCCAACCAGTTTTGTATTCTTCAAGGGAATTAATGATGGGGGCGACGCGAAAGGGGTGCTTCGAGCTGTGGTTCCAAACGGTTTACCGACCGGCTTCTACCGGGCCTGCAGCATGGTCGCAGCACGAAACCACCAGCCAGTTGTGATGCCAATTGCGCAGCGCGGACCCCAGAACGATTGCGCTAGATTTGCAGTCGTCGATTCGAGAGAAGACGGTGGCTCGGCCTAGAATTCCAAATCCCCTTGCTTTGCGCGCGGCCAAAGTCCGCGTGCTTGCTGTTTCTGGTAACTCGCACCTTCTTCATTATAAACCATAGATGGCGACCCCGCTGTCGCTTACTCACTCATCGAAAGGAGCATAACGACAGGCTTGGCCGTGCGCGAGTCGGGCAGGTGGGTTCGCACGACACCGGGTGGGCTCGGGCGACATGCAGAATATTGGAGTCTGCCACCCCTTTGTCACCTCAATATACTCGGTTTCACATCGGGTCTTAGACCCTAGGTAGCTGCCTGCATGCACGGTGTCATTGCTACCTATTTTTTCTCTCCCGAAAAGCCAGTACTATGAGTCCATATCCTCTCCCCCAATATCCCGCCTCCCGTTGGCGCTCCCTTGATGATACCTTGACAATACAACCGCCGCAAACGCACGTCAAATCCCCGAATCCTAAACCGAGCGCAAAGTATAAAGATGGCACCGTTGGCGCTCGACCAGCCCAGCTTCCCTAGGTGTGGCGCGGCGCGGCGACAACATCGAGTTCGACATAGCATTCAGCGCTTTCAACCCTGTGTGTCATGGCAGAGACTTACGACTTCATCATTGTCGGGAGTAGGCACATTATTAGAACCATTGAATCCAACTCTTCTAACAGTAGCATCCTACAGGTGGTCCCGCGGGCAGTGCAATTGCATTCAACTTGGCGCAGTCCCCATTGAAACCCCGTATTCTCCTTCTCGAAGCCGGAGGGCCGAACGATGACCGAAACCTCCGTGTCGACGGCCAGCGGTGGCTCACCTTTCTCAACAAGCCAATGAACTGGGGCTACAAGACCGTTCCCCAAGCAAATGCCGGCGATCGCGAGATCGACTACTCCCGTGGAAAAGGCATCGGCGGTTCCAGTGCTATCAACTTTGGCGTTTGGACTGTTGGATCTCGCAGAGACTACGACGAATGGGCCCGTATCGTCGCTGACGACAGCTTCTCGTGGAAGTATGCTCAGGCACGCTTCAAAGCCCTTGAGACTTTCCATACCGAAACTCCAGCGGGAGTGGACGCGGCCAAGTACGTCGGGCCAAAGCCCGAGGATCATGGAAGTTCTGGTCCTCTACACGTTGGCTTCGCGCATGAGTGGGAGAACGATATCCTACCGTTAATTGATGCCTACGAGAAGGCCGGCTATCCCATCAACCAAGATCACAACTCGGGTGACCTGATCGGCATGTCTGTTGTCATCAGCACAGCACACAAGGGGCTTCGCTCCACCGCGGGGGACTTGCTCGCGAAACTCCAAGACACGGTCACAATCCTGACAGATTCTCCGGTGCAGCGAGTTATTCTGGATGGCAAGAAGGCGGTGGGGGTTGAATCGAACGGAACCACTTACTTTGCATCCAAGGAGGTCATCCTCTCCGCCGGTACTCTGGATACTCCGCGCATCCTAATGCATTCGGGTATAGGCCCGGAAGAGCAGCTCAAGAAATTCAATATTCCTGTTGTTCTCTCCGCCCCAGCTGTTGGACGGGGTATGAGAGACCATGGCTTCACCCCTCTGGTCTACAAGCGGACCCCTGAGTCTACAGGAGGCCGGTCAACCTTCTGGGGCGCCCAGAACCAATCTATCCGGGACGCCGCCCTGGAGCAATGGAAGAAAGACGGAACCGGCCCCTGGGCCAAGTTCGCCTGCGGCAACGGCATTGGCTTCTTCAAGCTGGGCAAAACCTATACCGAGTCACCCGAGTTCCTCGCACTCCCAGCTTCAGAGCGAGACTACCTCCTGGACGAATTCATCCCACACTATGAAGTCTTCACCCATTTCCCCATCCACGATTTCATGCCCGGCTTCTCGGACGACGATCTCGACTATTCCTGCCTGCTAGTGTTTCTCGACAATGCTCAGAACCGTGGAAGCGTTACCCTGCAGTCTTCCGATCCCAACGTCCCCCTAAAGTTCGATCCGGGTTTCTTGGGTACCGCCTTTGATCGCCGAACCGCAGTGGAGGCCTTACGCGACACGCTTCGGTTTACGGAATCTCCGGGATATGCAAAGGATACGGTCGGTGCCATAGCCGCTCCCAAAGCTGATGCTACCGACGATGAGCTGCTCGACTATTGGAGACAAACCATTTCCTCAACGTGGCATATGACGGGCACAGTGAAGATGGGGAAACCCGGAGATGCCGATGCAGCTGTGGACAACAATTTCCGGTTTGTTGGAATCGAAGGCCTGAGAGTGGCGGATATGAGCGTTGTTCCGGTCCTACCCAGTGCTCATACCCAGGCAGTAGCGTGTAAGTAGCGGGCTGAATCCACCTCGGGGAAGAGTGCTAACGTGCGCAGATCTTACCGGCATGGCGTGTGCTGAGAAGTTGGCCAGGGAATACAACCTTTGATGCCCAGACCCAGAGTTTGATTATCGGGATGCAATCAAACACCCGAAAGATATTTAGCGTCGGGTTTGATGGGGGGTTGCAGGTTTTTGCAGTATCTATGGCTGGAGGGGTGTATGCGAGATATCGAGGAAGTATTCCAGCCTTGCGGTCAAGAAATCAAGGCGTGAAATTTTGGATGGGCGATCTGCTACGCCACATGCTGCCAGACCTAAGCTACTTTTCCCTTTTCCTCTCTACGTCCCACCACAGCAGTAGCCACACCCAGTCTAATCCGCCATGGTGCTGCAGGTGACCTCTTTCATGAAGCTGTGAAGCTTTTACATCGAGACTTGAATTTGCTTGTCGAGCCCTTGATGACTTTGTGAAATGCCCATACGGATTCACACTTGGGCGACGGCTTCCAGGGCTGTTGACGGTGGCTGCCAAGCTACAGAGTAAAGGACCCGGGGAACAATCTTTCAGGGGTTGAGCTGTATGCTTTGAACGTCACGCTTTCGAGTGCCAAGGTCGTGATCTAATATTTGACCTTTATTATCTCCAGGCCCGCTGCCGGGTATGTCGGATACCATGTCAATCTTCGTCTTCCCCGATAGCCTCTTCGAGATCCTTCAAATCCTGCCACAGCTTCTTCAGCCCTTCGATATTCGAGTGTTCCTCTCCCTCATAGTAGATCCACTTGGCCTCCGCTGCGGCAATGTGTTTTCTTGCCGAGGCGACCTCGTTAATCGACATGTAGGCCTTTGCGAATAACTGGTGATACTCGACCAGCTGGGGATCCAGCTCTTCAATCTCAATAATCTGCAAAGCCTCCTTGACGATCGCGTCGATCCGCGCCTTGCTTAGACTGGAGGTTTCAATTGCCATGCTCAGTGTCGAATGCACCTCAAACATGCGCTCGCGGCGACTGTCTGACTCGGCAATGACGTGGGGATGCGCCGTGCACATGGAGCAGCGGCATTGGAAACCCCAGGGCTGGAGCATGCTTTGGCGTTCCTGCATGGTGTAGCCGAGTGGGGCGTCTAACAAGTAAGTAAGTAGTTGTAAGTATTATGGTTAGAAGACAGGAAAGAGCGGGCAAAGTATGTGAGAGAACGGATTCGGGATTCAGGAACATGAAACGACTTACAACTGTGGAGAATCTCATCTCCTGCCTGGATGGGTCGTAGAGCCACAATCTCCATGGCCATGTCCTTGTATGAATACCTCCAAAAGACACTATATCGGGCAGCCTTTATTAGCACTCTCTCTCTCTCTCTCTCTCTCTCTCTCTTTGGTCCAGACTTGATTTGATGATGAACTCACTTTGGTCGACAACCATGGTTCACGCGAGACCCCTCGAGGAATAGCGCCATGTGGTTCACGCCTTCAATCTCCACGCCAAACGCATTCGTCCTAATCGCATCGCGAATCGGTTCTCCTCCGGTACTTTTCGCCAAGTCATGATAGATGAAATTTCGCGTTTCCTCGGGGAGTTGTCGGACGGCTCTTTCCAACATGCGGCCTTGCGCGCGGGCATCGAACCGGTCCGAGTTGAGGTAGTCAAACCGGACTAGCAATGCCGGATGGCCAATCATGACGGTTTCGTGACGTGCATAGGCCCGCGTGGCGACTACACCCAGACCCCGTCCGCGGAGTTTGCGGATGGCATACCCTTCGGGTTTTCTGGCGGTCTGGGAGGGTGGTGCTTGTGGGCTAGAAGGATGGTTTCGGTACCGCTCCTGAACGCCAGAGTCGTCGAGGTAGGCGGCAATACTGGTGGCTAGGTCGGGAGAGGTGATTAGGCTGAGACCTTGGTTGCCTCGGAAAGAGGCGTAGGTGAAGACGCAGTCATCAGGATCTTCTCCGCCAATGTTGGGGTCCGTCGGGGCCGGACAGAATGGGGCGTGAGACCAAGGAAGAAGAGAGGAAGAGGAGGAAGGGCACGTTCCGGTGGATAGGAATTCAAAGGGATAGGGCGAGCCACGGGGTGACCAAGCACAGGTTGAGCGTGTGGTACTGCGAGCTTGGGCTGGTCTCGGAACAGCCGCGAAAGCGATGCTGACGATGATGATGTTGAGGAGCATCGTCCCGACTCCGTAGCTGACGCGACAGGGAAAGAAGGCCATGGCTGGATAGATGGACGTCTATCGGTAATTGCTTATTCTCGAGCCGCTGTCGACTTTAAGAGGTACATAGCGGGAGGCGCCGTTCTTTGATGTGTGTGTGGGGGGGGAAGGTGTCGGACACACACACACATGGCTTGGCAGACTTCCTGCCACATATTCCTTTCCGAGACTTCTTTCTTGGTGAGCCCGTGTAATTACCCGATTGATGTTCCAGCCTGGTGGTTCATGCTAATCATCGGAACGTAGCAATAGGCCTTGGCACGGACTCGGGGGGTCGGATAAAGACGTCTTCAGTTTTACCCGGTTGACTACGGTAGCTGTCTTGGTAGCATTTGAAGCCTCCGTGAGTCTCCGTGCGTGTGTATATGTGTTGTGGCCATGTTCTGGAGCTCAGCGAAATGCGTTAGAGATGCTTATTCTGATCTTCTTCGTATCTCGCTGCAACAGAGAGGCGGTCGAACCGTGGGGTCTGCTCACCGATTGCCCTCCAGTTCCTCTTCACAAGACCAGCAGTCCACAATCCAGTCTATCCTTCGAGTCATGTGGCGCCAGATCTCTGCAGTGTTCTCTCGAAGGATCGTGCTCGCGGGGCCTGGCCTTCACAATAGTCAGTATTCTGGCGGTGTTGATCGTGGAGGGGCTAACACGCCTGATGTCTTCGTCCACGTCACTCGGAAAGAGTAGC
>Ga0247763_1001462_pt1 | contig 13408 bp, 9 predicted proteins | sample UWRJL141409B4_FD_179926 | JGI IMG/M metagenome (GOLD analysis project Ga0247763, IMG submission 179926) | Plant litter microbial communities from Arlington Agricultural Research Station in Wisconsin, United States - UWRJ-L141-409B-4 | ecosystem: Environmental > Terrestrial > Plant litter >...
ACCGTGGGAAAGCCACCTTGTTTTTCCCTACAGTCGCTAGTCACCTTGTGTGCGAAATACCAGCCCTGGCGCCTTTTCTCAGGGATGCTCTGAATAACAACCCGGGTGTTGCCACGAAGGGACTCAGAGACCAATTCGAAAAGCTTATTTTGCAGCCTCTGGATCGCATTCGCCACGCCACGGTAGTTGTGATCGTCATTGACGCTCTGGACGAATGTGAGGGAGATAACAACGTGAAGGCCATCATTTCCCTACTAGCACAAGCAAAGCAATTCCGCTCCTTCAGTTTGAGAATCTTCATTACCAGCCGACCAGAGCTACCCATTCGTCTCGGCTTCAAGGACGTTCGGGGAAAGTATCAGGACTTTGCTCTGCATCAAATCTCGGAACCAATCGTCAAACACGATATATCTACATTCCTGAGACACGAACTCGCGAGAATCAGGGACGATTACAACAGCCAAGCTCTTGATGAACTACTAGCGCTGCCCCTGGATTGGCCGGGCGAAAATATCATTCGAACTATCGCTCAGATGGCTGTCCCATTGTTCATCTTTGCCGCAACCATCTGTCGGTTCGTTGAAGATCCCGTATGGTGGGACCCCGCCAATCAGCTGAAGAAAGTCTTAGAGTATCAGATAAAGGGCGACGATTCCGAGCTCGACAAGCTCGACGCGACATATCTCCCAGTTCTCGAGCAGATTATTGTTAGACGTACTGATCCGCAGAGGAGACGCCTGTTAGCTGAGTTCCGAGATGTCGTCGGCCCTATCGTCCTCCTCGCTCAGCCTCTCTCAGTATCGTCGCTCGCAAAACTTCTCAACCTCTCTCCTCAAGCCATATATAGCAGGCTCAACTCTGTCCACTCCATCCTTGATGTCCCATCTCAAATCAATATCCCAGTCAGACTGTTTCATCTGTCATTCCGTGACTTTCTCGTTGATTCGACTAAGCGCGCCAAGGAGTTTTGGATCGACGAAACTCAACATCACAAGACGCTTGCGGACAGATGCATTCGACTGTTACACCAACACCTCAGGAGAGATATTTGCGATCTAAAAGCCCCAGGAAAACTGCGGTCAGAAGTCGATCGGCAAACTATCGACGCTGCTCTGCCTCCCGAGGCGCAATACGCCTGCCAGTACTGGGTGCACCACTTGAAGGAGAGCAAAAGCGGCGTACGGGATGGCGGTCCAATCCACAGCTTCTTGAAGAACCATCTTCTTCATTGGCTTGAAGCGCTCGGCCTTTTAGGTCGTATCTCGGGGTGTGTCGGCATGGTAGACGATTTGTTAGCCCTCAGTGTGTGTTTCGCCCTTGCCCACTATCCCCGAAACATGCTAACACCGCCTTGCAGCCTGCAGATGCCATCGAATTATCCAGTTTTCTCCGCGATATAAGACGCTTCGTTCAGAGCAATCGGTCAATCATCGATATAGCACCTCTTCAAGTATACATTTCAGCACTTGTATTTAGCCCAGTCCGCAGTATAACAAGAGGCTTGTTCAAGCAGGAAGAACAGAGGTGGATTACTTCCGGTCCAGCTGTGGAAGATGATTGGAATGCGTGCACGCAGACGCTCGAGGGGCATAGCGGTCCCGTCTGGTCTATCACGTTCTCGCCGGACTTGAAGCTTGTAGCATCCGGGTCAGACGATAGGACCGTTAAAATCTGGGATCTCACGACGGGCACATGTACGCAGACGCTCGAGGGGCATAGCGGTCCCGTCAGGTCTATCGCGTTCTCACCGGACTCGAAGCTTATAGCATCCGGGTCGAGCGATAGGACCGTTAAGATCTGGGATCTCACAACGGGCACATGTACGCAGACGCTCGAGGGGCATAGCGATTGGATCAGGTCCGTCGCGTTCTCACCGGACTCGAAGCTTATAGCATCCGGGTCAGACGATAGGACCGTTAAAATCTGGGATCTCACAACGGGTATATGCACGCAGACGCTCAAAAACATAAGTTTCTCGGCTTTTATCGTTTCTTGGTCAGGCGATGCGAAAATCTCCCTTCAGAAAACTTATGGTATAGGCTCAGACGGCAAGTGGATTACAAGAGGCTCGGAAAACTGGATGTGGCTGCCTCCAGGATGTCGACCAGGAGAATGGGCCTTATCTGCATCGACGATTGCTATTGGCTGTTCTTCAGGACGGGTCCTAATTATGACGTTCCCGGCAGACAACTAATGCTTGATCTCTCTTTCTTATTTTTTTATCATAGCGTGCCACAGGAGGGGTCCGGGGGGCTCCTTTAATTTATAATTCTTATAATATTCCAGAATCTTCTACTGATATGCCTTAACTTCGTAATCACAGTTTCTGTATGCCGTCGCCACACCTTGCCACGGGAGCCACCTTGAACGAACACAAAAGGAAAAGCGGATGGCGGGCTTCTGGCTTGTATCGGAATGATTCTAGTTTCCGATTGGCCACTCCAAATCGCATGCAAGCTTATCGGGATCGCTTATCAGGTAGGCACTACCAAAAGAAGCTTAGCGGCAGTCGGAAACGGTATAGCGGGCAGCGGCGGCTTGGACGATTGCAGCTTGAAATCTGCAAATCTTCCTCGTTTCTCTGTCGAACAACACCAGGGCGGTTCCTCCAGGCTTCCTTTGGCGGGCCGCTTGTCGGCACGGTCTCTCTTGTAAGGAGATAAGGAAGCTCTCCAGACAAACACGTACCGGCCAAAGCACGGGCCAACTAATTACCGCTTTTGGTACTTGCACGTGATCCTACACGTGGCGTCGCGTTTTTCTCACGCTTCTATGCCAAGACAAAAACAAGCCGGGACACGGTTTTGCAGCGAGCGCCTAGCGAGTCGCGAGAGCGCTTCAAGGGCGATTCAAAACCTGCACTTGGGAGTTCCTCCAGACTTCCTTTGACGGGCCGCTTGTCGGACCGGTCCCTCCTGTGACCGCAAAAGAATGCCTGGAGGAACTCCAAGGGAGAGACGAAAGGCTCCTCATCGCTGGCTTCCACAAAAAGCACGGACCACTAACCTTCCCTTTTCGGCCGATTCTCGTCCATCCTGGCTGCTCGCACGTGATGAAACACGTGGTATCGCGTCAGTCTCGCGGCCCCATTTGCCAACAAGCCAAGGCCGGAACGTGATTTTGCGGGCGAGCAGAAGGGGCCACCTCTGACCTGAGGCATCCACCCGCTTGGGGGATCCAGGAACAGCCAATCACAAGTGTCCCAAGGGCTTCAGCAAAAAGCCCGGGACACTGACAAGCTACAACCAATCACGAACAACCCGAAGGGAAGTGTCCCGACCTTGGAGGTTTGGGCTCAGGACAGAACACACCTAGATATATATACGTCGGACAGGCACGGCTACAGAGGGTTTTCCTTTGCCACCTTCAGTAACGATAACAATACTGCTTTGCGCTCATCTGCACCGAAGCGTCTCTTGACTGCTTACGATCTGTGTGATCTACCACCATCTTGTCACTTTGTTCGCACGCCTACCTGAGTACGCACCTCTCTTGTGTCAGCCATAGTCCGGAACCCGGTATCAGGATTCGGATTGCATAGGTCGTCACGCCCTGTCGTTTGCAATGGACTTTACGCCGCTGCTGTTCGAGGCGCACGGGCCAGAGATTTCTGCATTGTGACGCAATGCAGAGGGTCATTGGTACAGTAAAGGTACCGGACTAAATGGGGTTTGCATGCGTGTTGGTACGTGTAGAACGAGTGTTGGTGTATTTTCTCCAAGTGATGGTGGAGCTCCTGTCTTAACGAATGCTGACGTGTATGAGGTTACGAACACAATTGGCAAAATGATGCAGCATCGACTGTATTCCCCACAGCTCTCTGTTTTTCAACCACCTTACTGCGTAGCTGTTTCCAAGCAACCGATTAGGTAGAAGCAGAAGCAGCCCACTTGCCATCCTTCCCGCGAGTTAACACTATATCCGCTACGAACACGAGGTTGGGATCGTTCCGTGCTAGCGTATCCTTGATGACCTTCTTAACTTCCACACTCCCTCTGGTTCCGGCATCGAGGGCGACCGACTGCAACACGACTGGTTGAGAAGGCGGTTGTTTCGCCTCCACCGTGACCACTTGGTCGACCATTTGGACGGACACCTGCTTGGACAAGTCCAGCATTCCCGGACGCAGCAGAACCCTCAGGTGGCGAACATGGCCGTGGGTGGATTGGACGCCTACTTGTTCCTTCTTGGAAGCACTGACCGTGATGGTGACGGCCACCTTGTTGTTCGCCTTGTCGAGCCCTGCATGGATTATGGTACCGGGCTTGTTCCAGCGGTAGTAGTACGGCTTGTCTTGTTCCTGCGTGGTGAGGCCCGTATCGCCGATCTGCAACCAGTAGTTCTGCGTCAGGCCGGACATGTCTGGGACCCGGACGTGCCGGAAGCTGTCGTTGGATTCTTCCTCGACACCATTATCGTTGTTGTAGTTGCCGACATCTAAGTTCCACGCGATGTGGGTAGGGATGGGGCTGCGCTGCCGGTTACCGTTTTGGTAGAGCCAGTCGATGGCGTTCGTGTTGACTTCCTCCTTCAGCCTGATGCCGGCCTCGGCTCGCTTTCCCACCGCGCGCTGGCGGTCCTGATCGTATACCTTGAGCCAGTCGGCGTAGTTGTCGATGATGGTAGCCGGCTTGACCTCGTCGCTGGTTTCCCGGAAGTTGCCCCGTTCCCAGCCATTGTGCTTGAAGTCGGTCTGCTCCTGGGTGTTGGCAACGGGTCAATCCATGGACCGGTTGGGTGAATGAAAAGGTCGTGAACATAAAAAAGTTGGGTTGTCCTTTGCCAGCCCGTCAAGCCGAATGCCGAACCTTGCGACGTCCTTGCACCGACCTATGGGCTGACTATTGACCCAGCCCTCGTCTTGCTCTCCGACCTGAAGACACGCAGGCACATTCATCAAGTTAGTCGGGTCGACGTCACCCGGGTCGCCACTGCCGATGTTGGCCCCGGCAAACCGCTGGGCTAGACGATTGGAAAGGCGGAACGCCCCATCGCCGCCGGCGGAGAAGCCCACCAGAAGGTCCACGTCTTCAAACAGGATCATATTTTCGATCAGCCTCTAGACAAGAATGTAGCCTGAAGCACGGAAATGCAGATCCCAAGAGTCGCCGATGCCTCGGATGGCAGCCCATACGCCGCAGGTAATCCTGGCCTTACAGGTACCCATCATGCTGGCCCACTGGCCGTTGTTGACGGCATCTCCCGAGTCTCCGCCTCCGTGCAAGGCGATGTACAACGGGTAGCCCTGGCCGCTCGCGGGTGGCCCGCCGATCTTCTCCGACCTGTACTTCAGCGTTCGAAGCTTGGGGACATCGCTGGCTTTACCATGGTCGAACTCATGCTCCATGGACCAGTTGTCTTGCTTCCAGGCCTCAAAGGTGGCCGAGGTCGGAGCGAGTTGAATCTCTTTGTAAGTCAACTCGTGATCCACGACGGTGCGCCGTCAGCATGCCAGTCAACCTTGAATGTGCCCTTCAGCGTGCTGGCGTGCTCGGTGCCGCGGTTTCCCGAACGCATCTGCTTGATATGCTCAACCGAGAGAGCCCTCGCCATGGGCAGGTCCTTGAGGACAGACGGAACAGGGGCCATTTCTGAAGTGTCGCCCGGATGAAAGTCAGCGAGTCGATGATATGGAAGCTTGGCTAGGAACTGATATGATGGAAACTTGAACTTGAAGAGAGACAGATTCTCAGAGATCTGATCGGGAATTTATATTCCATGTCTCCGAGTTGAACTGCCCTTGGATGCGTACCTACCTCCGAGGATGCCGATAGTTTCAGCCAGCCCTGAAAGTCGGCACAATCTTCAAGCCGCAGTGTGTGGGTGATTAGACCACCAGCGGCAAGTTGTATCGCCTTTAGTTTCTTATGCGAGGGTGTAGCCCAAGGAGTTGTCATTCGACGCCAAGGCGGGGTAGCAACTTCGTGGCTGAGCTGAAACTCCATCCCTGGCGCAGGCATTGGCGATGTCGAGTCGGATTCAGCCCGCCACTACGGTTTTTCGACAGATAACATTATACAGGTGGCACTGGGGGAAGTTATCCTACGATAACGCAGTCGCACAACAATACGCGATGAAGGCACCTGGGTCGGAAAGACTGACTTGCCCAGCGGCGGACTGCTGCTGGTCTGGTTGGCTGAGATGATTCTGCCTGTCATTCGCGCTTGCTAGTCCCGATCCTACCTTCGTGACAACCTCAGCGAGCCACTACCAATGGCGGCTGCTGCCCACCTCTGGTCCACCAATCGATTGCCTGTATCCCAAATCTGCCAAACGCCACGGACATCTGTCAGTTCGTCACAGCCTAGGACTATATCCGGAGATGGCATACCACGTTCCAAATAAATACATTTGCCGGGATGGCTTGGAAGTGCGCGGCGTGCCCCTGCTTAATTCCACCAGGAAATCTCAACAGAGCGTGTTCGTAGATATCGCGCAACTGGGATAGGAAACCTTGAGCCAGTTAACTGTATTGAGCAATTAATAGTTTTCCTTATGAAAGCAATAACCTCCTGAACCATTGTCAAGACAACGGTGGCACTAGAGCCAGTCTAACTGGTAACAATCACATCCTAGCTTCGTTACTGTCCGTGCATTCTTTCTATGAGTCCTCTCAGCCGACCCTCCGTTGACGCCCAGGGCAAGATATACAAAGTATGTACTTTCAGGCTTTTCCAGAAAGGGCCTGAAGGTCAGTAGGGATACTTTCAATATCACACTTCCAGCATCTGAAGCCATGGAGCAAACCCCCTCTCCATCTGATAGGGTACCGCCACTTACATCCCCCAAATCTTGCTGCATCTGGCAGCGTGAGGTGGGATTGCTCTCATGGTGAATGTGGCTGATGGCTGCCTTACCTATGTCTGGTGGCTACATGATAATGTCACTCCATGACTCCTGTAAATTTGGCACCGGAATCCGCTTAGGCACGACCGGAACTGCAGTAAAACAGCTGGAAAAACGATAACAACAGGGAACTCAACTTGTTCAATTGACGAGTGTACCGAAGTAAGAATCTGAATGTGGCTTCCATCTAGACCTACTATGGTAATACCTCTTTCAGGATCACCATCGATTTCAATTTCCTTCCGTCGACACTCCGAAAGCAGCTTGGAAGGAGTGGGGCTGCGACTCTCGGAGTCTAGACCACAATCGTCAACTAGCCCCATCGACGCCACAAAGCGGTTCGGTTTTGCTCTACAGTCCAGACAAGTTTTCGATCGGCGAATAAGATTTGGCGTATGCAATCCGACCGCCATCCTCGGACATACACAATAATTAGGTATTCCTCGGTCTTAGCTTATGCAGAACTACGCACGGTGCTGATACCTGCAGAGTGAAATGAAGATTGGTGTTGATAGAAGTGATCTGAGCGAAGACCAACCATCTGTGTATGTCTTGACCACTCCTCTCCCAAAGCGCTATATTGGAGTGAAGCACATACTCGAATGAACCTGAGAATTCTTGACTCCTTATCTACCGTTAAATACTTTATTCTAATCCTAACATAGATAAAGATAGACTTATCGCTGGCTCATAGCCAATTATCTGGCATCGTTTGTTGATAAGGCTTAACGGTAGCCGGAAACGGTAGAGTGAGCTGCGGCCGCTATGCACGACTCCACGTCGGCAATAACCACCTCACGTCCTGCACAGCAGTTCCTCCAGGCTTCCTTTCGCGGGCCGCTTGCCGGACCGGTCCCTCCTGTGAAGAACTCTCACATTCGTCTTGGAGGTCGCCACGTTGCTCGGGCTCACTCCACCCAGCTGCAGGCAGATTTCCAATTTCCAACCAATTGCACGATACAAACGGCAGAGCCTCGCAGTCGTCAAGGTCCGGAGAGAGAACATTGAGCAGAATCCCCCGTTCCTACCCATTTCACCTTACAATATGGTCAATAATATCGAAAACGCTGCGACAAGTCCACAATGGAAGTTGCACTGACCTTTGGCGCTGTTGGGTTGCTCATCAAGGATATCGTTTCCGCTCTCGACGAACTTCGCGGATCGGCAAAGTCATATCGCGAATTGATTGAAGGGGTCACCCTTCTCGGACAGGTCGTTGAGCAAGCAGCACAGGTCTACCAAGACTCGCAACCCTCTACACTCGACGGCCTAGAGGACCTTGTTCCTATCGCGAATACTACGACTGTCTAGATTTGTACTTCGCTCCAAGGTTTTCGCGACAGAATATCCGCCAAGTACAGTCAGAGTCTCGTCGGGGGCGGGTCTGGAAATCTCCTCAAGGATGTGTCTAAGAAGATCTAATGGAAACTGGAAGAAAAAGACGTGGAAAAATTTCGGTCCGAAATACTCGGCTACACCACGTCGATGAAGTTGCTCCTCGAAGTCACCACTGTGTGAGTATTCCGCCAGAGCAGAGAATCCTGCGGTGATATCGACCAGACGCCTCATTAAGAGAAACCATGAGACAATAACACAGCAATTAAGCCAATCAGAGAAAAACACAGCAGCTGCTGTCCGCCAATATAGCCAGTCAGTCGAGTGGTATCTCCGATATCTTGGTCCGCTCATTCTATCCAAGCTGGATTTCATCTCAAGGTTCGGAACCGACCTGAGTAATTCGACATCGCAAATACTCAGCATGACGTTTGCTGCGTCAAAGGACCTCGGTATTATCAGAGCGACTGTCCTGCGACTGGACAGGGGCATCGGCAGTGGAGAGCACTTTGTCCTCGAGGACGCCACAGGACGGTCATTCCCAATTCATTTCAAGACCATCATATCTTGGGACTCGTTTGAATTCATACTGGCCGATCGATTCAAGGGTAGAAAGGCGAACGTCGCACCCGTCGCAAACTCTACTCGCTCTATGAGAGCAATAGTCGGCTGGAAATCGATCAATCTGTTGCCTTTGGAGATGCCTTTGTCCCTTACCAGAAGGTCAACATGAGCCTGGTATGCAAAACTCCGAAATTTGTTATCCCCAACGGAGCTACCCGATTCGTCGAGCTGTCCCTGGTGCCGCACGGTTTCGCTCGGTGAGCCAGGGACTTGGGTGCATTACTTGAAATGCAAACGGGATTTCAGGAGAATTTTCATCGACACTCACACCCCACGCGCCTCGCCATCACGTACTGCTGTGCGAGAGGACAAGACTCAGCAGCAGCAGAGTCACAAGGATAGGAAAGTACCCGTGACTGACTTTGACTCAGAGTCTGATGAAGAGAACGTCAGCGGACTCGCTCATGTCACTCTCCAGCCGAATTGGACTACGAAATTGCAGGTACAAATGATGCTCAAGGACCTTCGCCTGGCTGGTATGGGATTCACGGACATCTCTGACGAGATATACGCCAAACTCGGCGTTCGAGTTTCTCCCAACGCTCTGGTCAAACTTTGCCAACGACCCATAAACTCGGATTTTCAGGTCAGTCCCTGGATTCAATGACGACGAAATTGGAGTAATGACGCTGGTTTTACTGCAGCCCGTTATTGCGGCTGCACGATTTTTATCTATGATCGAGAGCCTAATCTCAAGAAAACTCAACTTTAAAGCAACATAACAAAATGACTTCCATGCCGGCAAGAGCGGGGAAGTCTGCTCTCGACCAGGTCATGTAGAATCAGCCGAGGATAGTACATGATCGTACGCTACAAATTCTACAAAGGCGGGAGGAGCTATTTGCAATCTTGGTGGGGGTGAATTGGCGGGTCCGGGATGGAAATACCAATGACGGAAAACCAAACAACAATAATACCATGAAAAAGAGTTGAAATTTCCACATACCTAAGGTATACATACAGTTACCACATCACCTCGACCACATGTACTCAGGGCAGCGCTTCCAGTGACGTGAGGGGAATATGTCAGAAAAACTCATCAACATTTTTGTCGTAGGTCTGGTTGCAACATGAATGCATTGCGTTGAGATTTATATACCTGTATTTTTTTTCGTCTCTCACCCAACTTCCATCATATCTCAACATGACCAATACATGACCCTCATCTACATGGCACTCTTCTTCCACGATAACAAGCCTATTTTCCTTCTAGCCCAAAGTGCGAGACTTGGCTAGCTATTTGGTGACAGGCTTCGGGCTAGGTTGCGCTGGACGCAAGCTTGGGGATGAAGGACGCTTGGAGCTGGGCTGGGCTGGAGACGACGGCTTCCTAGTGGCTGAACTCGCGGGAGGCGGACGTGTCGAAACCGCACGGATAGCCACTTCAGTGACAGTGACAGCAGCTGTGCCGGTCGAGGTAGGTGCCTGGCGAGGTGCTGCCGTGGTGGTGGGCAGTTTTTTTGCGGGAGCAGTTTCGGGATTTTTCTTGGCGGGAGCTGTTTGATATGGGGCTGCCGATACCAGTGCGACTACGAGGGAGAAAACGACAAAGAATTTCATTTTTGTAGCTTGTAAAAAAACGGGTTTGTAAAGGGGTAGTAGTTGGGTTGTTGAGATGGAGTTGACTTGACTGGTAGTAGTGCCTGGGAGGTTGAAGGTGAGAAGATGAGAGCGTTGTTTGATGATGTTTCTGAACCACCTGCGAGGACAGAATTAATTGATCTTTAATACTTTTTTACTTGGCCGTACAGTCACCAATGAATGCAATCTATTCATAGCGCTCTTGTTTTCAGAGCTTCTACCAACCTCCTCCATCTCACATTTGGTTTCCCAGAATTGATCATTTGTTGAAGTTTCATCCAATTTTGGAAACGGACTGGAGTCCCGTCTAAAGATGAAGGATGCGATTGACGGCGATGGCCGATGTGCGGCTCAAGAGGCTCAATAGCTTCTCGAAACGTTGTCCTATATTTATCTTGGCAAAACTACCTTTATCCTAGCGGCCCGGTGTTTGTACGACACTCTGTCATGGTGAGATTCCACAGGCGAATTCTTCAAGCTCCACGCCCCCGCCGCACAAAAGTTCCATGGGCTCACGTCAGATCTGTATCCCCAACTAGCCTGACATTTTAACTCATTTCATACTCTCAGTTTGCAGGAATATTGACTCCAGTCTGTGTAGGATGTTGTGGTCGGTTTCTCAAAGCGTCTCAACCGAGAAACCGGCAAACGAAGCTTGGAAAGAACAGAAATCAAACAGCGAAAATACAGATGCAATGCTGGTAGGCTCATAGGGTTGCGGCGGTGTCTCCACACCGATCAGAGGCGTGAATTCAGGGACTAGCATTTGCAATGAAGCAATGGGGCACGTAATGGAGGCCATTAATGTGTAACCGGCCAACACAGGCGCCTTTTGTACGACCAGTTTCCACTATTTCGAGTCTCATGGCGCGGAGCAAGGTCTTATAACCTAAATCGGCACTTGAGGTGCAAACAATGACGGCTATTGACGCAGGGAAAAATAGTTTTGGGTGGTCACGTGCCCATGGCACGTGACCCGGCCAACCTGCTGCCTGTATCTAGTTCACCTTTTTGCCCGTTGTCTTTCTTTCTTGGAGATCATTAACCCTTAAATTTTATCAGTTCCGGGCGCCTCTGGCGGCCGCTAATATTAGTATCCCTCGTTAGTTTCCTTGTGATCAGAATGAGAACCTGGAACTTAGTCAATCATTTAGTTTTATTGTACACTTAGGTACAGCCCTTCTTTGTTAGGTTCCGTACAGTTAGGTACGATGATTAATCCTTTAGATACCCACCCATCTCAGCAGCTGGCCGGAAGGCCAGCCGCCGCACCACTCATACTGGGCTACACATCTTTAGTAGTTGAGGTGGTGTGGTTGTGTTTTGTTTTTCTCCTTCACCATCAAGTCAAAAGCTCCAAATAAAGTCCTTCTCTACCAGTCTACCTAAGTACACTACAGCATATGCATCCGCCTCAAAAGTCAGAGGCAGGTCTCTTGTTAAAAGTCTGAGTAATCCTTACATAATGGAAGCATGGCCAACTGGCAGCTTGAACGCAGCCAAGCAAGTACAGCCACAGCATCAGGCCGTGTCCAACCTGCAGGAAACCCATTTGGGGATGCGCCACCCCCGCACAACCTCCTGGTAACCACTCACACAGCCTTTTGCAAGCCAATTCTATGCACAAGAAACAATTCCTCTCTTCCTTGGTTGGAGCTTGCGGGGTTTAATAAAACAGCAGCCCCGCTTCCGGAAAAAAGCTGAATGGGCAAACACAAAAGGCAGACAGAGCCTTGTCCATACATGTACTCAAGACGCACTCGGGCGTCGGGAATTCTGCACGTTCCCAAAAATGGCTTTTTTATTGGTGGAAGTTGGGGAAGAGCTGAGTGCGGTTATCATTTTATTGGTTCCTCTTCTTGGCTGGGCAAATGTTGTCTGTACTTTTTGCTGCTAGTTTATAACAGTGATAATTACGTCCCCAGCGCCGGATGTTTCCACGTCGTGCGTTGATTGCTCTTATGATTTATCGCAACTAACGCACTAGCACATTCACCAATACCAAAGTTTCAACCTGTCTCATTTGAACAGTTCGTTGGTCGATGTACATGGAATGTCCCGATGTGGTACAAATGGACTCGCCGGTATTTGGCGGGCACCAAGTCGTTCTCCAATGGGTTCGGGAATGGCTTAACAAGGCGATGGAAGCAAACACCACCGCGTCACAGCGCTGTCCGAGACCCGACTTGTTTCGCAATCAGTCTTGGGACAATCCAGAACTTACGTACCAAGGCTGTCGGGCATTCGTGGGAGACAGACGTTGGTACAACGATATAGGGAGCAGGGTGTACGCATGGGTCATTCCTGTTTTGTTTCTTCTCTTCAACATATCTCTTGGCCCCGCCGATAAGTTCAAGCTTCTTGCCATTGTGCACGCCGTTGGGGATCCTATCGACACGATCTGGTCGCTGCTGGATAAACTCCAGGCATGGCATCGATGCTACGAAGAGGCAGCGGCATTTGTGGAGGAAAAGTCGGTGGTGCAGGATGCTCGACCGCATGAACAGGGAGACATGGAAATCTCAACGCAAATCCTAGCCACCGTGTTTGCTGGTATCGAAGACGTCGTCGGCCATGTCCCCGGTTGCGAAAGAGTGTACCGCGAGGTGGCCGAGGAACTCCAAGCCTGCGATGGAACCGCATTGCAGCCCGGAGGCGATGTCTCCAACTTTGTCAACCCAGATTGGCGCAGAGTCGCCCTCCATCTGGCCGAGAGTCGGACCAACCAACTCGTACGAACCTTCCTCGCTCTCGTCGTATATCTGTTCGCCATTATTGCCGAATTTGTCGACCAGATATCGGGAAATGGCGATATGACTCCAGCGGGAAGGATCGGGGCAGCTATGGCTCTTTCCTTTCTCATCCCAATCACCCTCCTCAGTAACCTCCTAGGGACTTTCCCTTCACGCCGAACCTGTCTCGACATCTGTGCGGGCCTCATGCCGGAAATTGCCATGAGACTGTGCCCTGATCTGGACAACGGACAATACGTGATGCACCGCTATTTCGACGCCATGTCGTT
>Ga0247763_1001463_pt1 | contig 13406 bp, 7 predicted proteins | sample UWRJL141409B4_FD_179926 | JGI IMG/M metagenome (GOLD analysis project Ga0247763, IMG submission 179926) | Plant litter microbial communities from Arlington Agricultural Research Station in Wisconsin, United States - UWRJ-L141-409B-4 | ecosystem: Environmental > Terrestrial > Plant litter >...
GTGAATCACCACGTCACGGTGAATTTAATCTCAGATAGGTACTTACTACTCGTCAGGCGCTGAAAGAAGTATGTGCAATAAGTTTGGCCTATTATAATTCATTTACTCTAGATTATTACTTCTAGTTATTTTTATGGTAGGTCTTCGTATGCGTGACTTTGATTGGTGTTAAGTCGAAATACGGTTCGTGTAGTGGAAGTTGCACGGGATTGATTAATATTAACAATACATAAGTTATACATATAGAAATATATGTATATTATATATATAGAAATATGTGTATATTATATATATATTTATGTTTATTATATAAATATATATATAAAGGAAGGTTCCGTTTGATGGTATGGCGGGTTGAGCTGTAAACTCAGTAGCAATGCGCTGTCGAAGGTTCGAGTCCTTTTCTTCCTAAAATATAGACATAAACACTAGAAATATTCTGTTGTTTTATACGTAAGTATACACAAATATACTAAAGTAACTCTGAGTTAATTTAACACTTGTTTTTTCGCATAATATAAAAATATTTTTTTTAATTAATTTTATTTTACTTCATTGGTTAATTCTTAACTTTACAAAAGTATTTATCTAAATAATCTGTAGGGGATATTCTTTGCACCTAAGTAGGTATATTTTTTTTATATTCCTATTTAGCCTTTATAGCTCAACGGTAGAGCGAAATACTGTTAATATTTATATACATGTTCGATTCATGTTGAGGGCTAGGTAAACCTTTTTATTTATACATATTTTATATCTTTAGCATATTTTTATGCATTTAAGGATTTTGGTTCTATAATTATGTGTCATATTGCCCTTAGTTATTTTTATAACTTGTTACAACTTTATATTACTTTGTTTTATTTAAAGTTTAACAATTTCTAAGTTAATTACACTTAAAAGTGTCTTTTATATTTAAGTTCTTGTTTAGTATTTTTTTTTGATTTAAATATGAATAGTCTTTTTGTTTTCAGTGAAATTTATACTAATGGTTATAGGGTAGAGGCCTTAGACATTATATCCTTATTTGCAGTCTTGTGCGGTATATTAGTTATTGTTATTAAAAACCCTGTTGTATCTGTATTATTTTTAATAGGTTTGTTTTTATGTATTGCTAGCTATCTTAGTCTGCTAGGGTTAAACTTCATAGGTTTATCTTACTTACTTGTTTATGTTGGTGCTGTTTCCATATTATTTCTTTTTATTTTAATGTTAATAAATGTTAGAGTAAGTGAACTTACAGGAAATCCAAGTAATAGTATACCTTTAGCTATCTTTATTTGTCTTTCTTTTAGTTACCCTGTTAACCAAATATTACCATATAGTATCGCTTCTTTTAATAGTTCTATTTTTAACTTCAATACTACATTATCTAATGTATTAGAAAATAAATTTAATTTTTTATATAATTTATTTAACTCCAACGGTGTAGAGTTAGATAATGGGGGTGTATCCTATGTAACTAGTAAAATATGAGATGGTAATCTTGCAGAAACTAATCATATAACAAGTATAGGTAATATCATGTATACTAGCTATAGTATATGATTAATCTTAACGTCTGTAATTTTATTATTAGCAATGGTAGGTTCTATAGTTATAACTATTAAACAAAAAAATTAAAAAAAAATATATTTTAATATAAATTTTAATGATAATCCGGTTATTTTTACAAAAATATAAATAATTTTTAAGGGTTTAAAAAATAAATAAAAACGCTAGTCCCTTTAGAGGGGCCATACTAATAGACATATAAATAAAGCTTACATACTTTCTGTTTAAATTTACTTTACTTGTCTTTAGATATCACATTTATTTAATATTTTATTAGGCCTAGAGTATTTAGAAGACGTGTTAGTTCAATGGTAGAATATGGCGTTTCGGCCGCCCTAATACAGGTTCAAGTCCTGTACACGTTTTGTTTATATATGTTTTTATATACACTTAAATTTTTATTAGTATTGTGCCCAATAGAAGAGATTAGCTTAATGGTAGAGCAACCGTTTTACACACGGTAGGTTAGGTGTTCAAGTCACCTATTTCTTAATTTGCCCTTTATAAACTATATATTACACGGTTATTTGTTATTTTAAACTTATGGTAAAAAATACATGTAAAAAGCATATTTAAATTGTTTGGCTAGAGAATCTACTAGGTTTATTAGGGCTTAGACGGATAAAGGCCATGTTACAGAGATCTTAGTTTAATGGTAAAATACGAGACTTTTAATCTTTGTTATATGGGTTCGAATCCCATAGATCTTATGGTTATAAATATTTAATCTGGCTTTTTATTTTTTAATTATTAATTATACTTCCTTAATTTAATGAGCATAAACATAGCAAATATAAATCTATTTTATATATGATATACGAATAATATAATGACAAACTTAACCCGTAGTAATTTTCAAGCACATCCATATCATTTAGTCTCGCCTTCTCCTTGACCTTTATTTACTTGTATATCACTATTAGTGTTAACTACTACTGGTGTATTAACTATGCATAGTTTCAATAATGCCAGTGCTTTTTTAGCTATAGCTTTCTTAACTGTTATTCTATCAATGTCTTTTTGATGACGTGATGTTATCAGTGAAGGTACTTATCTAGGTAACCATACATTAGCCGTACAAAAAGGGTTAAATATGGGAGTAGCATTATTTATAGTTTCAGAAGCTTTATTCTTCCTGGGTATTTTTTGAGCTTTCTTTCATAGTGCTTTATCACCTACTATAGAACTGGGTGCACAATGACCACCTATGGGTATAGAAGCTCTTAACCCGTTTGAATTACCTTTACTTAATACTGTTATTTTATTATCTTCTGGTGTTACTGTAACATATGCTCATCATTCTTTAATACAAGGTAACAGAAGTGGAGCCTTAAATGGTCTAGTAGCTACAGTAATATTAGCTTTAATTTTTACCGGTTTCCAAGGTATAGAATATACAGTTTCTTCTTTCACAATTAGTGACGGTATTTTTGGGTCTTGTTTTTACTTAGGTACGGGATTCCACGGTATTCATGTGATGATAGGTACAGCCTTTATCGCAGTGGGTCTATGAAGAGTTTTAGCTTACCACTCTACAGAAAACCATCATCTAGGACTTGAGTCAAGTATATTATACTGACATTTCGTTGATGTTGTTTGGCTTTTCTTATTTATATCTATATACTACTGGGGTTCATAATATAACTTCACAGTATCTTTTTAATAAACATAATGAATAAAACAATGAGTAGTATCTAATAAAATTATAAAGTGTGAAATATAATAAAATATAACTAATAATATGTTTTATTATATATTAGCACCCAACGGCCATAGTTAAACGGTATAACATTTGTTTACCAAACAAAATTTGTCGATTCGAATTCGACTGGCCGTAGGTTTCAAACAAACAGTATATATACGTTCCTATAGTAATTGTTTGTTAACACCAATGTTTAAGTGGCTGAGGTTTAATTAAATAATCTTCTTGGCACGTTTTTATATGCCGAATGGTTTATATAATGCACTGGTTAATTGCAGTGTGTATATATATTTTAGAGAATAAGTCTCTTTTTAATTTAACAATCTAATAAAAAATATGAATAATTTAAATATAAACTCTCAATTAGGATACTATCTTGCTGGTTTAATAGAAGGCGATGGTAACATATGAACATCCAAAGAATTAAGATCGAAAAGTGGTCGTATACATAATCCCCAAATAATTTTTACTTTTCACAAAAAAGAATTACCTCTTTTTAAACACTTAAAAGATTTATTTAACTCAGGTAGTCTTTATGTAGTGAAAGATACTAACGTTGGTAAATATAGAATAAGTGAAACTAAAGTATTAATAAATTTAATTAACTTAATAAATGGTAAATTTCGTACGCCTAAGTTGTATTACTTATACAGGGCTATCGATCATATTAATATAGTACATGATGCAAATATAATTAAGCTTCCCTTAGATACTAGTAATTTGGCAGATAATGCATGGTTAGCTGGAATGACAGATGCAGATGGAAACTTTCATATAAGCCTAGAAGGTGTATATGGGCTAAACGGCTCTACAGTCAGAGGCAGAGTAAAATGTACTTTTTCAATAGCGCAAAGATTAATAGATAAAGCCACGGCTTTATCCTGTGAACCTTTTATGAGGGAAATAGCTGATTTATTTGAATGCAATATAAACTATAAAAGTAATGCAATAACTTTTTTAGCTCAATCAGACAGCAAACATTTTTTAACGAAGTATTATTTCGATAATTATCCGTTAATGACTAGTAAACATCTCAATTATTTAAGTTTTTTACAAGGATTAAATTTTTTAGGTAAACGCTTAACTGACAAAGAAATTGTAAAGATACGGAATATAAAAAATTCTATGAATAATAAAAGAACTTATTATAGTTGATATCACCTTAATAATTTTTATGTGTAATAAAAATTATTAACAGTCATAGGTTAAAGGTAAACTAATTGTATTCCACACAATTTATGTCGGTTCAAGTCCGACTGACTGTAACTCGTTTATAAGGTTATTAAATTAAATGGTTTAGGTTTTAGGAGTATGAGGAGTCATTAATTATAACAAGGGTCAATTTCTTAATTGGTAAAGAACTTTCTTGTCAAGGAAGCGTATATCGGTTCGAACCCGGTTTGACTCGTATAAATTTAATATAATATTACATGCTATTAATTCTGCCCTATTTGAGTATTATCCTACACAAATAAGAACAAAAAATTAAAGGAAAAGTTGTTATTGGTAAAACAAGATATTTGCTAAATATTGTGCTATGCACCTGGATGTTCGAGTCATCTCTTTTCCGTTATTTATAATATAGGCATACTGCTCTGTTTTTTGCTTTGCATATACTAAGTTATATTATATTTTTACGTTTAAAATTTTTTTTATACTTTAAGGATTAAAGAGCATAGTTTAATTGGCAAAACTTGAATCTCCAAAGTTCACTTTTTCAGTTCAAATCTGAATGCTCTTGGGTTTAAATTAAAATAAAAAAAACCTTAAGGCATAGTATTTAGGCAAAATTTTATACCCTGTAAAAGTATTTATAAAGAGCATAGTTTAATTGGCAAAATCGGAAGCTTCAAACTTCTCATTATCAGTTCAAATCTGATTGCTCTTGTAATTTTTCTGCTACGTACCGTATTTTAGTAAAAAATAAAAGTATAAGATCCTTTAGCTTAATTGGTAAAGCGCTTTGTTGATAACGAAGTGAGTGAAGGTTCAAATCCTTTAGGGTTCAAGTATTATATGTTTGTCTAAAGAGAATTGGCCGAGTGGTTTAAGGTAACAAGCTTGAAACTTGTCATAGTGAAAACTATCATCCGTTCGAATCGGATATTCTCTGTCTTATAGCTTTAAATATTATAAGTTTATCTAGAGCTTAAATGTGACTACATCTAGTATTGTGCTATAATAAAAATAATATAAATCATATAAAATGGAAATATATATAAAAATCAAAAGAAATAAATATAGTAATTTAATTGTGGCAAAACTATTGCTAGGTAAATTTAAACTAACGCTCATACTTAATAATAATAATTTGCCTATTAAGAAAAAGAGACAAATAATATAAAGTTTATATTTTTATGTGCTACAGGGCGTAAACCTATAGCACATAAATACAGGTTAAAATCTAATGGTTGGATATTTCTTTTGGGTAGAAAACTTTCTTTGTTCGAATCAAGGTAACCTGATAATTGTATAAATTATACTAAATATTATTGCTTTTACTAGGTGGTCGTCAAGGTTAATTAGATATGTAAGGCATAGGCTGATCTAAAGTTATAGATTAAATGTATATAACATTGTTAATGGTATAGGGGTTTAACTGTATCAAGTTTTGAAAAATAAAGTATTTATTAGATTATGTCGTTGTAGGTATATGTCTGAGTAATATGTACGGCCTTATGTACTTAGTTAGAGATATTAATTTAGTGTTTTTATCTTTATATTGTAATTTTAATAAATTATATTTAATACGTTATTATAGAAAAGGTTAAAAATTCCGTTTAACTTTTATAATATTATTCTTAGAGAATTCACCATATTGCTCATGGAGGTTAATTTTTTATTAACCTAATCTAATAGATTAAATAGGTTCAAACCCTATATTCTCTAGCTTGCTTCGGTAAGTACTTTAGAGAACTAGTCTCTTTTAATTAAAAAATAATAAATAAATAATGATGAAAAAAACAAATTTAGCAATGTATATCCATAATAGTTTAAAGGTAAAGTATAGATCGAGGAGATTGTTTAGGTTTGAGAATAATGCATAATATACAGCAAATAAGATATAAATCGAGGAAGTAGTTTGGGTATACATAATATTACTAACTCTAATTTAAATACATTGGAAATTAAAACAAATATTGATGCTAGGGAAGCTAGTAGACTAAGCTATAATTCAACATCTAATGATGCAATAGATATTAACGGTATGTCAAATGATATAGAGGTTAACAATACTGTAGATAGAGTAGAAACAACAGCTCGACAAATAAGTACAAACCACTTAGAAGACAGCTATCAAAACGATAATTTCGAGTTTGTTATTGACCCCTCTGATACTATTTTTGTTTTAACTATAAATCATTCCAAATATAAAGCAGATATTAGTAATATTGTTAGTAAAATGATCGTTCTTAAAGAACCATGTACAGTATATTTGGATAGATTAAGTGCAACGTTATACAGTATGGGTATAGATAAGTTACATATCTTTTCTATAAGATGTAATGATTATAAAACAAATAAAAATGCTATTAGCCAGAAAGGTTCTAACGTTGTTTACTTAGATTTAAAAGAAACAGAATTGCTAGACTTTTTAAAGAATGGTAGAGAATCCGGGGCTAATTTTTTAGAATATAATGCTTATAGCTTGTATATTCTAAGAGGTGGTAATTATTTAGATATAAAAAATATATTTGCTTCTATAGAAGATAAACATGTAAACTTGGGCAGAGGTGGGGGCCAGAAATCACATATACTAAGTCCGTTAGATTTAAGATTAACTTGTTATATGTTGGCACTTTTCGATTATAAGACACTTAAATACTTAAACACATTCGATGTATTAAGCAAAGATAGGTACCTATCTTATACTGATTATACTAATAAAAGTAAAGTTAAACCAGAGAATAGTATTTTAAAGTACGTGACCTTAAAAGTAGATAAAATGCCACTGCACAATGTAAACTTGGGAGAACATAACTTCTTAAATTGTTTAGATGATTGTAAAATTTTATCTAAAGAGATCTTTGTTTAAGTGGTAAAGCAAAAATACTCTGTATTTTTATGTAGGTTCAAACCCTATAGATTTCTAACTAGAGAAATAGTCTCTTTTCATCTCAGAGAAAATTAGTCTCTTTTCCTAACTCAATAACAATAAAAAAAACATGAAAAAAACTTTAACAAATTTATTTTACTTGAATTATGGCTATGCCTTTCGGCTTAAATTGTATATTTTATACAATCAAATTTATATATATATATATATTTATTTATCAATAGTTTTACTATTGATATTAAAAGTTATTTTTAATATGGATTTATCGGACTATTTTAGGTATTATGAGCAAGAATGCAATATATTTGCAGATATATCTCTAGGATTATCACCATTCTATGGTTTGCCTGCGGAACAAGTAGATAATTTAACAAGAGTTTACTCTTTTACTTATAATAATCCATATGGTACGCAGGTAAATGAACCTCCCGCATGTTATGTTACACAAACAGAGCACATAGAAAAAAGTACATGCATATCCTTTTGAGAAAAATGGTTTGGTAAAGGTATTCCGTCCAATTATAAAATAAATCCATTTATAAAAAGAAATACTACTATACTTTTTAATGAAGAAATAATAAATATTTTTAAATATGCTTTTACTAAAGAAAAATATGGTTTAAATAATTTAGAGATTAGTAATACTATAAAAGAAATTGAACCGACTGTCTGTTCAAGTCTGAATGCTGAAACAGAAGATTTACTTCTTGACGTTGAACCTGTGTGCCCTAAAATATTAGAAAACTGGGATGACATACTTAAGGATTACGCTTCCATAAGCAAGAATATAGATATTGGACTTTCGTCTAATTCTCTTCAAGAAGCAGATAACTATTTTAGCAAATTAGGTTTATTTAGTCATTTTAGTGATTCAAGCTCTGACTCAGATTCTAATTCAAGCTCTGATTGTGATTCTATTAGTGTTGTAACTGTTATTCCTTGAGAACCTAATTTAGATATACCTGCTATTGTATTAACTACGCCAAATAATGTAAATATTAGTATAGATTCTACAAATTTTGATTATTATAGTGAAAACTCAGACATAACAGAGTTTAGCTCTGAAAACTTTGATAAAACTAGACTATATCCACACTATTTGGCGTCTTCAGATATTAATGAAAGAGTATCAGACAAATCAAATATAATTGAAAGAGAATTAGAAGAATTAGATATTGAAACTAATAAGTATAATGCTGAATTATACTATAAAGAAAATAACAGGTTAAATGTTATAGAAAATGGGCACGAGACAGGTTGAGATACTTATTTTAAGGATTACCCCTATTATGTCAATTTAGCTGAAAGCAGCAGTTATTCATATAAAGATGAATATATTTATAGTACAATAAAAGATTTAGATATACTTAATGTATGTTTAGCCTCTTTACCTTTTGAGGATTTTAATACATTTAAACCTTTAGTTTTAAATGAATTATATAGACAATATAAAAACAATACATTAAGTCTAGAAGACATGTGTAAAGTAAAGAGTATAATAGTTTTTACTGTTTTTGATAACTATTCTTGTTTTAAGTATATTAATCCAGACCAATATATAGATTTCTTAGACGATATAGATGTTTTTAACTTACCTATGTATATGTAAGAAAATTTAAAATAATTTTTGTTTATAAAAAGATTATAGGTAAATTAAATACTAAGTGGTCATAAAATAAAATAATAATTTTATGTTTTCTATTTAAGCTTACCGTAAATCATAAACTTATTATTTACGGTAAAGAGAATTGGCTGAGTGGTTTAAGGCGGTAATCTTGAAAATTACTATAGTTGATAACTATCATTCGTTCGAATCGGGTATTTTCTACCTTAATTTTATATTTAATGTCAAATACATAATATAAAATTACTGTAATGGTTATAAATAACTTTAGAGAATTAGTCTCTTTTTACATATTATATTTAATTACTTATTATGAAATTTTACAACTTTATTCTTAATTTTTTTATTCTTTTGTTTTCTATTAGTATTTTATTCCTTTTGTACTTTGTACTTTCATATGGTTTAACTGATCCTAGTTTGTGCTATGATAACTGATCATCTCAGGCAGGTTCTTCTAATCCTAATGCACCTCCTCTTACCACTATTTCTCTTACTTATGCCCCTTATCCTACTACAGGTAATCTAGGTGATATTGCTTGAGTGGGTGATACGGTTATTTTTAACTATAAAGGTGTGGATATACAGGCGTGTTATAAAGGTCCTCTTGATACATATGATTCTCTTTATTATTTTAATGACCCTGAGACTAACGCTACTTGTCATACTAGTGCTTCTAGTTTAAATTTAACAGTTCCGAATGATGCTGAACTTAATAATCGTGATATTTATCCTGATCATGATGCTTCGTCCGTGCATAATAGAAATTTATATAAGAGGTTTAGATTAGATTACGATAATTTTCGTAAACAAAGAGAGGCATCTAGAATTAATTGGCATAAAGCCCGGAAAAAGGGGTGACCAGGCAAAGATTCGTAAGACACTCTTTTTGATTAAGTTACACTAAAACTAGCGATAGTAAATATTATTTCCTATATACCGTAAACCATGTGGTTACATGGTTTACGGTAAAGAGAATCAATCCAGTTGGTCTGAGGCGGTAATCTTGAAAATTACTATACTTATCAACTATCACTCGTTCAAATCGGGTATTCTCCGTCTAATTATAATATCTATAGGCTATTGTGTTATAAAAGAATCTTTACTTAGAGAACTAGTCTCTTCAAACAAAATATAAAACATAAATAAAAAAACATGAAAACATACACAAACATTGAAATAAATAAATATATCATATATAAGGAAAATAAGAATAAAATAGGTGTATATAGGTGAATTAATACCACTAATGGCAAAAGTTACGTAGGGTCCAGTACAAACATAGGTAATAGACTTAGTATATATTTTTCTAAAAATACAATGTCTACTAGACTTAAGACTAGAACTAGTATTATATATAGTGCAATATTAAAATATGGCTATTCTAATTTTAACTTAGAAATATTAGAATATTGTGATAAAAGAACAGTAATTAAAAGAGAACAACATTATATAGATAATTTAAAGCCAGAATATAACATTTTAAAAGCAGTTAACAGTAGATTGGGTTCTAAACATACTCTTGAAACAAAAACTTTAATTAGTCTTAGACTAAAAGGTGTTAATAACCCTAATTATGGTAAAATAGTTAGCGATGAAACAAGAAAAAGAATTAGCGAATCTTTAAAATCGTTAAGGAGAGTTAAAAGAGAATCAGCTATTACAGTAAAAACTAGGTTAAAGATGTCTCTAAGATGTCAAGGTGTAAAAATAAAAGTTATTAATATATCCCTTAATTCAAGTACTATATTTCCTACTATATCTAGTGTTGCTAAACATTTCGGTATAAGTAACACTACAGTAAGTAGATACTTGGACAAAGATAAAGATTATAAGGGTTTTTTGTTCGAATCGGATATTCTCTGTTTTTTAGTTTAGGGTTATCTATACTTATTTTATAATAATAGCATAAGTAACCTGAAATATAGGATAACAAATACTATATTGATTTTAAGTATTTTTTATGTAAATACTAACTTACGCACCGTATAGTAGTAATGTGATTGATAATAAAATAACCTTTCTACACTTAAGAGAATATTTAAAAATAACTATTTTTTGTGTAGAAAAGTATATAAAGAAACTATTAGGGATACCTGGCTATATATTAAAGAGAGTTTTATTAATTTGGGGGTGCGATCTTTAAAGTTTGATACCTTTAATGCGACTTACCATGTACTCTTAGAGAAATTCAATAATAAACGTAGTGAACTAAAATATTATAGTAACTACAGGAAAATAAATCAAACGAGATTCTATGATTAGTGTGAATGAAAGTAGATAAAGCCTAGCAAAATTATCTTAAATTAGATTATCTTATAGGTTTTCTTAAATTAGATTATTGTTTAACAAGTAAAATGGGCACAACCTGTTTGAATTTAAAGGGGAACCTTCCTCTAAGGCTAAATATAATATATAAGCGACAGCGTATAGTACTGTGAAGGAAAGGTTTGAATTAGTAGTTTTATAAGCAGCTCGAGTATAGTTTAAATAACGAATAAGAGTGTACCTTTGGCATAATGGGTCAGCGAGTTAATGTTAGATGCGAGCAGCAATGCCTAGATAAACCAATTATGAAATAATGAACTAGTATCTAAAATTAGACCCGAAGCCTAGTGATCTTACTACAGTCAGGCTTATAAAAGGCCGAACGGGTTATCGTTGTAAAGATATCCGAAGAACTGTGGTAAGTTAGTGAAAGACAATACTGACTAGGATAGCTGGTTTTCTGCGAAACCTATATAAGTAGGTAATTCAAGTTACATCTTAGCAGGTACAGAACTGTGATCTCAGGCAACTTATAACGTACTATTTAGGTTTAAGGCCCTTAAAAGCCTTAGACCTTTATACTGTTAATTTTGCATATATCGGGCAACCGTGAAGGTTTTATCGGTGAGTATTCGCACTCGGAAGGGCAAAGATGAATCTTGAATAATCGGACATAGTACGATAAGGTTGTATGTCTAAAGGGAAACAGCCCAGAACAAGAGTTAAGGTTCCAAAATTATTGTTAAGTGAAATTAAGGAAGTTTATATCTTATACGACTAGGAAATAGGCTTAGAAGCGGTCATTTTTTGAAGATCTCGTAACAGAGCACTAGTTAAGTAAATAATTTTTATTGTGGTTTAATTTAGTTTACTAGATTATTCTATACTTTTAATTTGTACTTTTAGTACTTTTTACATTGATAATAGCGCCGAAAATTTAACGGATCTAAACAATATACCGACACCTTGTCCATGAATTAGAATAATTTATTTTATTCTTTTTATGGGGTAGCGGAACGTTGGGTATACGTAAGGGTTATTCTTTTTAAGAATAATTTTAAAACACCCCAAGTGAGAATGCTGACATGAGTAACGAAAAAGGGGGTCTTAAATAGTGCATCTAATAAACTTAATAGATGAGGATCCTATTGATGACCAGTACCCTCGCCTAAAGCTTATGGATTTTATAAAGTAACGGCCTCTAAGTTTATCAACCTAAAGGATTAAACGATGAGAAAATCTTTGTTACATAGTTACAACCTTGTTCTGTAAAGACAATGCTTATCAATACCCTAATACGCACTTCAAACTAATTATGATAAGAGGTGTAGGTTCATAATGTTGTATAACATAACTGTATTTGTGTTTACAATTGAAATTTGTTAAAGTCATATTTAACTTTTTTTACCTTGACTATTTTAGGATTGACTATATTTATTCCCCGTAAATTCAAAATTTATAGGGTTTAATTATATCATTAACGTATTTAACGAGTAAAGTGAAATGGGTTCTGGAAAAACAGTAACAGTCTTGTATCATTCTGAATATGACCGCTCAGATATTTATTGATATTTGACTAGATAAGAACCGTACCTAGAAACTACCACAAGTAAGCTAGTAGAGAATACGAAGGCGTTTGAGTGAACAATCATTAAGGAACTCGGCAAACTAGCTACCGTAACTTCGGGATAAGGAGAGCCATTCCTCCTGTTTATGGCTTTGTATATATTAATAAGACAAAGTTATATCAGGTAAAGAATAGGAAGCATGGAATAGTGTTGTACGACTGTTTAATTAAAACAAAGCACTCTGCAATAAGATAATAAATCAAAGTATTGAGTGTGATATCTGCCCGATGTCGGCTGGTTAACGGATTTGCTAAGCTGACTAATATAAGCTTGGCTTTGAAGGAAACCCCGATCAATGGCGGCCTTACCTATGAGGGTCCTAAGGTAGCGGAATACCTTGGCCGTTAAATGCGGTCTTGCATGAATGATTTAACGATACAACAGCTGTCTCAATGATTGGCTCAGTGAAATTGGAATAACTGTGCAGATACAGTTTACCTCTAGTTAGACGAGAAGACCCTATGCAGCTTTACTGTTGCTAGTTATTGAACATGATATAATGTAATTTTAGAGTAAAAGGTAGTAGTTGATACACAGTTGAAACACCTTTATTATGTTTATCATGTTGGTAGACTT
>Ga0247763_1001464_pt1 | contig 13405 bp, 11 predicted proteins | sample UWRJL141409B4_FD_179926 | JGI IMG/M metagenome (GOLD analysis project Ga0247763, IMG submission 179926) | Plant litter microbial communities from Arlington Agricultural Research Station in Wisconsin, United States - UWRJ-L141-409B-4 | ecosystem: Environmental > Terrestrial > Plant litter >...
AACAAGAGAGAGGGGGGGGGGGGGGGTGAGCAGAAAGACTCGGGACCGAACGGGCCAAAGCCGAGTGAGTGAGGACGTTACCAAGACAAGAAACCAGGACGGTTTAAGTTAGATAGTTAGGGCAGACCGACCTAGAGCAGGGTGGAGGGTGGAAAGGCTTCTGGAAGGAATTATCTGAGTGAACATTTTTTTTTAACCATCCAGGCATCAATGTCTCAGGCACTCATGTCAGGTCAGGTCAGGTCAGAAGAGACCAGACCAGACTAGGCTCCCGGTCATCCATTCATCTTGCCACATGCCGCATTGCCACGCCACATAGAATCCCAGTTTGTGGTTCCCCTCCAGTAGTGAGTGGCTCACATTTTTTTACAGGCGCAAAGTATCCGTACTTTCGATTGGTAGAAAGAAAATGCAGAGCGTCCTGCGCTATGTCAGCGACAAGATGCCGATGCGCCAACTATTGCTGAGGAGTGGCTTTTATTGGCTGACGGGTGGTTTGAGTTCCCCAGAAAGGATTAGTTTTTGACAGGATGGGGGGTTGGGCCTCTTGGCCGCGTTTTGTTGGCAATGTCAGATGGTGTGTGGTGAGATCAGCCTTGGTGAGCAAAGACGATAAGATGGAGCCAGGGTTGGATGGGACAAGATGAGATGGAAATGTTGTGTATAGGATGTGAACGGGAATGTGATGTCAGAAGTTGCCAAGTACCGCTTGATAATAAAATGTATAATTCCAGTATGTGATTCATACTATTTTGCATTGGAATTCGGGACAGAATTCAATCGCACATCCCACCGAGGGACGCGTAGGATTCATCCCACCAGGAATCCCATCCCGCCCATCCTTCGGATCCTTCCTTTCCACCCCTCGGATCCGACCTGGCCCCAACCCACCGGTTCTTACTGCAGGGACTTTTTTCTTTTTCACACTCCCTGCCTGTCAAGCCGTCAACCCTGTCAACTGCACCGAGTAATCCAACCCCGTGTTTGTCTCTGCCGTCAACTTGAACGGGTCAAACAGCACCAACTTCTCCGGTGTATTCACAACCACTAACATGGCCTCCTCTCCGCTCGCCACCGTCGCCTGGCCGTTTCCCCCGGGCATATCCACATACCTCGCCTCCCCCGTCGCCGTATTTTGTATCGCCAGCGTCGCCGTGAATGCCCTAGGATTACCCGTAGCCGTAACATTCGCCACCAGATTCCCCGTTCCCTTCAGCGGGATAAGATTCGCACCCATGTACCTCGGCCTACGGGCGCTCTTGACGCGATACCTTCCTCCACCCTGGGAATCCAAATTCGCATAGTTGATATTCCTTCTCTGTGAGACGAATTGCGCTTTCGCCTTGGCATGTCCGATATCCACAAACGCCATGCGCGCCCAGTACCGTGCCACCACAGTCTGGATTTTCGTAGACGGTGAGATAATCCGTTCCAGGACGTGAAGCGGAGTCTCGTCACTTCTCCGGGCATACCGCGTCCATACGGCGGGGAAGACAGGTGTGCCGAGCCCGGTGTAGTTATCGGGGTTTGCAAACACGTAGGAGAGAAACGGCCAGGCTTCGTAGTAGTTTCCCGTGTCGCGCGTGCCGTCAACCAGAACCTGGTGGGAATCCCCCAAGATCTTGCGCAGGTTGATGAGTGTGGCGCCATCGCGCTGGTTGTAGCGGGTGCGGGCGCGGGCGCAGACGGAGGAAGTGAGGTAAGTGTCTGCGACGAAGTTGGCGACGGTTTCCCACCAGGCCCCCGTGCGGGTTTGCTCGATCCAGCCGGCAGGCATGGCGACAGCGCTGTAAGTCAGGGCGTGGCCAAATTCGTGCACCACCACAGCGGGTTCCGTCATGTAGGCTTTGGCGACGTTGAGCCAGGCGAGACCAAGCGTCATGTCGGTGGGGGTGTTCGCGGCGGCCCCCTGCAAGGATTCAACTTGGTAAATGTTCATCTTGTACCAAGGACCGGATTCGCTTTCGGATCGGAAGCTGAGTCCGGGGCTGCGCCAGCCGAGGTCGTCGACGAAGCAGGTGTAGGCGGACTCGAGCATGGCAATGGCACCGTCAGCCGTGGCATCGTTGGTTGCGCTGTAGACGCGGAAGTGTGGTGAGTCTTTGTAGCGGCTGCCACCAGGACCAACTCGGGGATTGGCGGTGAAGTCGGCTGGCGGTGCTGCTGCTACGGCTCGGGGTGCTGGGGATGATAATGAGGGAGAAGGAAAAGACGCTATACCCCTCGCCTCGGCCAACACCAATGACACTATTAATGACCGGATTCGCATCGTGGGGATGAAATCTAAGTGACCACTGCTTCCAGCCAAAACCCTCACCTTTCAGCTGGTAAACTCACCTATCTTATGGTGTTGTCGTCAGAAACCCCAATGCGGTATATTCGGAGGCTCATTCGTGGTTTTTGATTTCCCGGTCTAGTCCTGCCCGGCTGAATTCCCCCAGCTGTAACCCCGCCGCCTGGTTTGGGACCGCGGAGCATTTTTCGCGGGTATTTTGGGCCAAATTGCCCCAAGCCGGTATTACTCTGTTAGGATATGAGCTTGTTACCCCGTGGGGTTGCGGCTATGGTTCAGCTTGACGTCGCTGTGACGTGGAGCGTGGGAATGTTACTGTAGCAGTCACATGGAAGCAATGGAACCAAACTAGCCTTGTTGCTACTTCCGGTTTCCGTAGAACCCTAGGTGTATATATTCAGTCATTTTGGGATGAGTAGCTAGATAGCTACCCCGGGTTCCCATCAATGCCGGTACCGAAAACTTGTTCACGTCCCGAGGCCCGCCCCGAGACTCCCTGTCAGATCATTGCGGTCGGAACCCCGGTACAATTATAGTGGTAAACGGCATCACCAGTCGTGTTCTTGTCCGAATCGTCATCGGCCGGGGCGTGGCGATGGAGACAGGACGCCGTGTAGTCGTCAACGGCTTCACGATTCGAGAGATTGTAGGTTTGATTGGTTTGCCAGCCTGTACTGGTAGTTGCACCGGCGACAAGAAAACTCCCTTCCCCTTAATAGGCTTTTCAACTTGCCCTATGACGCCAACTCTGTCAGTATTGATCTTTTGACTAGAATAGAGTGCCAAACTTACCTGCACCCTGAACCGGCACAATGCCACGACCAAGATTGACAGGCGCAAACCGCTTCACCGGCGGTCCCACCCACGGCGAGAACAAAGCGCCCACTAGCATTGACCCCATTTCATCCAGGGCATACCTTTTTTCCAGCTCTGTCTTGGCTTTTTCACACGACATGTGCAACGCAGTCTCGCCCCCTGGCCGGGGACACATGGCCCACCGCGCCGCCCGCGAAGCTTCCATGTTTAGCTGCGTCTGCTCATCCACCGGTACCCTCCACTTTTCTTGCTTCCACCGCACGCAATACTCTTCGCCGTAGTAGACCTTGTCGCACAAGCCGCGGCGGAGATTCCATTCCGCCGACGCCTTTTTCTCTTCCTGGGTAAGGGGTCCGTGGGCATCGGCAATGGTCCGCGTGCTACCAACCTGCCGGATGATGGACCGTTCTTCAGACGCAACACAGGCTTTCATAAACGCATCGGGATCTCGGTCGGGGTCGACAGTAACGATGGTGCCGTCTGCAGGGCATATTAGGAGAGCCGAGAGGAGTCTAGGGCCCGCTGCTTACCAGGAATGTCTTGGATATTTTCTTGCTCTTTACCACGAGTCAGCAAACACTTCACTTCAAACAAGGGAAGAGAACTCACTCCAAAATCCATCCGGGTCGACATCCGAAGTGTCCTTGTCTGCGAGTAGTAAAGTGTCAGCCTGACTCTGACACCAGACACAGCCTAAGAGAAACTCACCATCCAGGATCGGGTTCATATCAACCTTGTTGTTACCCGGATCAAACTTGTCATCCGGACCGGGTTCGATAGTAGACGGTGGGCTTGTGTTGGACGTCTCATAGTGGTTGTTGAAATATTCTTTTCCATCAGCATCATAACACACCTTCTGGTGTCTGTAACAGTCTCCCGTAATCTCCTCCTTCGTCAGGTAGAGCTCCGGATTTTTGCGCGCATGTGCCTCAAACATATCCCCGATTACAGCCTCGTACGCTGCCTGGTTCCCCAGCGTTGCAGTCAGGAGATCAGCCATGCCGGCGCCAACCTCCAACAGTCCCAGGACCGGAATCAGTGTGTCGATGCCTCCGTAGCCAATTTTAACTGCCATGTGTGTCGCACTCCAACCGTAAGCAGCAGCAAGCTCACCCCGCTCGCGCCCTCGCTCCGCTGCGATCTCGATATCCGATGGACTTGGATCTTGAGTGTGATACCCCTTTTCATCTTTGACCCAGTTGACACCGCCACTGCCCGAGTGTCCATACTTGGCCATGTCTGAAGGATTCGTGTTAAAGGCCGCTGTGAGGATCGAAAGTTGGGCTTCCGAAGCCTCAATCTGGCTCATGCAGTTGACAGTCGCTTGCATCGAAATAGTTGATCTGGGTCCATCGTCTCGGAAAAAGGTATTGAGGCATTGTGTGTCTGTCTTGCCAGCAATCCCACATACTCCGCGTAGTGCTCTGGCGCCCGGGTCGGAGGCCGTCGCTTTGTCAAGTCGAAGTTTGGCGCGTTCTTCCTGTGAAATGCACGCCCCTAGTGGCAGTTGACTTCCGAGGGCGACGACTGAGAGGAGGATGGAAAACATTGTTGACTGCAGACACTGCTGTACCTGGCACTGAAGTTGAACAGTTCGGGGCTGCTGGAAACCCAAGATACTAATAGCCATCGCCACAACAGTAGTTTCTCTTAGGCAGTGCTGGAGATGAAAGGGGCAAACGGAATGATTCTTCACCAGATCCCATCTTTCCCAATCGAGTGTGGTTGCTGTGTTTCGCTTGTGTAGTACCAAGATTCTGAAGGACCGAGGGCGCTTTGGCTGACGTGATTGGTTAGAGGAGAAGTGCCAACCCCAATCCCTGATTAGGGCTGAAAGCTGAACTCTGGCGAACTTGTCGTGATTGGCCACTGGCGGCCGTTTTGAACCGCCGCTAGCGAATTTATGAGTCGAATGACCCCAACCCACAGTTGTCATCGGCGGACTCCAATCTCAATAATACTTGGTTCGATCGTTGATGTTGGTGCAATTGTCAGGCCTCCGTGCCAAAGCGCTTTATGATTGTGACTGAGGAAGTGAGAAGAGTATTGACGGCTGTATGCCAAGGTGAAGAATACATTAACCCTAGTGAGTCCGAACTGCACCATCTAGGTAACTCGCACATGGCATGTCGTTGTCGATGCATTGACGATGGCGATGTGGCCAGGGCGCAGCCTCGACGAAATAGGTGCATGCTCATATCGAAAACGGGAGGGTTTTGAAAGATAGACAATAGGCCTTGGCCTGTCCTGATCCTACTTGGAGTCGCAGCTTGCAGTGAGGTCCCTACAAGTCAAAGATCAACTGAATGGGAGCAGCCAGGGGAATACGAAAGAAGCACTGCTGTGAAACACCAAAGAACGGAATGCATGAAAGAACGTGAGATTATGAGATGGGGACCTAGGTCCTGCGGTTTCAATGTGGTTATCCCAACTCGAAGTGGAGGTGAGATCTTGTCATTGTTCAGTCCATCCGGGAGGCGGATCTACTACTGGTTTGCTCTTGCCAGTTCGGGGAAAGATGAAAACCTGCGCCCGCAAGCGGGGAGAGGAAGTGGACCATGTTTTGATGCGCAACCGACAATATCAAGTCGCTCTTTCCAAACTGGGAAAGCTCACGATGCTGCATCCAAAGAGAAAAACTACAACTTCCAAGGCAAAAGGCACAGCTGGTGCACTGTTCCTGGGGATAGCCAATGGCGATGGCTCCAGCCTGTGATTCACCCCCCAAAACATGTCTGTCCCATTTAGTAAGAGAATACGTCAGGAAATGACACGCCAAATTCCGCTTCCCGCCTACGAAGTACTAAACAGCCCCATGCGCTCTGCTCGCCATCTTGCCGCGAAATGCCAGTGTCGTGCTCACCTGAAGCGTAAAAGAACGCATAGGTAGTTGCTGAGAGAGAGAAAGAAGATCCTAATGGCGACATACAGCCCCAAGGAACCTAACACGGATCCAGCCTGGTTGTCTGCGACGAATCTGGGCACACAAAATTTCCTTTTTCGTTCATCGTCCTGAGCTGGGGTGAGCTGGGGCAAGCTGTGGCTGATTTGTCTCTGAGCTTCCCCTGATTCTTCCTGAGCTAGGGTGATCTCGTACGCTGCCGCCGCACAGCCTCAGAGGCCCCATTTCAGTCCCCCCTAGCTAAAATTTCCTCTTAGTGGAAAGCAGATGACGTCTATTTTGTAAGGATAGCTCCCAGGTAACAATTCAAATTACGACGTACACGTATCCTAGGTGTATGTGTGACTCGTCCCGAAAGCCCTATTGTTAAGGCTCAGTAACTCATAGCTTACTAAAAAATTCAAACCAAACTAAAAGGATCAAATTACACTAACGTGCATGATAAGCGAGTGAGCATTCTAAGCGAGTGAGCACTTTTCCACTGCTCTATTACATCTATCCTTAATTATATAACCACAATACTAGGAAATAGCAATAACTGAATTGGAAATAGATGAATCAGATAATTCTGCAGCCTCCTTACATGTACGTACATTATAACCAGGCTTGCCGTATACGCCACAATACTAAATCTTCGTACGAAACCCCTCTGCACCACCACGATTTTAACGTTCTTCCTAAGCCAGCTGCTCACCTACAGCCTTACCATCCAGTAGAGCCCGTGCATTTTATACAGTAAGTGACCCTCTAAGCCGTATACGTATTTTTTTAGCTCTCCGTCGCTTGCTAAGTCCCTTATTAACCTTACGTAGTACTGAGACCTCTGCACGTAGAAAAGCCACCTCGTACATTACAACCATTATACCTTTCGCTAATCGGTCTATAACAGTTAATATTAAGGTTGGAGAGCTACCTTAGTGGTTGGATATCCGAGTTTTGATAAGCTCTGATTGTGAGGTAGCTTTTCGAGGGTTATAAGGTGTTTGGGAGAGCCAAGGTAGTGCTGTATCTGGCCTTAAGGTTGGGGGTATTAAAGTCCGAATATATATATCCAGCTTGGATATCACCCTCTCTGGATCGTACGGTATAAGGCTGGTTCCGGTAAACCCCCCTTGGATATTATTTTTTGTAATAAAAGCAAAAAACGCCTCCCTAAACGCATAGAGAAATTCCAACTTGCTGATATATATAATGTTCATCCGTATTAACTGCTTAATTTGGCGGCTATACGCCTTCTTCAAAGGCGCAAAACAATTAATATCTAATGGCTGAAGTAGGTACGAGGAGTGGGGAGGTATACAGAGTGTAATGATGTTGTGCTCCTAGTAGTAGGTCTCGAATTCTTCGGAGTGGTGGCTATCATGGCCGTTAAGAATTAATAGCCGGTATTTGCCCTTTGTACGAGATACTGTATAGAAATCGAAGTGCCAAATCCAATCCATACCTTTCTTATTAGTAGTTTAGCTATTATCGGTTAGTATAATACGCCAGGTCTCCGGGAGGTCGCACTTTTTATACCAGTTGGCGAAATGGTACTGCCTAGCTAAGATGATAAATGGTGGGATGGCCCAACCTAAGGCGTTCACCCCTTGGATAACTGTTGCCTATTCTCGATTGCCAGGCTGGGCCTGTTTAGCCCTACTACTGCGGCTATCCGAGGTAGTAACTACTATAGTAGCGATGATAATGCCTATTATAAAGCCGGTCTCGTCAAAGTTGTATAAATCGTCGTTAAGGATACCGTACTTAACCTTAACGTTATATATAAGGGCAAACTACTCGCGAATAACCTTTGGATCTTCGCATTTGGCCCTTTAGTAATTGTATTTACGTGTAAAACACGTCCGAAGTTCTGGTTGGCGCTTAACGAAGTTGTGAGCCCATCGTATGCCAATAGGGGGCGCGTCGCGTTTGCGTAACAATTGGTTGGCCATATCTTCTACGTAATAAAGCCGGGGATGGAATGTACGTGTACATAGCTTAATTATGTATTGAACAATCGTTCTCTCCTCCAAATCTGTAAGTTTGCGCGAATTGGCTGGTATATCGTATCGTGCAGGTTTGCCGTTACGTCGTCGCGTCAAAGTTATACGGTCAATTCCGTAGATTTTTGCAGCAGTATTGACCTTAAGTATTACATCTCTTTCAAAAGCTTTGAGGGCCAAAACTATCATATCTTCTTTTGAAGTAGAGGGCATATTGGGTGGTGGAGAAAACTGAAGTCAATTCGAGGGGTGGTGTTGTTGGTGGAAAAGTGCTCACTCGCTTAGAATGCTCACTCGCTTATCATGCACGTTAATCCTTTCTCAATCATAGCTTACCCCAGCTCACCTTAACTTAGGACGACGAACGAAAAAGGAAACTTCCTGTGCTTCGATCGTCGCAGTTTACCGGGCTGTTTTGTGCGACGAATCATGGTAGACTAAACTTCATGTGACGTTGCTCACCCCGCTCTTGGTCGCTCTTTCAAATCCCGCCCTCATTTTTTTCGTCCACAGACCGGCCTGAGTGATGGCAGCCTTACCGACGCACGCCAGCATAGGGTTCCCTTACAATCACCTCCATGATTTCACTTGCAACGTGCCCTCTGTCGAAAGGCCCGCCCAAATGGTCCGCGGCGCCTGGGAAATTCGGCTCATCCGCCTTCGGCTGAGCAAGACCAACAACTACAACGCCCCCATCCAATGCGACCTCTTCCATGCAACCTTCAGCGAGGTAAAGCGTTGCTACGAGGCTCTCTCGTACGTCTGGGCTGATGACATGGGCATTCCTCACGATGAGATCCCAAGCCCGTGCGACATCTCGGTCAACGGCGTTCCCTTTCCTGTCACGCCCAACCTCTACACTGCATTGCTGCGGCTCCGCGGTCGTGGCGACGGCGCAGGCCGCTTGTTTTGGGTCGACCAGATTTGCATCAACCAGAACGACGCGACGGAAAAAAGCTGGCTGGTCGACCGCATGTCGTTGATCTACGGTTACGCCAAGCAGACGACGATCTGGCTGGGGGGAGACGCCGACGGCAGCTTCAGGGCCCTGTTTCTGATCTCCCGCCTCGCAGAAATTGCGCGCCTCCCTACGCGGGAGGATCAGGTTGCCGCTGTGGTCGGCGGGTATGCTGCGCGGGCGAGGTGGGCCGCCCTGGGCAAGCTGATGGAGAGAAGGTGGTGGTACCGGACCTGGACGGTGCAGGAGTGCGTGCTTCCGCGTCTGGGGAGCCTCTTTGTCAGGTGCGGCGCGAAGGAGGTGCCGTGGACCGATTTCGTATCCGCCGTGCGCCTGATGGACGGGCTGAGAGATGCGATGCCGCTCTGCGTGGGGCTGGTGAACATCTCGCCGCTGCTCGAACTGCAGCTGGGGAGGCGCCGGGCCGCCGCGCGCGGGGAGGACATAGGGGATGGGGGCGGGGAGCTGGACTCGCTGCTGGAGGCCCTCGCGCGGTACCGGGGCAGGTTGGCGACGGATCCGAGGGACAAGGTATACGCCATCATGCGCATGGCGAGGGATATCCGGGACGCCTCGGAGGCGCAACGCAGGTTGCTGCACGCCGATTACAACAAGCCTGCGGAGGATGTCTACACCGATACGGCGAGGTTTTTTGTCGAGACTGGAAAGACGTTGGAGTTCCTAGGTCACTGCCGGCTTACCAGGAACCTGGCCTGCCTCCCTTCCTGGGTGCCAGACTGGTCTGACTCAAGCTCCTACCCTCGTCCTCTCCCTTACTTTGATGGTCTAGCTGCGTGTGCTGATGGGGGTCCGGAGTTTCAGATATCTGGGACGTGTCTTGCTTTCAAGGGGCGTCGGATGGGGAGTGTGGGCGTGCTGGGCGAGCCCTGCCTCGAGGAGCACGTGTCTCTACCGAGGATCTCAGAACTCTTTATCGCCTGGCGAGCTATTCTGATAAACTACCTAACAGCCATCGACACCTCGGACGAGATTGTAGAAGGTCATGTAGTTGGTGTTCTCGTTGCCGGTCGCGGGCCTAGAAAGGAACCGCTAGACCGGGGGACCATGGATGAATTCGTTGCCGCGTACCGTCTATGGTCTTGTCAACCATCTGCAACGGCATCCGATGCCGATGAATGGCCCATCTCTGAGGCGATGAATGCTGTTCGTTTCACGGGCTCAGTGAGGAGGGCGTGTGTGGGGCGGCGCGTCTTCGTTTCCCCAGACGGCTTTGTTGGTCTGGCTCCGCAGGAGACTGCCGAGACGGACTTTATGGTCTCCAATGCAAGAGGAGACCAGTTTTTGGTCTTACGGCAGACAAGTACGGTAGGATGCACACTCGTTGGGCCGTGGTACGTTTCTCGTCTAGGAGACCTCCTATCTCTCGAGCAGCGAGTGTTTTTTTGTTCATCATGGCACTCCGCAGATTGCTGATAGGGTTTGAACGCAGTTTTATCTATGATAACCCTACCCAAGTTTCCGACCATCTGCCAGAGCTCGAGAGCTTCACGCTCGTATAGGTCAAGAACCCCAAAAGCAAGATAGACTTTGGCCTGATCCCGCGGGTGAACGATGACAACGGCGTGGCTCTCCGCTACCATCTCTATCAGTCCCCCGCACAGGGTTTCAGGAGGAGCCGAAGTTAGTCGGGAGGATAAAAGAAGCCGGCACCAAAGTCCGCCCTAGTGGATGGTAGACACTCTGATCAGTCTAGCCCGACGGCTTCCGCGGCCATCTACTCTCCCTGAAATTGAGGCAAGTAAAGATTCGCGACTGGGCCATTTCGAGCCGTGTTTCTAAAACATAGGAGCTGGTAAAGTGACTCGTGTTCATGAAAAGAGACGGCAGACTGGCCATTCCTCCTTCTAGTTAACTGCGCGTCACCCGAGCGCATCTTGTTAGATTGCCCACATCCACTCAAAAGGGCGTCAATCGTGTGTATTATTGTGTGTCCAGAGAAAGTTCTAGGGCTTTAGAAACTCTGTGGTGGAATTGGCACCCCACAAGAGTCAGATAGAGTAGTCACTGTCACTACAGTTTCGTGATCGTTATCCGCTCTGTTGAGGAAGAGCTTGGTTAGCGGTTTGTCTCTCATTTCTCCTTTTCAGCACATACTCCACCACGAAGTAGATTATGTAGAGTACCTTGCGTGAAGTAAACTCTAGCAGGGGCCTAACGATTCTCTGCACGGAGCAGTGATAAACGCTTCCAGCCCATCGGGAAGCGCAAGCTGGATAGTGTTGCGCATAGTCAATCGGTATCAAGCATCACAGGCGATCGAAAAGCTGTTAGATCGTTTCCTGCATACGCGCGCGGTTCCGTATTAGGACATGGCGCAGCCGTGGCTTAGCCCTGGGAAAGCGTGTGATATAGGCTGAGGCGGTTCTGACCAGGAACCCATTCGCCAGGCAGGCGCGCACAAAGAGGGCAACGATGGCTTTCAAGAGACTCAACCGAAGCTGAAACCCCGAGCCACCCCCCCAATTCTCAACTCGACTGTTTTTTTTTTCTGCCAACCTTCGAAACCGTCACAACGGATCAAGATTCATCACAACCTTTGCGGCCATTTGCAACACACCATTATATGGCCGTCAATTTTGGCGGCGGCTGGCAATGACACGGTATGGCGGGCTGAGCCAACGACTCGGGGCACCTATGGCCTGCTATCATCATGTGTCATTACCATGATCCTGGCATTTAAACCGCCGTCCATATCAAAAATTTCGGGATAACGACCAAGCACGGGTAAAGTATCTCCCGCCACGGTAAACGACGAGGAAGCTATGGTGGTTGCTGATGGGCCTGTTCGCCCCGGAGATGGGCGGGTAGGCCGCCTTTGAGCAGCACCGTGGGGCAAAGCACCTAAACGAGCTGATGAAGGAGGTACTAGGAGAGGATACACCCAGCCAAAAAGCCAACGTCGATGTGTAGAGCGGTGCTAATGCTCCGCCAGCACCTGCGCCTCGGGAGGGCGAGGAAGGAGCGACGCCCAGCATGCCTGGCAAACAGCAGAGGAACAAGTGGACCATGACACACAGCTTCTACGTCATTATGGGGGGTTTTTGTCTTCAACGCTGGCGACCTCGAGCGAGACATGCTACCCCGTGGTCGGAAGCGCGTCACCTTGACATGCCGGGGCGTCGTGCAACTGGCAAAGGTCGCGCCACGCCTGCTCCCAGACATTTCCGCCGAGCACATCAAGGATAAAAGCAAGGCCAATAGCCTGGCCAAGGCAATTGTCGTGGTGCAAGCGTCGTGGGTCGTTGCATTCCTCTGGTCAAACGGGCTTTGTTCTCGGTACCAAGACGGAAAAAAAAAAGGACGAACCGTCTCGAAACCACGACGCCAAGCGAAGCGTTGATGATGACCGACCCAGGCACTGGGGAGAAGCAGTACCCCCTTTACATGGGGCAGAGCCTGTTCGGCTTCGTATTCTCACGAGATCCCTCTCACTTTGGCCAACTCTTCGCACTCATCTACTCTCAAAGGCTCGCTCACCCTAGCAGACATAGCGTACGCCGCTTGCCGCTGTCTGTGGGCCGTCAATACGTTAGCCTCTCAGCAAGAGATATCCTCCGGTTTTCGTTAGCCCAGTAGTGTTACAAGTACCCCAGTTTTCTCATCAAGGATACCAAAGGCGCCGGGTGGCACGATGACTTGGTCGTTTACAGATCGCGAAATCCCATACACACATAGTAGAGAATCGCGCCGGTTTACCTACCGTCACTTTTCTTTGGCCTTTTTGTTTCTAGGCTAGCATACGGAGGCATACACTTGTTAGCCTAGATGCCACCCCATGAGACTTGAGCTAACAGTCGCGCTGATGGACTGGTAACTCCGCCTGATCTTTTTGGGAATGTCCTGGCCGGCCTCGGGTTCAACGAAGTACTTGGTATCGTCACTGGGTGGGACGATAGCGGCTGCTACATCATCTCAGGGATTGACGATTGGTCTCGCAATGTCCCTGCTCAGAACGCCCTGCCGTGCTACCTGCCGCCACCATACAACATGGGCTGGCGCACTTCATCTTCATGGCGGGAAATGGTTTGAGGGGCGGCGTCGCTCACTCGTTGTTGTTTTCAGAACAAGGTTTTTGCGCTCCGGACCAGGGGTCTATATAGTTGGAAAACTTGGTGTGCACGGGTCTTTGTGCGGGAAATATTCTCATTAGCTGGGCAGTGCTGCTTCTTGCGCCAGTCGTCGCTAGGGGCCTGACGTCAGGACACCACGGCGGGACAAGACGCCATCTCCCCAAGCGATGAGTGCCTTGAATTCTTGCCGATTTCATCTTCAAGCCCAGGACGTCTCCATCCTACAGTTGCTAGTCTCGATTGGAGATCAATGCGGAATCAATTCCGCCCAACCCTTTCAATTGCATTATCAGCGTCTTTTTCTTTATTCTTTTTTTTTAAAAAAAAAAAATAAAAATCCTGTCTTGCGGGCTCTGACTG
>Ga0247763_1001465_pt1 | contig 13396 bp, 16 predicted proteins | sample UWRJL141409B4_FD_179926 | JGI IMG/M metagenome (GOLD analysis project Ga0247763, IMG submission 179926) | Plant litter microbial communities from Arlington Agricultural Research Station in Wisconsin, United States - UWRJ-L141-409B-4 | ecosystem: Environmental > Terrestrial > Plant litter >...
GTAATTTCTTCAGGTACCTAATAGTAAGAATAGCCCACACAGTCGCCCTCAAACCCCTCTCCAAAAGCCGCCACGCAGTTTTCATCCGAGAAAATGGAATTCGCGTTTCCCAGCCACCCTTGGGGGTCCGATAAATAGCACTATCACAAATTCTCATTAGTGCTTGCCGCTATAAGTAAGGTAGGGAGGCATGTACGTACTGTCATCCACAGGGTATCGCCAGGCACATCGCTCCACGGACTATTCGGAAGCGTGCCCACCCTGAGGTATATCTCTTTGCCAAGGGCCGGCTCGCAGAGTCCATCAACCCGGGACAGGGCTTTGGCTTTGATGGAACAGGTGCAGATTATGACTGTGAATTTGCCGGGAGGTGCGTGGGGAATGGCGACAGGACTTTTCAGCATTGCTGCAGGTGGCAATTCAATCAAGAGGAGTAGGGGTGTTAAATATCTAACGAGTTGTGGAAGTGTCATGATTCAATCGCAGTTGTCTTGAATCTTTACGTGTTGGCGTGGGAGACTTGATAGTCTTTGGGACCCTTTCGTTGTAGTGCTGCGTTTAAATGTTTAAATAGCCGTCCAAGTTGGGCTGAGAATATGCCGATTCCTCGCTCCGGATTTGGGACAACCATTTTACCTAGGGTTGTTGGCTGCTACGTCTATTTAATCGGACCCTTTTCTGTATATAACATGACTTGAATCCCGACGGGATTGGGAAAGTCAATCAATGATTTGCATGTCAACTCTGAAATCTATCGATAGACGTGTTTGCAGAACTAGAAGGACGATTTGACGACCCCTCAATACGTTACTCTCCTCCGTACATGAGACCTTTGCAGAATTTCTAATAGAAATCACTGGACTAGGTAGGTGCATACATAACCCCTAACTCCGCAAACAGCACACATCAAGGTTGAAGCCAACCCGGTTGCAATCGGTATGGGTAGTGCTTTTGCACCGATAGAGAGCGCCATTTCCGTCGCGGACAGTGACGGGTCTGTATGTCTGTCTGTTAGCGTGGACTAAGTTGTGTTTGGGTAGATACTCACGAGGATCCGCCCTGGCCTGTCCAAAACCATGTTAGCATTCAATCCTATTACTCTGTAGCAATTGGGGGATGGAAGGGTAGAAACACACAATCGACGGAGTACCCATTGCTATAACCACCCCTGCACCACTAGTTATGATTCTGAGTAAGACCATTAGACGCCTTTATCGAGCAGTCATTGCCAATAATAGAGCCCGAGTGGAGCGTTAGACTGGCGACTCCTCCTGTGTATTGGGGGACCTTTTTTGTCAATCAGTTAAAAGTGTCGACTGAAATGAATCGGGGGAAATCTTTTTTACCCAGCGAGCAACGACGCCTTGATGACTGTTAGCTACAATACGGTAATACAGGCTGTTGTCTCTTTTTTTCTTTCTTGGAGACATACCAATTTCTCCTGCACCGCAGGCAGCCATGGCCATGGGGCAGGAGGGAGGCAAGAGCAGTGATGGAAAAGACAGAGGTCTGCATGGTGATGGCGAGACTAGAAGTCAAGATTGGGCTGACAGATTGAATAAAAACTTCTCGCGAGAGCGGGGGAGGCTAGATGCGTTGTGAAGATGCTGCACCCAATGTCAAGAATATCTGTAGGTTTTATACTCTTCCTACCTGCCCAAGTGCCATCGATTAAGCACATAGTGTTCCAAAGCCCCCCCTGCCTCCACTCCAGGCAGCGACTCAATATCATGTCCACGCTATCGTATACTTTCTGTTCTACCCCACCGAGGCATAATGCCATCCATGTCCGAGTGCAACTGAGAAGTGGGTAGTATTATGGAGTCGCGGCCTCTTGAATACACTGTGAATAGTGTCAAGCGATACGGGCTTACTGTAGAGGACTAGCGCTGTAGTTACACGAGGATTCGGCTCCATCCGGGGTTGGTAGCGAAAGTGGGAAAGCAACGCTGCGTTTGAGTGATGAGGCCGCGTGGGTCCATTGCTCCGTAAGTGCACTGATTGCTAGACCGCTATATTGCGTATAGAAGGAATTCTATCAAGCTCAAAAAATCAGTACCTACGCTAAGGGTCGTTGGTGTTACCTAATCAGCTTTCTCAGTAAAACTCACGACACTGGATAGACTCGACGTGGGGTAGTATATCTGTGGATATGTGGATCGATCTGTGGACCTGCCAAGATACAAGACGTAGTGTTGACACCGGGTAAGCTTTCAAACAAAGGTTAGCGAGTTGGCTGTCAGACTTTAGCAGCGAGGTGTTTATGCCGTGGACATGTTATGGGATTGGTCAGAGAAATTCAGCTAGGTCACCGCTCTCGGATTTGATGATGGAATATCCACCTCAACGTCATACCCGACACATGGATGCTCTGTTGAAATGCAATCAAGAAAATAGTGCTATATTCTCCACTTGGCATTGCACTTTTCAATCTTTCCCAAATTTAGCATGCTACCTCGTGTACACAATCTGATGAAGACCTGCCCCTCTCACTCACACGTAAACATAACAAAACTTTCCCCCTAATCCGCCCAGCTGATCATGCGCTTCGTACAGCGGAATTGCCGGCGCCAACCATTTCAGATCAATCACCATCTTGGCCGGGTCTGTAACTCGATCTTGTCTTTTTCCCTTCCAGTGACCAGCATGCCCGCCCTCCGTTCCCGTTCCATTCATGTTGGAGCTAAAATACGGCACCGCGTAAACCCTGCTCTCTGGATCCTGAATCTGCCAAATCCACCACAGCCGATCGATTGCTCCGTGGTGGAAATAAAATGCCGGATCACCGGGGGAAACGTCCGGATCGCCGCCGGGGTCGACACCATGGATAAAATGGCCTGCCGAGTGTATCTATACTCCAAAGTCAGTTCGAGGATCAACGCAGAGGCTACCCAGAGAGGGGATAGACAGATAGACTGGTGGATGGATAGATATATAGATAGGCCGAAAGTTAAACAGGGAAGAGACACGTACCCCCCAAGGAAAAGGGTCCTTTCGATCCGGCGGCGTCGCCACTAATTTATTATAAAACCCGTCAATACTCGAGGCATTCACCACCGCCAACGCATGTTTATCTGTCGCGCCGAGGGCCGAGTTCCGATTGATATCCCGACGCAGACAGCGGCGGTTTAACCCCTGTCCGTTGGGCAGCGGGTTCTTGGGGATGGATGGGGAGGCACGGAGAGAGGAAGGGCCGAGGCTGACTACCATGCTACATGTATATCTCTATCAGTACCAGTGGATTATGGTTATGGTTGATAGGTATGTGAGGTGAGATGGGAGAGAACATACTCGGAAAATGGCCCGGATTTCACACACCCCCCTCCGCCGCCGGATTTTATAAACATGTTGGAATTGAGTCTCACCCCGGTATACGCGGGGTCCGGCTCGCCGTTTCCACCCATGCTGGATGCGTTTCCGTTGAACATGGGCGAGTTGATGGGGTCGTTGGCAAGGCGGTTATAGTTCATGTACTGTTTGTGGGGTGTTAGTGGTGACCAGTAATTGTTCGTGAAGCGGAGAAGGGTTTCTGATCTCGGCAGTTATTCTGTCGCAAAAAAGAAAAAAGAGAGAAGAATGAAAAGAGGAAGGAAAGGAAAAAAGAGAAGAAAAGAAAAAAACAGGAGGAAGAAGAAAGAGAAAGAGAGCTTACAGGTTGATAACCCTTATACCCACACTCGTTACGAAGCGCCTGCTCATAAGCATAGATAAAATACCGATGTGCGGGCAGTAGGTTGAAGTTATCATGCAACTTGGGCGAGTTCCCCATGTGGTAGGCCACAAAGTCGTCGAACCGATTGAGTGCTCCTGGGAATTCATCCTTGGGTGCTCTAGATGGCAATTTCATCAGACAGTTGACAGCCCGGATGTATTCTAGTCTATCGTCCACACTCATGTCGCCCCTATCAGGTATAAGTATTGCGTAACATGACAGGTAGGAAAGACGTACCACTCCCTTCGTACGGCTGCATTCTCCAGTGTGCAGTTGTTGTTTTTGTTGGCTGTCGCTCGATGAGCCATGTAGGCTTCCACCTTTGGCATGGTGGCTTCCTCTAGTTGGTCAACCTTGTCGAGAGGATATAGTCCATTGCGTATGCTGTCGCTGTTAGGCCTGACTTGCCACTGTCATAAGAGATGACTTACACTTTAACCTTGGCCCTCCAGGATTCACCCTCGGCTGATACAGCCCCCACACCGAGGACCAAAGTCAGTAAGATGCAAGCCGAAACTGAAAGCATTTTGTCGCCTGTGTTCTTGAGCAAACTCTCGGTCGAAGAGACACCAATACTGACCCTTCTAGTGTTTGAGGACGTTCGCAACTTTTGAGGCCATCCATCCTTATCCATCCCTTCACAGACAAACCTGCCTTCATGCCGCGACACGGCTGAGCGAGTATCTACCTTTACAAGGGAACCCCCCAACCTTTCATTTCCGCGCCCAATCACGACGTGTCTCATCCGGTAAATGTCCGAACAAATTGCTGAGAGAGCTTGTTGGTAAGCCATGCACATTTCTACCGGGACGAATCAGCATCACCGGGGAACCCGGAAGAGATCCTAGCCTCAACTACATTCTTACATTCTACATTTGATAGCCAGAGACAAATGCAAGGCTATGATTCAGCGTGGCCTGATGCGTTCATGGCTGGAGATTAAAAATCATAGATAGGTATCGAAGTTGTTGTGTTGGTTTTGACATTCATCTACAGTTGCTGTTGTGAGACATTGATTACTATTCTCACAGAATAATTCCTCCCAGAATAATTTCCCCAAGGATAAACGGCGACTTTATCTAGCTCCCGATACGACATGGACTGGACACATCCATCTCCATCTCCCTCTCTCTTGATGATAACCACCCGCTTGCAATGAAAATGACATGAACATCAAATGATCTCGTAATCCCCTCCGGAAATAGTACAATGATAGTACAATAATAGTACACGTCTCCATCATTAAATCGGGCATGGTTGCATCCATGTCCTCCCCGAAATCACAACTTGTACGACCCTGCAGGTCCCGGAGGCAATGTTGCGGCGGCCGAGTTCACCGACTGCATCAACCGTACAAGTCGATCAGATTGTGTTTCGGAGCTTGGCTGTAAGAGACGGTCCTGCACCGAAGTGGTATTGTAAATGTAAGCGCCTAGCATGGAAGCAGCAGGCGCTGTGGCGCTTTGAGAAAAATGTCAGTTTCAGCCAAGGAAGGGGCGGCAGTTTAGGTTGGAAATCACCTGTTGGCGGCTGTGTTGGGGCGGTCCATTTCCGGGTTTTTTTTAGGGTGGTGTGGTGGTTTGATGGGGCGCTAGGCGCTGTGGAGAATATGCTGGTTGTGAAGATCAAGTTGAAGAATATCTGCACGTCAATTCAATCCCAGAAGAAAGTGCGTGTTTCAGTGTAGAATGTGCGTGTTTACTGTAACTGCATTTCCTGGAAAACACGTACTACTTTATACGACAACTCTCCATCTCTACGGCCTCTGATTCGCAACATGTCAGCGTCCAGAGTCGGCCTCACAATTCTCAGTTTTCAGACTTCGGTCTGAGAACTTGGAGCTGGTCCCTGGACTGTGAGATCTGGACTAGAGACTCCAGGTCTCGACGTATGGACCAATCATATGCCGCTTGGAGGGGCACGGACGATTTCGCGCGAAGGATCCCAGATGTCGACGTCTAAGCCAATGATAGGCAGGCTTGGCACGTCCGTCATCAGGGGCGCGACCCATTCCAGACGCCTTCACGGAGCCTTGTGACGGTTGGAACTTGTGTTCGCGGGGTCAATTACGTGTCTTTCTCGTGCAAAAGTTGCTTGAGGCATCAATTTCCACCTTGCACACCACCAGAAGGAAGCCAGGAGTGCAATTCACGGCATGGACGGCCAGCATCGGGATCGGGCAGGTGTGCCCTCTGCGACTTCCCGAGCCAGTCACGTTCCACAACTCAACTTCGTCATGTCTGACGATTGCGGGACACCGCAGCTTCCGCAGTTTCCCAGACAAACACCCGCCGGGATTAACCTTCCACGCTTGGATTCCAAGCGAAAGGGTCATAAAAACACACCGCGCTCGTTGCCGTTGGCACCGTCAACCGCCCACTGTCCCAGTCCTAGCCCCAGCTCTATGAAGTCACCGACATCATACTCCTTCGCCAGCGCAAGCGACCCGCGGTCGCCCCAGAGTTTTGTGTCGAGTCTCCAAACCCCAGCATCCTCCGTCACGGTCGACAGCGTGTGTCACAGCAGGGCATCCTCCATCGACAGCGCACGCACCCCCAACGGACTGCAAACTCACCACACCTTCCCGGGAGGGACTCGCCAAGAGCGACGACGGCGGGGGCTGGCGGCATCAGCCAGTGTCGACCTGACGACCCAGCATCGTCATCGCCGCATGGACACTGCCGACTTCTCCAACTGGACAAGAGATCTTCCCTTGCGACATGGCCCGAGCCCCCAACCAGTTTACGACTCGGAACATGAACTGGAGGATGATGATCTTCGCAAGTATCGAGAAGCTGATTCAACCCCGGTTGCTCGCCATGCCAGGGATTACGATGTGCAAATGGCGCAGGCCGTCGATGAGGAGGACGAGGAGGAGGAGGAGGAGTGTGAGGTTCATGCCGGCATTACCACGGTTTTGTTTCGTGGTGTTCCAGTTGTTCATGAAGAGAATATGTAAGGACTCGGGACGCTACCTCCACACCTGCAACACCAACTAACATGACTGTCACATTAGCCTTGAGGGTATGCCGGCCGATGCGGACCCATCAGCACGCACACCACGACTATCACCGACGACCCCCCGAGAGAATGACAACCGCACAGTGTGGTATGATTCAGACATCGAAATTGAAGACAGCGATGAGGACCCGGCACAGATTGCCGAGGGTCTGGCCAGATATGTCATGGAAAAGGAGTTTGGTTTGGATATGACCCGCTCCAGACCCCCTTCAGCCATTGTCGAGGCAGTGCGCGTATGCTTGGACGATATGTCCATGATCATAGTGCACCACCAAAGGATGGCCCCAGCAAGTTCCTCAGGCGTCTGCGAGGCCTCTGGCGCTGGCGCGACGGGGCCTGGGTCTCAGAATACCGGCTCATTCCGGGCGAACTCAAGCTTTTCATCAGGGCTCAAGCGACAGGCATCCAATAACCCAGATGATGAGGACGACGAGTTTAGCAGCGACAAACATACACGGGATGGCAGAACCCCGGCGTATGAAAAGTCCGGAAGCCGAAAAAGGCCGAGGCAGAACCAAACTTATCCCTGTCCGTTCCGGAAGCGAAGTCCTTTGAGATTCAACTGTCGAGACTGGGAGTTTTGCTGCAAAGCTCCGTTCCCGAACATGGCTCTTTTGAAGTAAGCCCTGCCTTCATATTCCTACCTGGCCTGACTCCGAGGGTTCCCCCTCTTGGCATTGCGCATAATACTGGCCTTAGACATAATGACTGGCCTGGTTACATGTATGGTGAAGCATCTGCTGACATACCCATAGGAGACATCTAAAAGAACGTCACGCACAGGCTCCGATGACGAGCCTCTGTCCAAGATGTCTTCGGGAGTTTCCCGGTCCGGATGACTTGTTTGCGCACCAACGTCGTCCACAGGCATGCGAAGTGAGGAGTGAAGACCCGCCAAGGCCAGAAGACCTAGCCATGAGTGCCAGGGTCAAAACCAGGCTCGAAAGTCGAGGGCCCGATAAAATCATGACCTGGGAGGAATTGTGGATTGCATTATTTCCCCATGATGAGGAAATCCCTGATCCAGGTATGCGTCGGCGTGTCTCCCGACCATTGGATTGTCAACTAACCAAATTGGCAGACTTTGAGCCCGTTGTGGAGCTCTATGAAGTCGCGGAGGAATACCACCGCAGCATCCCGGAAATGGTAGTCCAGCTGAGATCCATCCTCCTTCTTCAAACCTACAACTCGGGATGGCAGCGGCTAGCCGGCGATGAAGTCGAATCCTTCAACGAAGCCCTCGAAAACTGCCTCAAGGAATTCTTCTCCAGAGTTTCCGACAAAGCCCAGGCTGAAGTCACTAGCTCACTTCAGACCATCTCCCGCCGTGTCCCCCAACCTCTCGCTGACACTCCAAGTCCCGCCGCCCGCTCTTACACCAACACACCCCCTATGCCGAGCCCTGCCGTTGGGGCAACTCGCCGCATCCTCGCCCCTGTGCTCGCCCCCTCTCCCATGCGACGAGCAAAGATCCAACCATCTACCAGCAGCCTCAACGGCAGCGGTTCATCCGCCCCTTCAGTACGAAATTCCTCCAGCACCACCTCCGGCCGGGGATCCTTTGTGGAAAGTATTTCCAGTCTCAACAGTGTCAGGGGGCAGCTGTTTCGATCACGTTCCTCTGCAACCAGCATCGTCCCATCTCAGCTCCCGACGGCGCGTCTACCAGAGCATACAAACCTGACCCAGCCACCGCCTGCACACCTGCCTCAACAGCAGTATGACCTGCAACAGCCTTTAGTCAATGCGGTAGATGACCCCGTACGTCGTCTACGCCCCGAAAAGGACTCGGATGTGGCCATTGTACGGGACTCGGGATTTGTCGATGGGGTGGATGCTCCGCCGGTGGGGTGGGAAGGGCAGGATTTCTCGGCGATAGGGGCGGGGTTTCAGGAGGTGGATCTGGACTTGAATGCGGTGAATTTGGATGCCGTTCATCTGTCTACCGGAGGGACAGGCATCGATATTGGCGTCAGTGGGGATGATTGGATGACAGGTATGGGGATAGACATGGCCAAGGGAATGGGAGTAGTACAAGGGAAAGATCCCGTGGAGGAGTTTGTGAATGGGGAATATCTGCAGGGGAGGTGATGTGATTTTTTCATTAGAGCGACAGAATTCGGAGCTATCTTATACACAAGAAGAGATGTAATGTAAGTTTATATATGATGGACTTAGCGTATATGGCGAAGGGGATGCCGGATGGGAAGGGGAAACGGGTTGTTATATACGTTGGATACGACCGTAAGTTGGCTCCCGAAGTAAGCAGCCACAGACATCAAGGTTTTTATCGGGTTCAGATTATAAGTCAGTGGATGAAGCTATAAGCTTAACCATTAAAAAGTGACGTGCGGGATAAGTCCATGCCTATGCCCATCCCATCCCCATTGTAGCAGCTGTTAAAATGGAAGGACTGAACAGCTGCAATACATGGTGGAGAATTTGGCAGTTGTATCTTGTTTCAACAGCAGCCAGCTGCTTGCAAGGTCCGACGTTGAATGTTTTATACGTATATAGGTAGGCGGTGGCTAAAAAGAAAAGAGCCTTATCCAAAGATGGTTAGCCTACAATCAGCTCGCTTTACCCTTGGCTCACCCTTGCTCACCCCCAGCTCACCTTGACACAAAATTGTCAACTTTACGCGACTCAGGACAGGTTTTGGGCCAGATGACGCCGACCTGGCATTTCCGGCCCCCACCTGAGGGGGAAAAAACGATAGGTAGTCCCGAGTTTGCTGAAGGAGCTCGAATATGACGTGGATGTAGCACTCGTTCGGTCGGTGTGTCTGGTACAATCGATGCGAGATGCCGCCAGTGATGAGCTTGCGGTCGTGCGCCGAAAATCAGCCCCCAAAAAGCCCCCGTACTCTAAACCTTATCCCGGAGATTTGTTGCTTTGGGACCAACCGGAAATGTACCAAAAAAAAGCTCGGCAAAAACTTGGCGTCGTTTGCCCTTCATTCTGATGTCTCCTTGACAGCTCGATCAAGGCTCGGAAAAGTTTGAATCCATCTCTCGGAGTGCTCAAAGCATGCAGTCAGTACTCAACCATGAGGAGAAAGGCACGCCCTGAAGTCGCGCCACTCCAACTAGACCATCGGGCCCGACTCAAGTTTCTCAAACATTTTTGGCAAGGCTCCGAACCGAACGGGACAGCTAGTTTGGTAGATTTTCAAGCTTTTCTCTCTTTAGTTGCTACCGTATCCCCGATATGTGCACGCCCCAGCTTTGCGCAATCTGGAACACGACGGGAACGGCAACGAACAAACCCATCGCCGCTGCTGTCAAGATGCCGGTCGCGCGGAGGGCGGCCCTGAAGCCTCCCGTCTCGGCAATGGCCTCGCTGTCGGCGGCGACGACAAGTATCGTGCCCAGGAATACGCCCAGCCCGAGAAAGATCACGACGAGACCCAAAAGGGCCATGACGTGAACCCGTGAGACCTTATGCTTCCTCTGATACGTCACGTAGGTGGCCAGCCATGCGAGCAAGACGCCGAGCACAGGTAACAGCACGCCGTATATGCATCGCGCGCTTTCGGGGGTCAGCAACGGCGATTTCCACGTGGCAGAGTCACTCACTCACCTGGGACAGGATTCTGGGCCGGGCGGCAATCGGATGGTGACGCCAAAGTACAGCCACCCGGCGACTGTGTCCAAAAGCGTGGCCGTCACCACCAAGATCCTGACATTCGATGTCTGGGTGCGTTCCACCGACGAGAGCGCTGCCCAAGACTTTAACGACTCGTAGAAATCCATCCCTGCTACCGCGTTGGGATGGAGGTCTGGCTTGCCCTGCTGGGCCTTGGTCCCCGTTTGGCCGTTCTCCGTAGACAGGTGTTTTTGCGCCACCGGGCTGGCATGCTGTTGCGTTTCACCGATCCTGCGTTCCTGCTCTAGGAAGCGCCTTGCGAGAAGGCCGTCGCCTGGCAGCACATCAACTGGGTCGGGATCCTGAGCCGAACGGTTTGTCATCGCCAGCGGCTCATAGCGCTCGGGGAGACCCAGCGCAGGATGAGAAACTAAAAGGGCGAGAGCGAAGAGCTGAAAGACGGCCATGAACATGACGAGCGCCGGTCCGACCGTCGCAACCGGCGTCGCGAATCCGTTTGTCTCGTCGGGCCAGAGATACGGAGAGCGAGCCGATAAGACCAGCACTAGCAAGGAAGTGGCCGTGTAGAACACAGGTATTGCGAACAAGCCGTGGATGGCCGGGTAGCGCCACTGCCATGGCTGGCATAGCTTGAGATGGGTGTTCCGGAGGAGGGAAGAGATGGCGACATCGACGGCGGGGAACAGGCCGTTCAGCAGCGTGGCGGCGACCAAGAGGTTCTGCAGGTGGACATCTCGGTGGGTGCGTGCATTGTTAAAAAACGTGGCAAAATCGCTCCAGCTAAACAGCAAAATGCCCAGATACAGAGGAGCGCGCGCCCAGCCGCTGAAACGCCTGATTTGTCGAACCCGCTCCGAGGCCCAGAGGCCGGGATACGCGAGGGCGATACACCAGATGGCTGCTGTGGTCATTGCATACCTAATGAGGGCATGATGATGTTGAGGGAGGTGTGAGAAATTGAAACACGCGTTGCGGGGCAGCAGATGACACGGGCGGGATCTGATTGGTTGAGATTAGGCTCCCATTTCACCCCGCGAGGCCTGCTAGAGTTACTCTTCAAACACAACACACAACATGTCTCTCTGCGAGAAATGTCAATCCTTCGACATCCAGTCATTTCGGGGCATCGCCACTTCTCCCTGGAGAGGCCTTCATGCCCGGGATGTGCAAAGGTCGGCACGCGCAGGCTGTCTGTTTTGCGGCTATCTGGCCAGTGCATTCCCGGGCATGAACGGTGGATCGGAGAAGGGGACAGGCGGCTGGGTGCATCTCGGCACCACCAGGGCTGATAGCATGGGCCTCGTCCTCCTCGGTTCCCCAACAGGGACCAACATCCCTTTGGGATTGGGCATCTCCTTCCTCAAAGCTACCATTGCTTCCAACCCCCGGAAATTACTTGGGGACTTTAAAGATGTCGACAAGGCCGGAATCGCCCTTCAGTTTCGCGTCGTAGCAGATGCCCACGATGCCGCTGCGCGCTCCGGAGATGTTGTGGGAAGATACATTTTCACAGACACGAAAGCCACCAACGAATCCCTTCTCGTCCCGAGCATCCGCGCCTGGCTCGACGTGTGTTGCAGACACGGACCGTGTTCGCGGACCCTGTCCGGCCAGCAGGTCGACCAGCACAACCCGCCCTTGCCCACTCGATGCGTCTACGTCTGGACCGACCGAGACACGGTCAAATTCCGCCTCCGGGACACGGCGGGCACCCGCGGCACCTACATCACCGTCAGCCACCGCTGGCTGTCCGACGAGGACATGAACTGCACCAGGACGACCAACTTGCAATCGAGGTTGACGGGGGACTCCTTCACCCCCCTCCCGCCGCTCTTTAGGGACGTCATCACCCTCGCCGCCCGTCTCTCGATATCCCATGTCTGGATCGACGCGCTCTGCATCGTCCAGGGAGACGGCGGCGAGTGGGCCGCCGAGGCCGGGAGGATGGCTGACTACTACCAGAACTCGCTGTTCACCATCGCCTGCACCAGCGCCAATCTCGCGACTGGTCTCTTTAATAACGCTACAGCGAAAAACCCGGATAAGGGGCCCCCCTTGATCCGCTTGCCATATCGAGACCGGAAAGGAGAACAGAAAGGGAGTTTCTACCTCTGCCCCGACCGGGGCGAGGAGGAGGCCGACTACTGGGACAGCATTGCCTGCGGCGAGCTCCTCTCGCGGGGCTGGGTGTTCCAGGAGTGGGCGCTGAGCCGGCGCATCGTGTGTTGCACCGCGTCCGACGCTTTCTTTCGGTGCAAGGAATCCCCCCTCCGCACCGCGTCGGGCGTCCTCCAGCCGCGCCGCCAGTGGGCGCACATGCCCGACTTCCGCCTCCGCGACGTCTTCGCGGCCTTCCACGCGCTGCCCCGCCCCGAGATGCCGTCGGCCTGGACCGCCATCGTCGAAGCCTATTCCCGACTAAAACTCACCCGGCCGGGCCACGATCGGCTCGTCGCCCTGAGCGGCGTGGCGGATGAGTTTGGCCGAGCGCTCTCGCGGCAGGCCCGAGACGGTGAGGAAGGAGGGAGTGTCTATATCGCCGGACTCTGGTTGCCCTTCATCTTGGACGGGCTTCTGTGGGAGAAGGTCGGCGGCGAGGAGCCCCACGAGCGACTGCCGTCGATCCCCTCGTACTCGTGGGCGTCGGTATACGCGCCCGTTCAGTGGTCGTCGTCCTCCGTCTATCTCTCCGACGACGACGGAGTCGATACCGATTGCCAAGTTCTTGACGTTTTATGGGCACCGTCCCACGAAGCCGTATCCTCCCTGGACGACCCGTCCTTTGTCAACGGACCCCCTGACCATCGACCGCCGAGGGACGTGGGTGCTCGTAGCCCAGCCAGGGACCGGTTCCCCGTCCTCGCTCTCCGCACCAAGCTGCAGCCGGTGCTGCTGGGCGACCGCTTCCCGACGCAGGAGGACCGGGATCTCGCGGCGCGCCTGACCGAGCAGAAGAAGAAGGTCGGGGGATCCTGGAGAAAAGTCGCTTCGCATCTGGGTCGCAACCACGTGGCCGGGTGGGCGTCGCTCGAGCATCCCGACTCTCAGAGTGAC